>Ga0208106_1000266_pt1 | contig 18909 bp, 17 predicted proteins | sample CryBogCBE25Jul08_FD_184577 | JGI IMG/M metagenome (GOLD analysis project Ga0208106, IMG submission 184577) | Freshwater microbial communities from Crystal Bog, Wisconsin, USA - CBE25Jul08 (SPAdes) | ecosystem: Environmental > Aquatic > Freshwater > Lake | place: Crystal Bog, Wisconsin, USA...
TGATTTTTAAAATAAAACAACCCAAGGTTCGCCTTGGGTTGTTTTATTTTAAGTATACACAAATCACTTAATTTTATTCTTCTTTCAAGTTTAAAGGATAAGCATAAGACCCTTCATATCCCGGATAAACGCCTTCTAGTCTTACAGTTCCTCCTTTAGATGCAATCAATACATTTTTAAGTTCGTCTATATTTTTCACTTCCTGGCCGTTCACACTAGTAATGATAAATCCATCAGCCATTTTTGTATTTTTCAATAATCCAGAGCCAATTTTTTTAACTACTACTCCGCCTGATAATTCATTGGCAGCTGCCACTTTTTTATCTACGTTTTCAAGCTCACCACCTAATTGATCCATGATAGAACTGATTTTTACGATATCTGTATTTCCTGCTTTATTCTTCAAAGTAAGATTAACCGTATTTTCTTTTCCAGCTCTTTTATAAATAAGTGTGATTTTATCACCTGGTTTGAAACGAGTAATTTGTTCTTGTAATTCTGGTCCGTTTGTAACGGCAATGCCATTTACTTTTGTAATGATATCTCCTTTTTTTAAACCAGCGGCAAATGCGGCACCACCGGAAGGCACGCCTAATACAAAAACTCCTTCACCTTCTTTGAAAGGGATGCCTAATTCTTTTTCAATAGCTTTTACTTCTTCTTCTGATAAATTATCGTTTGCAAAACTAATTCCAATATATCCTCTTTGTACCGTTCCAAACTTAACAATATCAGTAACTATTTTCTTGGTTATATTAACAGGGATAGCGTAGGAGTATCCGGCATAAGAACCTGTAGGAGACGCGATAGCTGAGTTAATACCGATTAATTCCCCATTAATATTAATTAATGCACCACCACTATTTCCCGGATTAACTGCTGCATCAGTTTGAATAAATGATTCAACTGGGCTTGCACTTTGTTGCTTATTAATATTAATGGACCTTGATTTAGCACTAACAATACCTGCAGTAACAGTTACATCCAAACTTAGTGGGTAACCAATGGCTAATACCCATTGCCCAAGTTTTACCTCATCACTATTGCCATACACTAAATATGGAAATCCATTTCCTTCAATCTTAATTACAGCAATATCACTACTTGGATCAGCCCCAATTACAGTTGCTTTATAAGATTTTTTATTGGGTAGTGTAACATTAATTTCGTCGGCACCATCAATAACGTGATTATTGGTAACGATGTATCCGTCTTCTGTTATTAAAACACCACTACCGCTTGCTCTTTGTTCTGGCATCACCCTAGGTCCGCCAAAGAAATCACCGAATGCATCGTCGCCCCCAAAAAAATCTGAGAACGGATTTCTTTGACGTTGATTATTAGCAACCTGCTTTGATTTGGTTCTTGTTTTAATATGCACTACTGCAGGGGTTGCACTAGTTGCCGCAGGAGTGAAATCTACAGGTGTGCCTGGGGCATTATTACCAGAAAATCCAGCATAATTTACCGGAAGTTTACCTGCTTCCTGAATGCCAGCATATTGGCGTTCAACAATTTTACCGTATCCCCAAACGCTTGCAATTGCTGTGGTAGCACTGATTGCAATAATGGCTAAAATGGTTTTGAATTTCATATTCCTTTTTTTTTCTGTTATTTCAAATTCTATGCCTTTCAATTGGCAAATAAATAAACCTGATTAAATGACAGGTTACCCTTTATCTCATTTAACATTTTTTTTACTCATTCTGCTTCCAAAAGGCTTAATAAATGTAGGCTAGTTTAAGTTCATAAATGTATCTATACTGTTAAATTGAATTTATATGGATGTTAAAAAAATCATTGTATCTATTCCATCCGCATAATCAAATAGTTTGGGGCTTTGAGCTGTTCCAAAAGCTAAATGCCCATGGCCGATTACACATTGAATTTCTTCACTAACTTTTAAATTTTCCAATACTTTTAATCTATCTGAATATTTTTCATAGTGGATCTGGCTAACTGGCGAATAAGCTGCAATATTTTCAGTTAAAATGATTGAATCATTATTCATATAATATCGATTACTCATGATTAGAATTGCCAAATGATAATCATAATTATGTTTGTATTTATGAAAATCGATATAGTGTTCATATTTTCTTAGGACATTTAATAGTGGGATAAAATCATAGTTTTCAGGAACATAGATTTTGGTTACATTTCTGCAGCCTAGGCCAAAATATATTTGTATATCATCTGCTAAAGCCCCCAACTCTGCGATTGTTTCAGTGCCATCTAAAATGGCTACTGAAGTCCTGTTCTTGCGGATTATATGCGGATATTTTCCAAAATAGTATTCAAAATAGCGACTTGTATTATTACTTCCTGTAGCAATATATGCGTCACAGCCTTTCAAGTTTTCAGCAAAATGAATCAATTGTCTAATTTCAGAATTCCAATTAATCATTTCCGCGATAATGAATTTGATTAATGTACTATCTTTCGATGAAGGTTTTATAGTTGTTTTATGACCAGTAATAAAACAGCAGAGTAAATCGTGAAAACCTACCAAAGGAATATTCCCAGCCATCACTAAACCAATATTTTTAGGTTGAACTGCAATTTCAGGAATGGAATAGTGGCTTGTCCAATTCAGTAAGGCCTCCTCGGACAAAAAATTGTCTGTAATATTCTTAATAGAAAGTACTATAAATTCTGGGATAAACCAAGGGTTTTCTCGATAAGCCCTTTCCTGACAAGCTTGCCAGGATTCATTGGGGTTCAAAAAAAATTCCCTTAATCGTAATAATATTTGAATTCTAGTTTGTAAAGTCATCAGTCACCCGTAATTTTGAGCTGTAAATGTAGTTACAAACTCAACAAACCAATTTTGTATGGCTATTAAAATAACAGAAGAATGCATTAATTGCGGGGCATGTGAACCCGAATGTCCTAACAACGCAATCTATGAAGGCGGCGTAGAATGGGCTTTATCCGACGGAACTACCGTAAAAGGTTCATTTACCTTATTAGATGGTACAGCAGCTAGTGCTGATCAGCGTTTTGCTCCTCTTAGCACAGATACTTATTATATTACACCTAACAAGTGCACAGAGTGCCAGGGTTTCCATGAAGAGCCACAATGTGCTTCAGTATGTCCGGTTGATTGTTGTGTACCGGATGAAGCTTATCAAGAAACTGTGGATGCTTTAATGGCTAAAAAAGAAGCTTTACACAGCTAATACAAAATGTGCTAAACTTTTTGTGACGGAATACTTGCAATTCGTAAAAGCATTGTCTAACTTTATAGTGCTTTAATTGTTGTCCTTAAATCGGCAACAACTTGTAACAGCGGGTGATATTTCCCGTTAACGTGAGCTGAAGAGACGGAGAGTTTCTTCAGCTTTTTTTATGAAAATATAAGCCATTTTGCCCTTGTTGTTTTGGCAGTTATATTTGTTGATATATATTAAAAAGCATGAAGAAAAAGATTGCACTTGTTACGGGGGGACTGAGTGGAGAGGCGCAGATTAGTTATAAGAGCGCTATCACAGTTTCCAATAATACAGATAGAGAAAAGTTTGAGGTTTTCCGAATCGATATTAATGAAACTGGTTGGTGGTATACGCCGGAACAAGGAGAGAAATTAGCTGTTGACAAATCAGATTTTACAATAATTGATCATCATCAAAAAATACACTTTGATGCAATTCTATTATGTATCCATGGGACTCCTGGAGAAGATGGAAAATTGCAAGGGTATTTCGATATGCTACAATTGCCTTATACTAGTTGCGATGCAGCTACTTCGGCACTAACTTTTAATAAGAGATATACGGTGGCAGTTGCATCTTTCGCGGGCATTCATGTGGCAAAGTCTCTTCATCTATTTAAGCACACACCAATAACAAGTGAAGCAGTTTTAGAAAATTTACAATTACCCGTTTTTGTAAAACCAAATAATGGGGGAAGCAGTATTGGAATGAGTAAGGTACTTGTTGCAACTGATTTGGATGCAGCAATTGATAAAGCTTTCAAAGAGGATGATCAAATTTTAATTGAGGAATTTATTAGTGGGAGAGAATTTACTATCGGCGTTTTTAAAACAAAAGGTGTAATCACAGTACTGCCAATTACTGAAATTAAAACGGGTAATACTTTCTTCGATTTTGAAGCAAAATATTTAGGCAAAAGTGAAGAAATCACACCTGCAATTATTACTGAAGTAATGCTTCAACAATTATCAGCAGCAGCTAAGCGTGTATATGAAGTGATGAATTGTAGAGGAGTAGTAAGAATTGATTTTATATATCAGGAAGAAAGTGCTAAACCTTATATGTTGGAAGTGAATACAGTTCCTGGTCAAAGTGAAGCAAGCATAATTCCCCAACAAGTTCTTGCAATGGGATGGAATTTAAAAGATTTCTATACAGCCATTCTCGAAGAAGCGTTAAATTAAAGCTGAAATGATCAATTCTTATAGCTGGAATTGGTAGTTTCATATAAATAAAGGAATTTCCCGATATTATATTCAAATTTAATCCTGTGTTTAAATTTATAACTAGCAAACCCTTGTGGGTAAATATCGTAGCAGCATTTGGCCTAATCATTTTGCTGGTTATCTTGTTTTTTCTTTCGTTGTCTTGGATCACAGGATTTGGAAAATTAGAAAAAGTACCAAGTGTAGTCGGACAAAATGCTACCGCAGCAAAAAAAATCCTAGAGGATAAAGGATTCCATGTGGCATTGCAAGATTCGGTATATGTTGACAGTGTAGCTAAATTAGCGGTAGTTCGACAATCACCTGAACCAGATGCGATTGTAAAGTCAGGGAGAACTATTTATTTAACCATTAATAGAAGTCTGGCACCAATGGTTGAAATGCCAAATTTAGTAGGGTTTTCTATTAGAAGTGCCGAAATGTATTTACAGAGCCTTGGTCTGAAGTTGGGTGTTATTAGTTACAAACCAGATATCGCACGTAATGCGGTTTTAGAACAAACATTGAATGATATTGACGTAATCCCGAATACCAAAATACCTTTAGGATCTGCAATTGGCTTAGTTTTAGGAAGTGGAGTTGGAGGGGGAGATATTGATGTTCCAGATTTAATCGGACTAACTTATCAGGAAGCAAAAAGTTGGATAACCTCGTTAAGTTTAAATATAGGTTCTGTTATTCCTGTAGGTACAATCGCAGATACCAATGCAGCATTTATAGTAAAACAGAGTCCTGAAGTTTATATCGAAACTGTTCCGGGTCAGAAGACTGCGAACAAAATCCATAGTGGCCAATTATTAGATATTTATATCAGTTCTGTTGCACCCATAAAAGATAGTGTGCAAGCAACAATCAATCAATAATCATCAAATTTATATTTACATGCAAACAATTTCAGTAGAAGCACTAAAAGTGAAAATTGACTCAGGCGAAAAAATCAATTTAGTAGACGTAAGAGAACCTCATGAACACACAGACTTTAATATTGGAGGTATTTTGTTGCCTTTGGGACAAGTACAAACTTTGAATATTGATGCCATCGAAGACTTGAAAAATGAAGAAATATATATTTATTGCCGTAGTGGTAATAGGAGTGGTCAGGCATGCATGATGCTTGAAACAGCAGGCTTTACCAATCTTATTAATGTTTCAGGGGGAATGTTAGCTTGGCAAGATAGAATTGCTAAATAGTATTGTAATAAAATATAAATAAAAAGTCTCGATGAAACATTTCATCGAGACTTTTTTGAAAGCTACCTTTATAAATTGATATTTAATGAAAGCATGAAATTGGTTCCAGCCATTGGATAGTAGCCATTTTCGTAAACTATTGCATTATTATAAATATAACTGTAGGCATATCCATTAGGTTGATATTTTACATTAAATAAATTATTCAGTTGCCCAATAATTTGCCATTCTTTGAAAAGTTTATTTTTGATTGTGAAATGTATTCTAAGATCTTCTGTAAAATATGCATCTAGCTTGCTTGATTCATTCTGAGCATTATCCAGATATTGTTTTCCAACGTACTTGTTTAATAAACTAATATCCAAGTCCTTTCTCAATTTAAAATTTAAGCTCAAACTTCCAATTGTATTTGGTGAGAAAGAAATATCGGTATTATTATGATTCATTGCATTTTGTCCGCCCGTATCATAGTTGTCAATATATTCTGTAAAAGATTTTATTTTATTCTTACTGAAGGTGAGGTTGGCAACTACATTAAACCACTTTGTAAATTCTGCAGTTCCTTGTAATTCTATTCCTAAACGGTAGCTATAGGGAACATTAGTTCTAGTGTAAGAACCTACATCATTAATCTGACCTGTTAATACCAATTGATTGATGTAATTCATATAATATACGGTAGCTCCATAGTGAAAATGTTGGTTTCTTTTTTCGAGACCCAATTCAAAATCATGCAAGGTTTCTTGTTTTGGCTGACTAACTAAGCCTGCTTGAAAATCATCTCTGTTAGGTTCTTTATTTCCTAATGCATAACTCAAATATCCTTGCCAGCCATTATGGGTATAAGTTATACCTGCTTTTGGATTAAGAAATTGGAAATTTCTGTGAACAGAAAGATTGGCATTGCCTTCAAAACCTTCCATTTTGTGACTAACATTTCTATATTGGACATCTATAAAGCTTTGCCACATATTATTAAACTGGTGCATCCATTTAGTATAAATGTTAGCATCCCATTTTGTAGCTGGATAATCGTAATAATGATAATCAGGTGATGCAGTCCCAAAGTTCATCCAAATGATATTTCCAAAATGCTGGCCTTGGTATTTTGTCCAACCCCCACCAACAGTTAATTCGTCTTTCTGGTTTTTGTATTGCAAAGAAGCTATTTGGCCAAAGAACGTATTATCTAACCAGCGTTGTCGTATTAAATCTGTGGCAGCATAAGTAAAGTTGCCAATAGACTGATTAGGTAATCCATAATCAGAGTAAGATTGGTTAGCTTTATATTCTTCATAATAGCCCTTGCCCCTGGTTAAAAATACTGCAGTACTAAATGCCCAATGATTAGGGAATTTATAATTATAAAATAATTGATAATGGGTTTGAGTATAATTATCAGTTTGGTTATTGTAAGGTGTTCCAGGTTTTTCCATTCCCGCAGGATTATACCTGCGATCAGTTAATAGCATTGAATCTGAAATGCCATACCAAGCTTGATACGTTTTTTCTTTTCCAGAAAAAATATTTAATCTAAGGGATGAATTTTTGTTCACATAAGCGCTACTAACATAAAACGATTTTAAATCTGAACTTGCACGATCGATATAGCCATCGCTATTAATTCTGCTAATTCTTGCATCAATTGTAAAATGATTTCCAATTAAGCCGGTACCAAATTTCAAAGTATTTTTCCAGGTATTGAATGAGCCAAAACTATTATTGAGTTCTAGATAAGATTTTTCATTGAACTCATTGGTGGCTAAATTTAATGTTGCTCCAAATGCACCAGCGCCATTGGATGAAGTTCCAACTCCTCTTTGAATTTGAATACTATTAATTGAAGAAGCAAAGTCTGGTAAATCCACAAAATATGTTCCCATACTTTCCGCATCATTATAAGGGATGCCATTTAGTGTTACGTTGATTCTCGTAGCATCTGATCCTCGGATATGAATTCCGGTGTAACCAACGCCATTTCCAGCGTCTGAATTGATCACTGTTGAAGGTGTTTGATTTAAGAGAAATGGAAGGTCCTGCCCACTATTACCAATAGCGATTTGATCTCTATTCAGATTGGTTTTTGTAAAAGGAGCAGTTTCTGCTGCTCTGGTTGCTTTTACCTCTAGAGGTTGCAGATATAAACTACTATCTGTAAAGGTTTCTTTAATTGGCTTCTGATTGTTTGTTTTGTTAGTCTGACTAGATGCCAGACATGTAAGGAATACAATGATGGTTGTTCCCAAAAACTTTTTCATTTTTTGATGATTTTTAAAGTTAATAATGGAAACAGGGAGAGCTAATGGAGAGGATCTGTAAAACAGTACACCTTCCCTTCGCAGGCATTACCCTGTTCAGGTTCGACGGGTATTATCTCAGCCATTCGTAATGTTCCGAACAGCACCCCGAGGAATGTCTACCGCAAAAATAGCTAAAGAGATTTTAAATCCCAAGTGTAACTTTATAACCTATCTAACGTTGAACACAAAACATTTCTCATGAAAAAGATAACAGTACTGTATTTTTTACTAGTGGGTATCTATGATGTGCAGGCTCAAAATGCAAAGAACATTGTTTTTGATGCTAATGCGGAGGTTCGCTCTGTAAAAGGGTTTACAGGGGTTGAAGTATCCGGTGCTATTGATCTTTATCTATCTCAAGGCAAAGAAGAAGCAGTAGCCATTAGTGCCAGTAATCCAAATTCCTTATCCCGAATTAAAACGGAAGTAAGAAATGGGAAACTGCATATTTATTTTGATGGAAATGGATGGAATTGGAAGACCTGGAGTAATAATAATAAAATAAAAGCTTATATCACTTTTGTTGAAATCCATCATCTGGAGGCTTCAGGAGCTTGTAATATTAAAACTGTTGATGTAATTAGTTCGGACAATTTAAAAATTCAATTATCAGGTGCAAGCGATTTTACTGGTGAAGTAAAAGCCGGCAAACTAAGATTAGATGCCAGTGGTGCTTCAAATTTTAAAGTGTCTGGATCTGCAGAAAATACTACAGTTGATTTGTCTGGTGCATGTGAAATGAAGGCCTATGATTTAAAAGCCGAATACGCTAAAATTGAAGCTACTGGAGCGTCTGCTGTACGCATTACAATTAATAAAGAGTTGAGTGCAGAAGCAAGTGGAGGTAGTACTATTTTTTATAAAGGAGCTGGAGTTGTAAGAGATATCAGTTCCAGTGGGGGAGCTACGATCAAAAGAAAATCAGATGATTAGCAAATATTTTTGGATGGTAAGTTTGTAACACATACTTTTGCAACCCATTAAGAGAGACGAAACGGTTAGTGAAATGAATTCTTAATATAAAAGCGATAATTAGATTAATCTTATATCGCGAGATAGAGCAGCGGTAGCTCGTCGGGCTCATAACCCGAAGGTCGGAGGTTCGATCCCTTCTCTCGCAACTTAAAAGGCCTCTATAGAGGCCTTTGTTATTTTGTACCTTTAGTAAATGAAAGTAGGTTTTGTTAACATATTTGGTAAGCCGAACGCCGGGAAAAGCACACTGATCAATGCATTGATCGGTGAGAAGATGGCTATCACTTCTCCAAAGGCACAAACAACACGCCATCGAATTAAAGCCTTCTTAAATGTTCCGGGGGAATACCAAATTATTTTTTCTGATACGCCAGGAATTATCGATCCGCAATACAAGTTGCATGAACATATGATGTCGTCTGTAAAAAGCGCTTTGGAAGATGCTGATATTGCATTGCTGATTGTTGATGCCAATGAAGATTTAGACGAGGTAGATGGCATCTTTCAGAAATTAAGATTGAAAGTTCCTGCACTTGTTGTACTAAACAAAATAGATAAAGCAGGTAATGGAAGGATCGCTTTAGCAGAAAAATTCTTTTCAGAAAAAAGCTATTGCAGTAAGATCGTTAAAATCTCTGCTTTGCAAAAAGTGCACTTGAATAAATTGTTACTTGCAATTTTAGAATTGTTGCCAGAAGGAGAACCATTTTATAGTGAAGAAGATTTGAGTGATATGCCAACAAAATTCTTTGTATCAGAAATGATTAGAGAAAAAATTTATCAGTTGTTTGGCGACGAAATTCCCTATCATACAGCAGTTTTAATCAATGAATTTAAAGATAGAGAAGATATCGTTAAGATACAGGCAGATATAATAGTACAGCGTGATACACAGAAGTTTATCATCATTGGGGAGAAGGGCAAAATGATTAAAGAGATTGGCACATTAGCAAGAAAAGATATTGAACAGTTTATCGATAAAAAAATATTTCTAGAATTGTTTGTAAAAGTGCGACCTAAATGGCGTGATAATGACTTACAATTAAAAGAATACGGATATAAATAATGGTTAGCTTGAATTTTCAGGTAACTAACATAAAAACATTATTTAAGGAGGATTATTATGAGTTATACAGTAGCAATTGTTGGAAGACCCAATGTTGGAAAGAGTACTTTTTTCAACCGTTTACTCGAACAGCGTAAAGCGATTGTGGATGATGAGAGCGGAGTTACACGTGATCGTCAGTATGGTGTTACCGATTGGAATGGTAAAACTTTCAATGTGGTAGATACCGGAGGATTTGTTCCAAATACCGATGACATTTTTGAAAGAGAAATTAGAAAGCAAGTTAAAATTGCCATTGAAGAAGCTAACAGCGTCATATTCATGGTAGATGTAGTAACTGGTATTACTGATTTAGATGAAGTGATGGCCGATATGTTACGCAGAACACCCAAACCTGTTTATTTGGTTGTAAATAAAGTAGACAATAGTGCACGTCAATTAGACGCAACAGAATTTTATAGCCTAGGACTGGAAAATACTTTTTTCGTAAGCAGTATTACTGGTAGCGGAACAGGAGAGGTTTTAGACGCGGTTACTGCGAATATGAAAGAGGAAGATTCTGACGAAACTTTGCGTGACAATGAACTGCCAAAATTTGCTATTATCGGTCAACCCAATGTAGGTAAATCTTCCCTGCTGAATGCTTTAATAGGAGAGGATAGAACCATTGTTAGTGATATTGCAGGAACAACTCGAGATACCATTCATACTCACTATAAAATGTTTCAGAAAGAATTCATGCTGATTGATACTGCAGGAATTCGTAAAAAAAGTTCTGAAAAAGATGATCTGGAGTTCTACTCCATCATTCGTGCTATAAAGGCTATGGATGATGCGGATGTTTGTATGTTATTGATTGATGCAAAAAAAGGAATAACTGCCCAAGATGTAAGCATATTTAGTTTGGCTACAAGAAAAGGAAAAGGTATTGTAGTACTTGTAAACAAATGGGATTTGGTGGAAAAAGAAACAAATACTGCCAGAGATTATGAGAAATTATTAAGAACAAAATTTGCTCCATTTACGGATGTGCCTATTTTGTTTATTTCAGTTGTAGAGAAAACAAGAATTTTTAAAGCAATTGAATTGGCTATCGAAGTATACGAAAATCGAAATCGAAAAATCCCTACTTCTCAGCTAAATGACATTATGCTTAAAGCAGTGGAAGCCTATCATGCACCTGTTGTTAGAGGGAATACAGTTAAAATAAAATACATCACTCAGTTACCTACTGCGGTACCTTCATTTGCTTTCTTTACTAATTACCCGGAGGATATCAAGCCAGCCTATAAAAATTATCTGGAAAATCAATTGAGATTAAAGTTTAAATTAACGGGAGTTCCAATACGGATTTTCTTCAGGAAAAAGTAATACAAATTGACGAAAAATATATATGTTCAAAAATTTGTTAATTATTTGGAGGATATTATCTTTGCCCCATTAAAAATTAAAAAAAAAAATTACAATGAAAAAAGTATTCGCAATTTTGGCTGTTGCTGGTTTAATGGCAGCTTGTAACAACGCTGAAAACAAAGAAGCTAAAGTTGATACAGTTAAAGTTGATACAGTTAAAGCTGCTGTAGATACTGCTAAAGCTGCAGTTGATACTACTAAAAAAGCAGTTGTTGACACAACTAAGAAAAAATAATTAGTAAATTGTAGAATTACTTTATTGTATTTCTCATATTATTACTTCTTGCAAGAAGGTCCTCTCGAATTTCGGGAGGACTTTTTTTTTGTGTCAGTTTGTACAAAATCATTAGTTTCTGTGGCAGTGGCACCAATATTGCAATATTCAGCTTTCCTTTGTTTATTTTTAGTATTAAGGGAACTGTGACAATTTGACCAAAGAATTTAACCATGTTGAAAGAAAATTTGTTTTTCCGCTCAGAGGATGATACCGATTTCATGCCGATTATTCCGATTAATGAAAATGACGGTGAACAGGATAAAAACCTGATCATTCCTGAAATATTGCCCATATTACCTTTAAGAAATACTGTTTTATTTCCAGGTGTTGTTTTGCCAATTACGGTAGGAAGGGATAAAAGCATAAAAGCAGTAAATGATGTATATAAACTGGATAAACTGATAGGAGTATTGGCTCAAAAAGATGCCAATATAGAAGAACCAGCCCCGAGTGATTTATGTAGCATTGGAACGGTAGCAAAAATTGTGAAATTGATTAAAATGCCCGATGGTGGAACAACCATTATTATTCAGGGTAAAAAGCGATTTGAGTTACTAGAAATGCAAACAGAAGATCCTTATTTCAAAGCATCGATTCGTTTATTAGAAGAAGACGTTTTACCCGTTTCGGAAGATTTCAAAGCTCATGTTAGTAGCATTAAAGACCTAGCTGCTCAGATCATTCATCTGTCACCAAACTTGCCAACTGAAGCATCTATTATCTTAAAAAATATAGAGAACCCATCATTCCTTATCAATTTTGTTAGTAGTAATTTAAATAGTGACTTAATTGAAAAACAAAGTTTACTTGAGATTCACGATATCTATAAGCGCGCAGAACGACTGATTCATATTTTGAATAGAGAATTGCAATTTGCCGAACTTAAAGATAAAGTAACTAGTAAAACTCGAACAGAGATAGATAAACAACAGCGTGAATATTTTTTACAGCAACAGTTGAATAGTATTAAAGATGAATTAGGTGGCGATAGTAATGATCGGGAAATAGCCGATATGAAGAAGAAATCGGAAGCGAAAAAATGGCCTGAATCTGCCAAAGTTCTTTTCAAAAAAGGAATTGAAAAGCTAGAAAGAATGAATGCCTCTACGCCTGATTATTCCATTGTGTACAACCATTTGGATTTGATGTTAGATCTTCCATGGGAAGATTATTCAGCAGATAATTACGATTTAAAAAATGCACAGAAAATTCTCGATAGGGACCATTACGGGATGTCGAAAATTAAAAGCAGAATTATTGAATACTTAGCTGTCCTGAAATTAAAGGGAGATATGAAAAGTCCGATTCTTTGTTTTCTTGGACCTCCGGGAATCGGTAAAACATCTTTAGGTCGTTCCATAGCACACGCTATTGGAAGGAAATATGTGAGAGTAAGTTTGGGTGGATTACACGATGAAAGTGAGCTGCGTGGTCACCGGAAAACTTATATTGGAGCAATGCCTGGAAGGATTATACAGCAGATTCGTAAGTGTAAGTCATCAAATCCTGTCATGATTTTAGACGAGATTGATAAAATCGGTACTGATGGAAGAAGTGATCCCTCATCAGCATTATTGGAAATTTTAGACCCTGAACAAAACAATACTTTTTACGATAACTATCTGGAATTAGAATACGATTTAAGTAAAGTCTTATTTATTACCACGGCTAATAATATACAAAATATTCAACCAGCATTGCGAGATCGGTTAGAAATAATTGATCTCAGCGGATACGCTGTTGAGGAAAAAGTAGAGATTGCAAAAAGACATTTATTGCCAAAACAAAGAGAAGCACATGGCTTAGACAAAATCAATTTCAAGTTGAATGATAAGGTTATTGAAAAAATTATCGAAAGTTATACCCGTGAAAGTGGAGTAAGGGAATTAGACCGTCAGCTTGCTTCTATCATGCGTTACCAGGCTAAAGAATATGCCATTAAAAATAAAGTAAAACCAGTGCTTACAAGTGCAGATGTAGAAAAGATTTTAGGCTCTTCTCGATATAGTAATGAAATATATAAGACAGCAAATATGGCTGGTGTAGCTGTTGGTCTGGCATGGACTTATGTAGGCGGTGATATATTATTTATCGAAGCAATACTTGGTGATGGAAAGGCTGAAATGAAATTGACTGGTAATCTGGGTAATGTAATGAAAGAGAGTGCCAGCACTGCATTAAGCTATTTGCAAGCAAATGCTAAAAAGTTTGGAATAGACTCGGAAGCCTTTGCTAAAAAAACAATTCATATACATGTTCCGGAAGGGGCAACACCGAAAGACGGACCTAGCGCTGGCGTAACAATGCTTACGGCATTAGCTTCTGCATTTACGGGAAGAAAGGTAAAACCTTATTTAGCCATGACAGGGGAAATTACTTTGAGAGGTCAGGTATTGCCAGTAGGAGGCATTAAAGAAAAAGTATTGGCAGCAAAAAGAGCTGGTTTAAAAGAGATTATCATGTGTGCAATGAATGAAAAAGATGTATTAGAAATTGATAGTAATTTTATTTCAGGAGTACAATTTCATTTTGTTAAAACAATGCAACAGGTTCTTGAATTAGCATTGGTTTAAAATAAGAAATACTTTTATGAATCCCCCGACTTAGGGGGATTCTTTTTTTTAAAAGATGGCTTCTTCTTTCTGCTTAGTTTTGAAAGAGAATAGACTATATGAGACGTATTATAATTTTGCTTTTGTTGTTTGCGGCATATCATGCCGAATCCCAGACGCTTGGAGGTAATGCTGTATTCAATTTTCTATCACAGCCAAACACTGCACAATTAGCTGCATTAGGTTCAATAAATGTAAGTAGTATAAGCAATGATGTTGGGTTGGCATTTTCGAATCCCGCTCTTCTTCGTGATTCTATGCATCAACAAATTTCCAGCTCGTTTTATAGTTTTGCTGAGGGGGTGAATCAATACGGCTTTCAAACAGCTTTCCATTTAAATAGGATACAATCAAACCTTGGAATAGGCGTACAATTTCTAGATTACGGTACCATCACCCAGACAGATGCTTCCGGTAATATATTAGGTAATTTCAGGCCATCGGATTATGTAGTACAACTGATGTATTCGAAATCATATAAAGAGAATTGGTGGGTTGGAGTAACCTCTAAATTCATTAATTCTAATTATGGAATATATAGGTCTAGCGGACTCGCTTTTGATGCAGGTCTTGCTTACTATGATAATGAAAATCAGCTACAGGTTTCTATAGTTGCCAAAAATATGGGAACCCAACTTAAAACTTATAATGGCACTGGCACAAAAGAAGAACTTCCATTTGATTTACAGGCAGGTATTACTAAACGCTTATTAAATGCCCCCTTACAATTTTCTATAACTGCCCACCACTTGCATAGATTTGACGTTTTTTATAATGATACTTTATTTAATGCGCAGGAAGGGGATGCGAGATTTGGAACAAATAATACTTTCCAAAAACTAATGGCCCATTTAGTATTCTCCACAGATATATTTTTGAGTAATCAATTCCAAATAACAGCGGCATTGAATTTAATGAGAAGGCAAAGTTTAAATGCCTATAATATTACTAATGGGCTCAATGGCTTTAGCTTAGGATTTGGTGTATTGCTAAATAAATTACAAATTCATTATGCTACTGGATTCTATCAACAGAATCTTTTTCATCAAGTTTCTTTAAATTTTAATTTAAAAGGAGATCCCCTTTAAACAGGTAATGGACTTTCTTGTATAGCCTTATCCATAATATAATGATGGTGATCAACATGATTGATAGTGAAATAAAGCATTTCTCGGAATGTGATTTTTCCTAACAATGGATGGGGTAATAAACATTGGTCTAATTCTTCTTCTGAGAAATGCTCAATTCCATTGTTAATTTTAGAGATAATTAAACTCAATTCATGAATCAAAGCATCTTTTTTATCATAACCAATTACTGGAGGGATAAAATTACCCGTAGCTTTTGCGCCATTTGCAATCCTATCTTCATATTTTTTTACGAGTTCCTCCAAACTCAAAGAGGGTCTATTGGCCTTCCCAAAAACCATTTTTAATATAAAGCGCGGTAAACGCACAGCTAATATCAAAGGTTTTGTGGATCGTACAATATGATCAAGTTGCTGACCGGCTGACCATTTTTCGGGCATGGCATATAAATATTCCGACTCGGTCAAAATATTCATATAATTTGAAAAGCGCTGATGATTCTCATTCATAGCCTCAATCAAATCATACTTATTCATAGAAGAAAATTTATATTGGAAGTTAAGAATTCTTGCTATTACTTTTAGGGGCTGCTAAAAAGAAATATTCTTTACCGGTTTCAAAAAATTTTTCAAACTCTGTATAGGATATCTCTTTTTTGGTATGGAGCCATCCTTTTAGAGTGTAAATCCGGTATTCAAAAATTTCATTGAATAACTTAAATACGTCTGAAGCAGTGAATCCATAAAGCTCACCCCCAATTGCACCGCATTCAAATAAAATGATAGGGTTAGAATTGTGGATTGTTTTTGTTGCACCTTTTAATACATTGTACTCGCCACCCTCGACGTCAATTTTTATTAAATGAATCTTATCATCTTCCTTGATAATATTATCAAGTAAATCTGTTGTTACATTAATATTTTTTTCTTGGTTAAAGCTAGGATAGGGCCGTTTTTTTAGGCCACTTAGAGCATGGTTTGTTATGACTAGATTAAAAGAACTAATAGATTTCTGATCGCTCAATGCAACTGGAAATATCATTGCATGTGGCGCAAATTGAATTTTCAAATTTTCATAAAGACAAGGAATAGGTTCAAATGCATAATGCATCGCATGTGGAGCAGTTTTTGTAATCCAATCAAGTATTTTTCCTTCATTCGCCCCAATGTCGATGCAAATAGAATCCTGAACGCAAGTAGCTTTAATGATTTCTTTGGTAAGTCTGTCGTAAACCTCATTTTTGCTAATCGCAATTGGTAAGATGGATTGCAGCTTTTTTGCTATTTTTTTTATGAAAGATGGCAATTGCAATTAAGCGTTGTTTTTATTTCCAAGATAATTTCTCCATTTTTCAATAGCGCCCTTCATGTCTGCCGGTATTTCAGATTCAAAGAATATTTCTTTTCCCGTAGTTGGATGAATAAAGCCTAAAGTCTTTGCATGTAGGGCACACCTATTACAAATCTGAAAACAATTATCAACGAACTGTTTATACCTGGTATAAATTGTGCCCTTCAATATACGGTCACCACCATATTCAAAGTCGTTAAAAAGTGTATGACCAATATGTTTCATGTGCACTCTAATTTGGTGCGTTCTGCCGGTTTCAAGAATACATTCAACAAGGGTAACATAATTAAATCTTTCTAAAACTCTATAATGTGTGATAGCATGTTTGCCGGTTTCACCTTCGGGATAAACATCAAACATTTTTCGATATTGCTTATGACGTGCTATATGGCCAACAATAGTTCCTTCATCTTGTTCAACATTTCCCCAAACTAATGCCATATATTTTCTAGAAACGGTATGATTGAAGAATTGTTTAGCTAATGCAGCCGCCGCTTCTCCTGTCTTTGCTAAAACAATCAGACCTGTTGTGTTTTTATCAATTCTATGAACTAATCCAAAACGAGGAAGCTTGTCTTCATCTAAAAGTGGGTTCTGTTGTAATAAGTAATAAGCAACACCATTAAGTAAAGTTCCAGAGTAATTTCCTACGCCTGGATGCACTACCATATTGGCTGGTTTATTAATTACCATGAGCGCCTCATCTTCGTAAACGATATTTAAAGGAATATTTTCAGCTTTGAGCTCGGTATGTTCAGGATTGATATAACTAAGAAATACGATTTCATCTCCTGGTCTTACTTTGTAGTTAGACTTAACTGTTTTTCCGTTAACTGTTAAAAAGCCGGCTTCTATACCATTCTGAACTTTATTTCGAGTGGCACCTTCAAGATGCATTTTTGCAAATTTGTCAATCCTTAATGGCACTTGACCTTTATCAACTTTAAAGGCTTTACGTTCATATAGATCTTCTGAACCTTCGTCAGATACAATGTCAATCTCATGTTCCATTCGGCAAAAATACTATTGTTATAGGAGATCTACGATTCTTGCTGAAGGGTAAGATATTTTGTGACTAATTCTGTAATTTCACCATATGCAACAGCAAGTATCTTTTAAAGATTTAGGCAATATGAGATACAAAGAAACCTGGGATTACCAGGAGTCTTTGCTAAAGGAGAATGCTGATCTTAAAGCATTGTTCAGAAAAACAGGGTTGGCCCCAGAGGCAATACCTACCAATAATTATTTGCTATATGTAGAGCATCCCCCTGTATATACACTAGGAAAAAGTGGGAAAGCTGATCATCTCTTAATTAATGAAGAAACTCTAACAAAAAGAGGCATTGATTTTTTTCATATCAATAGAGGCGGTGATATAACTTTTCACGGCCCTGGTCAGTTAGTTGGATATCCCATTTTAGATTTGGAAAAATTTAAACCAGATTTAGGTTGGTATCTTAGAAGTTTAGAAGAAGTAATTATTTTGACGATGGCCGAATATGGATTAATTGGAGATAGGAGTCCAGGTGAAACAGGTGTTTGGTTAGACCCACTTAATCCAGGGAAAGAAAGAAAAATTTGTGCCATGGGCATCAAATCTAGCAGATGGATCACTATGCATGGATTTGCAATTAATGTAAATACTGATTTAAATTACTTTCATGACATTGTTCCTTGTGGTATTCAGGGAAAACAAGTTACTTCTTTGCAAAAAGAGTTGGGCAAATTAGTGCCAATCGATGAAGTAAAATATTTGGTTAAGAAAAATTTTGAACGGGTATTTGATTGTGCTTTTTTTTCGGAATAACACTATCAACTTTTACTTAATCTCCTTTCAAATAAATTTTATTTTTTTCTAGTAATGTACCGTTTTTATATAATTCAAATTGAAACAAACCATTGTGCATAAAATTGGATTTATCTAAAATTGAATTATCTGCTATTACTCTATTTAAGTGAAAAATTTCTTTTCCATATTCATCCTGAAATACAACCCTATAAACGTTTTCTGAAGTATTGTTTAATAAGAGTTGAACGTTTCCATTACTATTTGTAAAAATAAAATGAGAGGCTTCCCAAATTACAGGTGGAGTAATGGTTGCAATTGTGTTGTGGGCAATTTCTTTTTCTAAAGTACTATGTATTTTCGAAAAATTAATTTCGCCATTCTTAAAAATATATTGAATTCTATAA
>Ga0208106_1000267_pt1 | contig 18887 bp, 21 predicted proteins | sample CryBogCBE25Jul08_FD_184577 | JGI IMG/M metagenome (GOLD analysis project Ga0208106, IMG submission 184577) | Freshwater microbial communities from Crystal Bog, Wisconsin, USA - CBE25Jul08 (SPAdes) | ecosystem: Environmental > Aquatic > Freshwater > Lake | place: Crystal Bog, Wisconsin, USA...
TAGTTTCTATAGAAGAAACCTATTTTTAGTTGGCAAAAATGATGCTTATGCGCTTATTAAAAACCTTTTCCATACTATTTATTTTGGTAAATGCTTTTGTAGCTATTGGTCAGACTCCTACAATTGAAATACTTGAATCCGGCAATAAAGTTAGTATTCGTGGACTTTCGGTAGTTACAAACAAGATTATTTGGGCAAGTGGCAATAATGGAATGGTAGCAAAATCTACCAATGGTGGCAAAACATTTGACTGGATCAATGTAGCTGGATATGAAAAGCGCGACTTCAGAGATATTGAAGCTTTTGATAACAATACTGCCATTATTATGGGGGTGGATGCCCCTGCTATTATTCTTAAAACGATAGATGGAGGGAAAAGCTGGAAGACAGTTTTGGTAGACAGTACCAAGGGTATGTTTTTAGATGCCCTAGATTTTTCGGATAACAAAAATGGAATTGTGGTAGGTGATCCAATGGACCAAAAAGTATATTTATCAACCACCAATGATCAGGGGAATACCTGGAAAAGAAAGATATACATCGAAAATCCTAATACTTTAACAACGCATACTGGCGAGGCATTCTTTGCATCAAGTGGAACCAATATAAAGCTGATAGGGAAAGAAATAGTTTTTGTTTCGGGAGGCATGAAATCTCAAATTTTTTACGAAAACAAATGGAAAGAGCTACCACTAACACAGGGAAAAGAATCAACTGGGGCCAATTCAATTGCCGTGAATCATGGGCATGGCGTAGTGGTTGGTGGCGATTTTTCAAAGGATACGATTGTATCAGGAAACTGTGTTTTGATTAATCTAGGTAAGGAACTAACGATTACTCAACCAGAAACTGCACCACATGGATATCGGTCTTGTGTAACATATGTATCTGAAAATGTTCTTATTGCATGTGGCACTTCTGGGGTTGATATTTCGAAAGATGGAGGAAAAAATTGGGCGCTAATCTCAAAAGAAGGCTTTCATGTGGTTCAAAAAGCCAAAAATGGAACTGCTGTATTTTTGGCAGGCTCAAATGGTCGAATTGCGAAACTTATTTTTTAAAAGCAAAGTAAACTGCACCTAAAATCAGACCAAAACTGACAAGGTACTTATAATGAAAAGGTTCTTTTAAATACAGAACTGCAAAAAAAGTAAATACAATTAATGTAATAACTTCTTGAGTTACTTTAAGTTGAAAACCATTCATTCCATTTAAATATCCAGCCCTATTTGCTGGAACCATCAAACAATATTCAAAAAAAGCAATACCCCAACTGATTAAAATTGCTTTCCAAAGTGGAAGTCCTTTTTCTTTTAAGGTACCATACCAAGCGAAAGTCATAAAAATGTTAGAAAGCAGTAACAAACCAATTGTTTTCATCATATATTTAGTTAACGAAGGAAAATTACTGTAATAAGTTCAGTAGTGAGTTAAATGGGCGACAGTTTGCCATTAGACAATTTGTTGCACGAATCTTGTATATCTTAAAATAGTAAAAGAAGTACATGAAAAAATTTCAAGCTATCATCAAGTTTACCATGGACGAAGACTTTATGTCGTTCGTACCACCTCATCGTACCTATATCAATTATTTAATGAATAAGGGGATTATTGATAGTTACGCAGTTGGAATGGAATCCCAAACCTGTTGGATCACAATGAATACAGAGGATAAAGCAGAAGCAGATGGCTATCTGGCAAAATCACCTTTATATAAATACTGGACTTATGAAATTGAAGAATTGTTTGTGTATGATAGTCAGCATTATCGATTGCCTGCACTACAATTAAACTAATAAATCAGTTGAATTTATAAAATAAAATAACCCCAAGAAAATTCTTGGGGTTATTTTGTGGGAGCACACGGGTTCGAACCGCGGACCCTCTGCTTGTAAGGCAGATGCTCTAAACCAGCTGAGCTATGCTCCCTTTCCTTGTTTGGGATTGCAAAAATAAGGGTTGCAACATTATAGCCAAATTTTATTTTACTTTTTTTCTGTTTTTTATTTAAAAAAAGGCTGTAACGCACTGAAAAACAGTCATATCAAATATCATAGACGAATCATGTCAAAAAAAATATCAAAAACGGGCTTACTTAATATTTATCCACTTATAAAATGAATTCTCATTATTTACGTTTTAATTAAATATTCATCTATTACCTTTGAATTATGCCTCTATCTACAAAAAATGATGCAGCTCTTCCTTGGGAAGAATCTTCGGTGGAAACTATCACTGAAATCAAACCCAATTTCAGCCTAATCGTTTGGAATGATGAAGTAAATACCTTCGAATGGGTGATTGAAACACTTATTGAGGTATGCGATCATACCGAAGAACAAGCTGAACAATGCGCACTTTTTATACATTACAAAGGAAAGTTCGCTGTTAAAAAAGGAGAGTATGAATTTTTAAAGCCTATGTGCGATGCCATTACCGATCGAGGCATTGGTGCTACCATTGAGGTTTTCGTTTAATACTATAATGGTCTTTTTACAAACGTGCATTTTGCATGATGTTACCCACAATCAAGCAATGATATGCCCATTTATATTTTAGATAATAAATTATGGTTTCCTCCTGCCTCAGAAGCAGATAGCGAAGGTTTATTGGCTATGGGGGGAGACTTAACAGTTGACAGATTACTCATTGCCTATAAAAATGGCATCTTCCCATGGTTTGATGGCTCTATCCCACTCTGGTGGTGCCCAGATCCAAGATTTGTTTTATACCCAGCAGAATTACAAGTAAGCAAAAGCATGCATTCGCTCATAAAAAAAAGAAGCTTTCAGTTTACTACCAACAAGGCATTTAGAGCTGTTATTACTAACTGCAAAAATGTAAAAAGAAGAGAACAAGATGGCACCTGGATTACAGATTCTGTTGAAAAAGCATATATCGAATTACATGAATTAGGATTTGCACATAGTGCTGAAGTTTGGCAGGATGGTAAATTGATGGGAGGATTATATGGTATTAAAATGGGGAAAGTATTCTTTGGTGAAAGCATGTTTAGCCTAATAAGTAATGCAAGTAAATATGCTTTTATATCTTTCGTAGAACAATTAAAATTAGAAGGTATTGAAATAATTGATTGCCAGATATACACAGCCCATCTAGAAAGTTTGGGAGCAAAAATGATTGAACGAGAAAAATTTATTAAAAAGATACATCAGTTAATTTAACTGCGATAGCCATACATTCGTTCTACATCTATTACAATCTTTTCCATATCAGCGTCATTCCCTTTCGCGTCGTACTTCTGTTTTAAATTGCTTCCAAAAAGTATGGCTATGGTTTGCCAGAATGCAGCATTGATAAATCCTTTATAATCATCGATAATTTCATAGCAATTATTCCCCGTTTCTCGATAGATTAATTTCATCAAAATTTTTCCTTGATATATGGATAGTTGCGTAAGCTTGTCTGTAAATTCTTTCTTTAACTCCTTTTCTCTGGCATGTATAATTTGTCTGCGCTTAGATCGGTCTGTTACATTCACCAAACGCGCATTAATATCATTCATGATTCTACTTGCAGCTTTTGCATAGGGATAAGTCACATATACTGCATTGCGCAAACGAGTCCAATCTGCCCAATACTTTTTCCATTTACCAGTTAGGCGGGTATATACTTCCACATTTGGCAAATAGCTCATGGGTACAGTATCTCCTTCGGGAGTAATAAAAGCATAAACTCGAACGGTATCGTATGCACCAATTGTTTGAGATGATACTTTGTTACTCCATCCTGCAAACAAAAGCAGCACAGGGATGATATGTAGTATTGTTTTTTTCACTTCTAACTAATAGACGAACTCTTTGTTATTAATGCTGCCTAATCCTAAAAAGTAACCCTATTTTATTAAACTGATTTTAAATTTGATTTCTGTATTAATCGTTGTCTGATTGCCATCCCAAAACCAGTAACCATAACCACTACCCCAATCCACAATACATTTATGAGCGGAAATTCATACACTTTAAGTGTTATTAAATCAGTAATAGCCCCACTCTCCTTCACTCCTAATTCGAGTTTACCTTTTGCCTGATCAATTACTTTATTGAATTGTAAAACCAAACTTTGTGCCCTTATGGTATCATTCACAAATCGAAGTGATTGGCCTTTAATTGCAATTCCTGGATTTGCCTGATATTTTCTTCCTTCTTTTGAAATAATGGTTAGGTTTAGAAATAATGAAACCTCGCCTGCTTCTAATTTCAACTTTTGCTCCTCAGGATTCACTGCCACTTTATCTAATATCATTAATCCATTCGAATAGAAAATGGTATCGCCTGTTTTAATTTCTTTATTTCTAAAAGTAGCAGTGTCGGCTGCATTGTTTTCCTGGAAAGAAGTGATATAAGCAAAGATATCTTTGAACCAGTAATGCTTAGCAGAAGGGTTAGCTGAAAACCCTTCCATGCCTTTATTCTGCTTCATTACATCGGGATACAATTTGAAACTATCTGATTGATCCTTCGCTTTAAAATCAATTTCAAAATATCTTTTATGGTCAATTACATCAACAGTATCTTTTACATAAGTAACCATGTATTTACCCATATCAGTTGATACAGATTTAAATAAGGTAAGATTTTCAGCAGGATCACCTTGTGCACCTTTTTCACTTTTCTGCAAAACGGTTATTCCAGTTGTATTCCAACTTAAGACTGTCTTCTTGGCTGATGAAATTAAAATGCCCACTAACACCATTCCAAAACCAATATGTGCCACACTAGCACCTGCAGATTTTAATTTGCCTTTTAAGGAATCAATAATATAAAAAAAGTTAGCCACAATCGCATAAACAGCAGTAAATATGGCGATATGAATAGCTACTAAAAATACCGGGCCTTTTTTATCAAAATGAATTCCGCCGAAAAAGCTAATACTTAAACTGATAACCAATGCAATGGCAGTAGGTATTAGGATTTTTTTTCCAAACTGATCTTTAGCTGTATTCTTATATTTTAAATACTGCGTAACAGCTGTCAATAATCCAACAACCATTGCCACAAATACTTGAATTTGATTATGTGCAAATTCTGCATCTTCCGGAGGCGCAATTTTAGAACCAAAAACTTTATTAAAAACAGGAGTTGAAGTTTTTGCAATAATGACTAACCCAGCCATAAATAAAACTAGAGATCCGATAAACATCCAGAACTCTCGACTATAAGTCTGTTCTTCTTTTTGTATGGTTGGTATCTTTTTTAAGTCTTTAAAAAAAAGATACATTGCCGGAAGGAAGAAAACTAAAATGAATCCTATTAGTTGGACATAAATTGCTTGCAAATTTTTATCATCAACGGTAAATGCATGAACGGAAGTATCAGCGAGAATTCCGCTTCTTGTTAAGAATGTGGAATATAAAATAAGAGTGAAAGTGATAAAATAAAAGAAATAAGTTGACCTTAAAGAATACCCCGTGTTTTTATACACCAAATTCACATGCAACCCTGCTACTAAAGTCAACCATGGAACTAATGAAGCATTTTCTACAGGATCCCAAGCCCAATATCCACCAAAGGAAAGACTTTCATATGCCCAGGCTGCACCCATCATAATACCAAGACCTAAAATAGCAGCCGAAAAACTTGCCCAGGGAATAACTGGCTTGACCCAATCATGTCTTTTGTTCATCAAACCTGCAAATGCAAAAGCAAATGGAACAATAGTAGATGCAAAACCTAGAAACAAGATAGGTGGATGTATTACCATCCAATAGTTTTGTAATAAAGTATTCAAGTCATTGCCTTCATAAACTCTCGGCAACTTTAAATATTCCGGATTAGAAAAGATAGGAATATCTGGCATATGATTACGCCAAAGTATGAATGGATTATTACCTATTTTATTTCCAAAGAAATAAATACCTAATAGCATACTTGAAATACAGGCCTGACCAATATTTATCACAAACAAAGTTCCTGCTTCCCATTCTTTATTTTTCCAGATCAACATCCATCCCAATACACAATGCCAAATACTCCACAATAGAAAACTACCTGATTGGTCTTCCCAGATACAGCTTAATAAATATTTCGGAGCCAGTGATCTTGAAGAGTGATTCCAAGCAAAAAAATATTCGTGATAATGATTTGAAACGATATAAACTATCAATCCAAAAATGGCAAATACCGATATTGTCTCCACTGCAAATACGGTTCGCGCAAAGCTGATCCAACTTTTACGTTCAGTTAAATTCGTTTCTTTATTCGCAATGAAATAAGCATAAGAAGCAATCAAAGAACTTACAAAACTGAGGATAGCCAAGAAATGGCCTATTTGTCCTGGTAATAAATGTTCACCTATATAATTCATGTATACTAATTAGGATATAATTAAAGAATCTAAAAGCAGGATTTTATTTCCCGGAGCTTTGAACGGCCCTCTGTGTAGAATTAGGATCGTCTTTATATTTTGAAGGACATTTTAAGAGAATATCCTTACAATCAAAATGATCTCCCTGAACCCTTCCTTTCAACACGATCCTTTCACTTTTTTCCATATCAGTGGGCTTATTATTGTGATAAATCACTTTAATACTGCCTCCTAGAGAGTCAAGAGCCGTAAAACTTAAATAATTTGGATTTTTGATGGCATCATACTCTACTGGTTGTTTTTTATCCACTTTTGCGATCAAAGTAACAAATTTACCCTCTTTCTGACGTGCGGAAGAAATGGTTTCATAAGTTGATAAATCTCCAGTATAGCTGATTAATACTACGATACTAATCGCAATAAGAACAAGGATGATGATGTGGGTCTTTTTCATTTTGTGATTTTCTGATGCAAAAATAGCCCAAATTAGTGGAGCAACAACTGATGTTTGTCAGGACTTATTCCGATTTGTGAATTCCTTATAAAAAACTTCCAAAAGAATGGACTATCACTAATATTTCAATCGAAAATCAAAAAATCGGGTATTTTGCATCGAGATTACAATTCTCATAATAGGTACAATTCCTATTTATTTTAATAGCAATTCTGTAGGTAATATTGATTTAAGTAGCCGTTTTCATGAAAATATACGAATTCATCATTGAGTTAAAAAGACCCAGTTACCGTTTTATTAATTGGATCAGTCAGTTAATGTACCTCTTAAGTGTGGTTGTTTTTTGGATGATACTCTTTCAAAAAGATTCAATTATACCTGCAGTGCTTTATGTATCAATTATTGGGATAATAAGTTGGTGGATCTATTGCATTATTTTAGAGAAAAAGAATCAACACCCATTTTTTAGAATTGGATTACTAATAGCAGCTGCTGGTTGGTTTTTTATTCCCAATGGCAAATGGATGACATGCATATATCTTATTGCAGCCATATTAGAAAAGCAAGCTAAGTTTCCTCAAGAAATTGCTTTTGGAAAAGAAGAAATCGTATTTAATAGTTTTCCTAAAAAAAGGTACTCTTGGTCAGACTTGAACAATGTTATCCTCAGGGATGGCATAATTACTGTTGATTTCAAAAGCAACCAATTGATACAAAAAGAAATACAATCTGGCTCAACTGCACAAGATGAGAAAGAATTTAACGAGTTTTGCCACTTAAGATTAAAAGAATCGCTTACTGTTTAAAGGGAACTCTTATTATTAGCAACAATTTATTTATCAAGCATGACCATATCAGCATCACCTTATTTATTATATTCTGACGGGGAAGGCAACATTTTTGAGGACACTAGTTTATATGCTACTGGAAGAGCGGGATGGGATGCACTTTCTGTACCTACAGAAGATTGGATTGAATTACCAACTGGAGGAAACTTATATGAATTGCCAGGTAGAAGGGGGATTGGTATAGATGTAGTAAGTGGAGATATGCGACTATGTGATAAAGGCTGGGCTGTAGCTGCTTTTATTCCTCCAGCCCATACCGGATTATATATTGCTGCATTTGAAACCGCACCGGAAGCACCTACCCTTCCATTATTCTGTTATACAGCAGCTGGCTGGCTCGATCAGAAATTTTATGTAACTGCTTTGAGAATTGAACAAGATATACGTCAGGAATCAGTTGGCTATCACGAAGATGAAATTGAAATAGGCGCTTCCAATCTGTTGAAAAATTATCCAGACAATAGATTAGTAAAACATCTGATGGAAAACTGCTGTATGACATATGATTGTCCTGCTGCTAAAAATTTTTCTTTAGGCAGATGGGAATGTCCGGTTCCAACTTCTCCTGCATGTAATGCCAACTGTATTGGTTGCATTTCTTTTCAACCAGAATCAGAGTCTATTGTAAGTACGCAAGACCGATTAACTTTTAGACCAACGGCAGCAGAAATAGTAGAGTTTACGGTACCTCATTTAATTAAAGCACCATTCCCCATCATTAGTTTTGGACAAGGATGTGAAGGAGAACCCTTACTGATGTGGGAAACCATTCGTGAGGCAATTATTGAAATTAGAAAGCATACTAAAAGAGGCAGTATCAATATTAATACTAATGGATCAAAACCTGATGCTGTAAAAGCTTTGTGCGAAGCAGGCTTAGATAGTATTCGTGTAAGTACCAACTCAGCTCGAAAACATATTTATGACCCTTATTATCGACCAAATAATTATCAATTTGAAGACATAATCGAGAGTATGAAAGTTGTCACCGACTTTGGCGGTTGGGCAAGTATCAACTATTTTGTTTTTCCTGGTATGACTGACACTGTTGAAGAATATGAAGCACTCAGAGAATTAATTAAATATACCAATATAAGTATGATCCAATGGCGCAATTTTAATATTGATCCTGATTGGTATATGGGTAAAATTGGGGTTTATGAAACAGGTGATATTTTAGGCGTCAAACAAATGATGGAATTATTAAGAGAAGAATTTCCAAAATTAGCTTTCGGTTACTTCAATCCACCTATTGAAAGGATCAATGGAAATTTTACTGCAGATTTTGCCCACCATTAGAATTGCATCAATGAGTATATCGTTACAAAAAAAAGACCAATTTCTGGGCATTTCTTTAGCAGTTCTAGCAACCATGATATGGGCAGGAAATTTTGTAATTTCCAAAGGGGTTAGTCAATTAATTAGTCCGATTACCTTAGCTTTTTTTCGATGGACATTAGCTTCAATAATTATTATACCAATTGCTTGGTCTTCCTACAAAAAAGAAAAGCAGTATATCAAAGAAAATATTCGTTACCTATTCTGGGTTTCATTATCTGGTATTGCGTTATTCAATACCTGTATATATGTCTCAGGTCATTTTACTTCTGCGATCAATATGGCTTTAATAGGAACTACTTCTTCTCCAATTTTCGCAACCATTTTTGCAGTCATTTTTTTGAAAGAAAAAATTAGCGCTTCCAGATTAATTGGTTTAATCTTATGCATCATTGGAATATTAATTTTATTATCGAAAGGAAGTTTTGAAAAATTACTTCTATTACGTTTTGGGATTGGCGACTTATGGATCTTAGCGGCTGGATTTTGTTTCGCTGTCTATAGTGTGTTGGTAAGAAAAAAGCCACCTACTATTTCTAGCTTACATTTTTTAATGCTGATTTTTTCAATGGGAGCAATCATGTTATTCCCATTTTTTCTGATTGAAAATTGGTACTTACCCAAACCTCAATTTACTCCAGCATTAATTGGATCTATTCTGTATTTAGGTTTTGGAACTTCTGTAATCGCATTTCTTTGTTGGAATATTGCTTTACATAAATTGGGTACTTCAAGAACCGTACTATTTGGAAATCTGACACCTATTTTTAGTACACTAGAAGCAGTTTTAATCCTTGGTGAAAAATTCAGCAGTGTACATATTTTAAGTGGCTTATTGGTAATTAGCGGACTAGTTATTGCCAACTTGAAAACAGCCACTGCATTTAAAAAAAAATCTTCAACTGAAATTTCAAAATAGATTATTCATTGGCAACTTCTACCCTCATTCTATTATGTTTATTCGCAAGTTTAGCTGGTTTTGTTGATGCAATTGTAGGAGGAGGCGGTTTGATTCAAACGCCTTCTTCTCTTATTTTATTACCACAACTTCCAGTTGCCACTGTGATTGGATCACTTAAAATACCTTCCTTCAGTGGCACATTTTTCGCTGCAAAACAATATGTAAAACAGGTTACTATAAATTGGAGACGAATGATCTTCATGTGTGCATTAGCATTTATGGCATCATTCTTTGGATCTCTGTTATTGACCCAAGTTAGTAATCGGTTTATGAAACCCATTATTCTTGGAGTACTTGTTTTTGTGGCATTATATTCTTTTGCAAAAAAAGATTTCGGACAAAAAAAACAAAGCTTAATCAGTAACAAAAAAGAAATAATCTATGCTTCCTTAATTAGTATTATTATTGGTTTTTATGACGGATTTATTGGTCCTGGAGCAGGAAGTTTTTTAGTCCTAGCTTTTATTAGTTTATTAGGTTTTGATTTTTTACAAGCATCAGCCCATGCCAAGCTTATAAATCTGGCAACAAATCTTGGGTCAATCTTATTATTCTTTTTAAAGGGCCATATTTTATGGCAAGTTGCTATTCCCATGGCTATATGCAATGCATTTGGAGGCGTATTAGGTGCAAGAATGGCCATATCAAAAGGCAATAAATTCATTAGAATCTTTTTTCTCTTTGTTGTTATGGCAACACTTATTCGATTCTCATATGACGTATTCTGGAGAAATTAGAAACATTATTAACCTTTCTTTATACCCGATTGGTGAATTAAGTCTCTAAACTGCATGTAATTTTCAACATTGAATTTTAAGACGTTTATTAACGATAAATTTGAGATGAATCATTCTGTTTCTATGCAAATAGGTTTTGAAAGAGAAAAAAACATAAAAGCTGGGGCAATTACTGCAACCATTTGTCTTTTATTGTTTTTACTATTCTTTTATTTACAATGGACTTTACCACAAATTCCTATTCCAATATCTGGTGAAGGGATTGAAGTTAATCTTGGCAATAGTGAAACCGGGTTAGGTGATATTGCACCCTCAATACCAGGAAGTCCCTCCCCCACAGAAGATGCTGTTAAAAATATACCTGCTACCAGTAAACCCCAAACCTCGAACATTAAGATCAATGCAGATGAAAATGGCGATGAGGCCGTCAATAATGCAGAAAAAATAAGTGCAAAGGCAGAAAATAAACCTTCAACACCGATAAAACCAACCATCAAACCAAGTCCAAACCCTGTAGCTTTAAAGCCTGTTATTTTAAAACCTAAAGCACTTTTCAAAGGTGGCACTAGTACAACAACAAGTGGAAATGAAAGTGATAGTTATAATGGAATAAAAAATCAGGGTATTGCAGGTGGTAAAGGAGATCAGGGTAATCCAAATGGCAATCCAAATTCTGATAGCTATAAAGGCAATGCGGGTAGTGGCAATGCAGGAAATGGTGTTTCAATAAGAAGCGGACTCGATGGCAGAAGAATTACCCATTTGCCAAGTTTTGAGGATGATTTTAATGAAAATGCAAAAGTTGCCATCGATATTACTGTTGATCAATTGGGAAATGTAATATCAGCTTCGGTGAATCCAAAAGGAACAACCACTACAAACCCAAGCATCCGCAATATTGCTTTAAAGAAAGCAAAGACTCTCAAACTCAATGCAGGCAGTGAATCAGAACAGGTAGGAACCCTTGTTTTTAGTTTCAAACTACGTGGTTAATATTTCTTCTATAATTTGCAGTTAATTATGACTTATAAAGAAACCTTAGATTTTCTTTTTAGATCGCTTCCTATGTTTAGTAGAGTTGGTGAATCTGCATTTAAGAAAGACCTTACAAATACATTGCGTTTATGTGAATTCATTGGCAATCCTCAACAAAAATTAAAAACAATCCATATAGCTGGAACTAATGGGAAGGGCTCAACCAGTCATATGCTTGCTTCAATATTACAAACTGCAGGATACAAAACCGGACTTTATACCTCCCCTCATTTAAAAGACTTCAGAGAGCGTATTAAAGTAAATGGTGAAATGTGTGAGGAATCATTTGTTATCGATTTTACTAATCGTATACAGCCGATGATTCAGAAAATACAACCTTCATTTTTTGAGATTACAGTTGCAATGGCTTTTGAATATTTTGCTTTACAACAAGTTGATATTGCCATCATCGAAGTGGGCTTAGGAGGAAGATTAGATAGTACTAATATTATAACTCCAGAACTAAGTATCATCACCAATATTGGATGGGATCATATGAATTTATTAGGCAATTCTTTAGAGTTAATTGCCTATGAAAAAGCTGGTATCATTAAAGAATCAGTTCCTGTGATAATAGGCGATTACACAAATATTACCAGACCTATATTTGAAAACAGAGCCAATGAGTTACATGCAAAAATTTATTGGGCTACAGAAGAAAGATGGGTTAATGACTTTCATATTTCTGCACATCAAATTGAAATTAATGTGACTCAAAAAAGAAATGATGAAAGGATTAAATACCAATTAGATCTACCCGGTATTTATCAAACTAAAAATTTACTCACCGTTCTCTCAGCACTTGATATACTCATTCAGAAAAATTGGGATATCAGCATACACGATATTCATAAAGGGCTCGCACATATTAAAAAGTTAACAGGATTACACGGAAGATGGGAAGTAATCAGAGAAAAGCCCTTATTAGTGTTAGACGTAGCGCATAATGAAGATGGCATTAAACAAGTTGTACGACAAATTGAATTAGTAGGGGCGCAGGAAGTACATATTGTAATTGGTATGGTTAAAGACAAAGAAATTGACCGAGTGCTAGATTTACTTCCCAAAAAAGCACACTATTATTTCACTAAAGCACCCATACCCCGTGCATTAGATGAAAAAATATTAATGCAGGAGGCCTACAAAAAAAATCTTTTTGGCAACTGTTTCCCCAAAATTAATGAAGCAGTTCAAAATGCATTAATGCATGCTAAAGAAAATGATTTGATATTAGTATGTGGTAGTGTATTTGTTGTTGGAGAGGTATCTATTTAAGATTCCCATCTTAGCCATTTTAATTGTATCATCGCCTGATATATAGCACCCTGTTGAACACCATGTTGTAATTTTCCTTCTTCCAATAATTGTTTCAATTCATCTTTTGAAAATGTCTCAATAACAATATCTTCAAAGGGATCAAATTTGGTATCAGTTAATTTTTCCGCATCTATAGCAAGAAAAAAATATGCAGTATTATTATTTAAAGCTGGATTTGGTGAAATTTTCATTAGGAATTCCACTTCATCTGATACATAACCAGTCTCTTCATGCATCTCTCTAATAGCTGATTCTTTAGGTGATTCACCCTGTTCTAATATGCCTCCAGGCAATTCTAGTGTGGTAGTGCCTAATGCATGTCGGTATTGTCGCACTAATACTATACGCTGTTCTTTAGTAATAATTACCATATTAGTCCAATCAGGAACTTCTATCACATAATACGGTTCCATAATTCTTCCGTCTGGCAGTTCGCATTTATCAGCTCTTGCCCTTAACCACCTATCACGATACACATATTTCGATTCGAGCAATTTCCAATTCATGCTGACTAATATTATAATTAATAGTGATATTTATATTACAGTAATCCTACCTAATTTCTGCAATGCAAAAAATAAGGTACTTAATTGCATAGATTGAAGGAACTGATGCGATTGAATTAATTCAATTAGCTCATCCATTGTTACTAAAAAAACTTCTACATCTTCTTCAATATCTAATTGCTGATTGGGATCAAAAACACCCCCAGTTGCAAGAAACATTTGCATGAAATTATTATTGGTAGTCGGATTTGGTGAAATTTTACCTAGCCATTCAATCTTTTCAAATCGATATCCCGTTTCTTCCAATAATTCTCGAGCCATTGCATCAATTCTTGATGCATCATTTGGGTCTATTCCACCGCCTGGCAATTCAATGCAAGTTAGTCCAACTCCTTGTCTGAAAATTTTTTCTAAAATTACTTTCCCATCTTTGGTTATTGCCAAAGCAGTTGCATAATCAGGGAACCCATATTTATAAAATGGTTTAATGATGGTGCCATCTGGTTTCTCCCAAATTTCAGATTTTACATCTATCCATTTATCTTTCAATAATTGCTCAGATGAAAGTAGTTTCCATGACCGATTATTTTCCATTACCATTTATTATTTTCTCTCAAAGTGGTAATATGTGCCAAATGATGATTGCTATGCCAGGCATATAAACCAAGCAAAAACCATAAAGTCATTTCTCGTTTACTGGCAGGATGAAATACATTTCTATTCCATTGATCTTCGGTTAGATCTTTAATAGCTGCAACCCAGCGAATATGCAATGCATGCAATAAAGTAATAGATACATTAATCGGAACTGAAAAAGTATCTGGCAAGTTTGCCCATTCTTTTTCTTCATATGGTTTGATCACAGGATTCTCTTCCGTTAATCCTAATTTAAATCTGATATAAGCATTCATATGACTATCTGCTACATGATGCACTAATTGCTTAACAGTCCATCCTTCTGTACGATAAGGAGTATCCAGTTGAGCTTCATCTAAGTTTTGAATAGCCCTTTCAATTCCTTCCGGTAAAAATTGTAAATCAAGTAACCATTTCTTTTTTTGTTCTTCAGAATATGGTTGAGGCTCATATTTGCCAATCGGATAACGTGGATCAATTGTCATAAAATATGTTTTTAATTTTTTTTTTATTTTACTCACCTCGTAAAACGTGTCCAGTCAGGTTTATAAAAACATCTTCCAAATTCGCTTTTTTAACTTCTTTCGGACGTTCAAAACCGGTATCAACTAATTCATCTATCAATTTATCAGGAGAATTCAATGCAATAATTTTACCACTATCAATAATTGCAACTCTATCACAAAGCACTTCAGCTTCATCCATATAATGAGTAGTAATAATTACGGTAGTACCAGAAGCCCTAATAGTTTTTATCAGTTCCCAAAGGTTCCTTCTTGCCTGAGGATCCAAACCTGTTGTTGGTTCATCTAAAAAAATAATCCTTGGTTTATTGATTAAGGTTGTTGCTATTGAGAACCTTTGTTTTTGTCCACCACTTAATTCTTTAAACTTGGCCTTTGCTTTATCTCGAAGATTAACACTATCCAATAATATCATCGGATCAATTATTTCATTATATAAGCCAGCAAATAAATGTATTAATTCTGTTAGATTTAAACTTGGATAATATCCAGAGGTCTGTAATTGAACCCCAATAATTTTTTTAATTTCATTAGGAGAATTATCAAGATTAAATCCGTCTACAAAAATTTCTCCACTTGTTTTTTCCCTTAGTGTTTCAATAATTTCAAGAGTAGTGGATTTACCAGCACCATTTGGTCCTAATAAACCAAATATTTCCCCTCTTTTTACGTCAAAACTAATTCCTTTTACAGCTTCAAAATCGCCATAGTTTTTAACAAGATTCTTTACTGATATAATGATGTCGCTCATAGTTAAAATTTGATCGGTATACTTATTCCCAATTGCTTTGGAGAACTAATCATACCGATTCTGTTTTTTTGTTGATCTAAATTTACAGCAACTGCGCGTAAATGTTGTGCAGCGGCAGCATTTAAAACTGCAGAACTACCATTTATTACAAAACCAGCTCCTAATAGATACCAATTTATCTTTCGAGTATCATTTGTTCCTATCAATCCGAAAATTGAAGTTGCTGTTCCTACAAAAGAAAGTACAGTAGCCCAAGTTCTATTCTTTTTATAATCGGAATACTCTAAATAACATTCAGGTACATTTACTTTTGCAATTAAATAATCTAAACTTCTTTTTCCAGTATATAGTTTCCCTTGATAAATTAGTCCAGGCCTGGTTAAACTTGGTACAAAACTCATACCCCTAGAACTATAATAAAATTGTTGCGACTCCAGGGTAATAGGTGGAGATTGTGCAGCGGTAATCCCGAAAAAGAATCCCATAAAAAATACAAATAAAAACAAATGCTTAACCATATCAGAAACTGATTCGTTTGATATAAAGATAGTGATGAGTTTTAAAAGGATCGCAATTTTTGGTTAAAAGGGCTAAACTTCTGGCTTATATTTGCTTGTGGTTTTTCATAAAAAAATAACAAATGAAAGTATTCAAATTTGGTGGCGCTAGTGTTAATAGTATTGAAAGGGTAAAGAAACTTGCAGAAATTGTAGAAGCAAATCAATCAGGGCCTTTAGTAATTATACTTTCAGCCATGGGAAAAACCACTAATGCACTGGAAAAAGTGGCGGAAACATTTTATGCTGGCAAAAAAGATGAAGCTATTCAGTTATTTCAAGTGATCAAGCAACAACACCTAAATACTACAAAATATCTATTGGTGTTTCGTTATAATGCCTGTCTGGAACAATTGTCGAATTTTTTTACTGAAATAGAATGGTTATTACATGACAAACCAGTACGCAATTTCGACTATTACTATGACCAAATTGTATGCCTGGGAGAATTACTTAGTAGTTGTATTGTAAGTCATTATTTAAATGAAACAGGCATTTTAAATCAATGGATTGATGTGAGAGATTCCATTCGTACTAATAATAATTTCAGAGATGCCGATATTGATTGGAATGTATCGAAAGAAAAAATAAGAAGCAATGTGATCAATTTGATCACAGCAGAAAATAAAATAGTGATAACACAAGGATATATTGGAGCTACTGAAGATAATGAGAGTACCACTTTGGGACGGGAAGGAAGTGATTATTCCGCTGCTATTTTCGCAAATGTATTAGATGCAGAAAGTCTAAGTATTTGGAAAGATGTAGATGGGGTAATGAATGCAGACCCCAAAAAATACCCAGATGCAGTTTTGATCAATGAATTGAGTTATACGGAAGTAATTGAAATGGCTTATTATGGTGCTCAGGTTATACATCCTAAAACAATCAAACCTTTACAAAATAATAACATCCCGTTATTTGTGAAATGTTTTTTGGATAAAAATTTACCAGGAACTATCATTCATCAGAAAAAAAATAAAAACTTACCACCTATTATTGTAATCAAAGAAAATCAGGTGTTAATTGAATTAAAAACGCAGGATTTTTCATTTGTTGGAGAGGATCCGATCATTGAATTATACCAATTATTCAAGAAACTGCATATAAAACCAACCCTAATTCAAACTGCAGCTATTAGTATTTTTATCTGTTTAGACGATAAACCTGAAAAAATAGAGCAAATGGCGTTAGCTGCTGGTTCACAATTTGACGTTCAAATTCAAAAAGGGTTGTCGCTACTAACTATTCGACATTATAATGAGGACGTATTAACAACCTTGAGCGAAAGCAAAGACAAAGTATTACAGCAACAATCTAAAGAAACAGTTCAAGTGCTTTTTAGATAGCTATGTTTCTATTTCCGGGTAAAAATGTTTTTGTAAAATCGAGTTTAAATCATCCTCTTTAAATGGTTTTAATAGAATATCAGAGATCCCCGATTTTCTATACCCTTCAAGCTCTTCCCTGATATTTGATGCTGTTAACGCAATGACTGGCATATGCGACTTACCGTTGGAAGATTTTCTAATTGCAGCAGCTAACTCATCTCCTTTCATTTCAGGCAAATTGATATCAGTTAGAATGATATCGTATCTATTTTTATTGAAAAGCTCCCAACCTAATTTACCATTATTTGCAATATCGAATTTTATCTGTTGTTTTTTTAGTAATAAACTTAACAACATGGCATTCATTTCATTATCCTCAATAATTAGTGCCTTTTTCCCGGTATATAATTGTTTCACTTTTTTGGAAACATATCCGATTTGATTTTCCAAAGTTTCTATCAAATGATTATGAACCGGATAACAAAGTAAAATTGAAAAAACAGAACCCTCTTTGAGTTTGCTTGACACATGAATGCGACCTCCCTGTAATTCAACTAACATTTTACAAATTGGTAACCCCAAACCAGTACCAGTTATATATCTACTTGTTTCGTTTGATTTATTAGAGGATTTTACCTGCGAAAATTCTTCAAATATGGTTTTTAAATGATCTGGCGGAATGCCAATACCAGAATCTGCAACCTGAATTTTAATATCAGCATCCCCCTCTGCTCTAAATATGACGTCAGCAGTAATTACTACATAACCTTTATTAGTGAATTTAATTGCATTACTTGTAAGATTATATAAGATCTGTTTTAATCGGAATTTGTCACCAATTACCATCAATTCTTTCGATAAACTAATTTCTTCAATAATAATGATCCCTTTTTTAGCTGCTAAAGCAGTAAAAGCAAAAGCAATTTCATGTATTGCTTCACTAATATTAAAAGGATGCGATTCTAATTCTAATTTGCCTGCATCCAGTTTTGAAAAATCTAAAATATCATTTACAGTATTCAACAAATGATCAGAAGATGTTTTTATAGCCTGCAGGTATTTTTTTTTCTCAGGATCCGTTTCAATTCCATCAATAATATCCGTAAATCCCATAATACAATTCAAAGGGGATCGAATCTCATGGCTCATGTTACTCAAGAATCGGTTTTTTGTTTGGATCTGTTTATCAGTTATGCCTTTTCTACTAACAATTTGTTTTTCTATTTTGATGAACTTTTTCAGATTCAAAAATAAAATCAATAAAGACATGATGCAAATGCCGAATAATACCCAAGCATTCATTGAAATGCTTGCATATTCTTTATTTGTAGCAGACTGAAAATTGGATATTTGATTAATAAGATAACTATTCAAAAACAGGATGCTAATTATAGACATGAAAGCTGCTATAATAAAAACAATATTGGAATTTGAAAGCTTTAAACTTTTCATTAAAGAAATAGGATTCAGGGGCATGGAAAAAATGAAAATACTATTTTTTCGCTAAATAATGGATTACCTGACGAATTTTTACCTGCCCCTGGATTAATTTGTATATATATTAT
>Ga0208106_1000277_pt1 | contig 18329 bp, 21 predicted proteins | sample CryBogCBE25Jul08_FD_184577 | JGI IMG/M metagenome (GOLD analysis project Ga0208106, IMG submission 184577) | Freshwater microbial communities from Crystal Bog, Wisconsin, USA - CBE25Jul08 (SPAdes) | ecosystem: Environmental > Aquatic > Freshwater > Lake | place: Crystal Bog, Wisconsin, USA...
TACTACCTGATGATGTGTTTTGCGATGTAACGGTTAAGGCGGGACAATTAGATGTACAGGGGACGGCGAGAGGCGTATCGGCCTGTACTCCTTTTAGGTGGATGTGCACCCCACCCTGAGGTCCAGCGTTCCACAAATTATACGTATCGTCACCGTGATCAATAATGTAACAACTCGTACTCTGAGTTATTGCTGGCGCCTTACCTTGTCCTGTATCTTGCGTGCTTAATTGAAAAATTATTGCATTATCATTTGAATCAGAGTTCTTGGTGATCACTAATTCATCGCTACAATTTCCTCCAGGTGTTTTTAGGAATGTTCCTGGACCGGCTTTGTTAAATACATAACTAGTGTTTCCGTCGACCCTGTTTACACTATTGCCGTCTGACGATATAAAATACATGACGTTAGCATTTTGGCTATCCTGTATCACTACATCACCAGTATTCGTTTTATCCCAATTTGGTGAATTATACGTTTGGCAAGTGGGGCCGTTGCCCGACGTGTTGTATGAAAGGCTATAAGTAGATTTTATCTGGCCCGGGAAAACTGCACTGCCATTGACTGTTGAGCTTACCGAACAAGATGAGCTTGGCGAAGTGAATCCGTAAGTGTTCTTGTCTGTCGCGGAGGCATGGTTAGAGTAATCAGAAAAACCATTTCCGTCATAAAAATCAACCGACTGTCCACCTGACTTTCCCGTAATATGCTCCATGTCACTCCAATAAAATTGCATAGTTTTGGCTTCATTTGCTGAAAGACTTGGTGTACTTGTTCCAGCAAATACTTTGACCGAAACTATAACTAGCAAAATAGAAACAAGAACCAGCGGGGTTATTTTTTTAAAAAATGGAATGCCCAATTTAAGAGTATTGACCTTAAGCTTTTTCATTTACTTTCATTGTACATTATTTTCATAATCTATTTCAAAATGCTACTACACATTTTTAAAAAAATTATTAATTTTACTTATCTAGTTGGTTTATATTGATAATTAATTTATTCTTATATACAGAAATGAGCATATTTAAAATACATCAAATTTTTCTAATATCTGCAATTTTTATATTTACCCTTATTTTCTTTGGTATGAATAGTCAAGCGAGTGTTAGTGCGGCTTCAGGGGCCACGCCAGCCGGAGGCTGCACTCTTACGACAGGATTACAAAAGCCTATGCCATGCAAGGGTATTTATGACTGTACGGGAGTAGATAGCAATACTTGTCTTAAATATAATCCAATGATTCAGTGGATTCGTTTTTTGATAAATGTACTTTCAGCTCTTATCGGAGTGATAGTTATAATAATGGTAACACTTGCGGGTATTCAATATTCTTCAGCAGCTGACAATCCCCAAGGTGTTCAAGCGGCAAAAAAACGAATTGAGAATGTTTTGGTAGGCCTCGTCGCATATATTTTCCTTTATGCTTTTTTGCAATGGCTTATCCCAGGAGGAGTGGTGTGAAAAAAATTTTATTTAGAATATCGGTTATTGGCTATAGTCTTTTCTCGTTTTTGATAGTCTTTCCCGGCTTTGCGCTAGCTGATCCTTGTAAGAATAGTTTTTTAGGATTTCCTTCCTGGGCTGAATATCTAAGTTTCAACCCTGATTCACCCGGAAATTGCGTTATAAATATTTCTAATGGAAACCAGGCAATTTTAATTGCAATGGCAGTCCTTGATATTCTTATACGGCTCTCTGGCTTAGTTGCCGTTTTCTTTGTGGCATACGGTGGCATCAAGCTTGCAGCTTCCCAAGATTCACCCGAACAAGTATCTGGTGCAAGAAAAACAATCCTAAACGCGGTAATAGGGTTAGTAATAGCTCTTATAGCATCGCAAATAGTTAAATTTATAGCTCAGCAGCTAGTTTCGAAGGGCTAAAATATGAAAAGTCTTCAAACGCTTTATCGCTATTTCGCTCAGTCAGTAATAGACCCCAATAGTCTTAATATACCGAAACCAACAAATAGTGGAGTTATTCAGACTGTTCTTCAGTTTACTTTTGGCCTTGGCGCTGCAATAAGTTTTCTTATAATTGTTTTTGCCGGTTTCCAGTTTGTTACCGCAGGTGGAGATGCTAATAAAATTAAAAAGGCCCGACAAACGATACTTTATGCTGTGATTGGCCTTGCGGTCACCCTTAGCGCAACAGTAATTGTCAGTTTTGCGGTTGGTCAATTATGATAAAAATTATCCGATTTTTCATGCTGCTAGCGTTAATTTTTGCTTTTCAGGCTCCTCTGCTCAGTCACCTCGCAAAAGCAGATAATAATCCGGTAAGTGAAGGAGCTTGTGATCCAAACGTAGTTGGCTCAGAAGGTGGTGCAAATAGCCCAGTTTGTACTGCAGCAGAAAACAACACAGTAACTGGAAATAATGGGCTTATTAGTACTGTTGCAAATATTGTTGCCTGGGCCACAGGTGTAATTGCAGTTTTTATGATTATTTTTTCAGGCTTTAGATTTATAACCGCTGGTGGAGATAGTGCTAAAATAAGTTCTGCTCGGAACACTATTCTCTATTCGACTATTGGTTTAGTTGTTGTAGTTCTAGCTCGAATTATTGTAAGTTTTGTAATAAATAATTTAAAATAGGGTTAGAAATGAAAAAAATTCTTTTATCCACAATATCGGCGATCATTTTATGCATACCAACAATTTTTGTTTCCACGGTCACGTATGCTGTTGATCAAACAACTAAAGATACCGCTTGTAGTGCTATACCTGGTGGTTGCAGTAGTGCACCAGCCAATTCAATCCAATCCAATGTACAATTTGCGCTTGATATCTTTTCATGGATTGTCGGTATAGCAGCGGTAATTATGCTTATAATGGGAGGATTTAGGTTCGTAACTTCTGGTGGTGACTCAGGAAGAGTTAGTGCAGCCAGAAATACTATTCTTTACGCCGTAATAGGATTGGTTGTTGTTATGGCTGCTCAAATCGTAGTGAAGTTTGTTCTTGGTAACACCAACAAGTAAAATAACTATTGCCCTAAGAGACTCCAAGTGTTATAAATTGTATATTAACCATTAACAGTAAAGAGAAAAGACAATGAAAAGAATTAAACTCTTAATAACAGTAATGTATGCACTGGCGTTAGCGATCATACCAGGCGCAATGCTTCTTTCAGCATCGCCGGCATTCGCTCAAAATAGCGAAATCCAGGAAGCACTGTGTAGTGGAGCAAATCAAGAAGCTCCAGGCACCACTCAGCAATGTGAGACTGATAGTGGTACTGGAGTGAATGGTATAGTTAATACTGTCATAACGGTATTTTCATGGGTTGTCGGAGTGGTTTCCGTCATTATGATAATTGTTGGAGGTTTCAAATACGTTACTTCAGGTGGTGAATCAAACGGTGTAACAAGTGCCAAAAACACAATCCTTTATGCAATAGTTGGATTAATTATTGTTGCAGTTGCGCAAATCGTAGTAAGATTTGTTCTTTCAAACGTTAATAAATAGATAATCTAATAACTAAAAAAGACCCGAGAGGGTCTTTTTTAGTTATGCTAATTTTTTAACTATAACACTTGAATCTTTTTTACTGTATCTTGCTTAACTTTGGTAAAGCTTACAGTGAGCACACCATCTTTAAGTACTGCCTCAATCTCATCTTCCTTTACAGGAATTGGAAGCACGAGACTTCTAGAAAATTCACCCCAGTAGCATTCTTGAAGATGGTAGTTTTCGACATCTTCTTCATAGCCTGCATTTAACGAGCCGCGAATAGAAAGCGTATTGTCGGATATACTGACATCGAGCTCATTCTTGTTGACTCCAGCTGTTCTTGCCTTAACGACAAGCTTGTCTTTTGTTTCATATACATCAACAGCAAGCTGACCGGGAACGGCTTCTTCTTCATCCCATTCGTCCTCTTGTTGCATTGGTTGCTGTACTTGCTGATGCTGAACTACTTCTTCTTCACCTAAAAAGGCTGCTGTTAATTCATCTTCCATCAGTAGATCGTCGTCTGCTGTTCGTCGTGCCATGTCGTGATACCCTCCACGCTTTAAAGTTAACAAATTTGCGTTTCTGTATTTATATAAAGTATATAGGTGTTTCATAGAGGTTGCAACAATACCTCTCAGGATTTACAACATAATTTGTACAACATAAATTAGAAATTAAAAAAACCAGAGTTATTCTGGTTTCTTTAATTGGCGGAGGAGGAGGGATTCGAACCCTCGCGGGAGATTGCTCCCCCCTAACGATTTAGCAAACCGTCCCCTTCAGCCACTTGGGTACCCCTCCGCATCGCTAATAATCAGATAAAATTGGCGGAGAGGGTGGGATTCGAACCCACGGTACCATTGCTGGCACGCTTGTTTTCAAGACAAGTCCCTTCAACCGCTCGGGCACCTCTCCAAGGCCAATTTACTGACATCAGCCACAATATTGTACATTCTTATCTGTTATAGAGCAATAACGTTCTCATAATCCTTATGCTGTTATATAATACTGGTAATGCAAAACTACTCCCTCGATGATAATAAAAATACCTTGTACTCTTATGAAGATAGCACTCAGGATGCCCAGGAACATCAAGATACCCCTGAAGGTGGCGGTATTAGTTGGACCGCTTCAGAATTTATTGTGCATGAAAAAAAATCGAGCTGGTATTTGCTACTCATTATGGTCACTGTAATCATTGCTAGTCTGATGTTTTTACTAACTCGTGAAATTATATCTGCAGTAGCGGTGATTATGCTCGCTTTATTATTTGGGATTTACGGTAATGCTAAGCCAAGGAGCCTTCAGTACGGTGTTGATGAAAAAGGAATAACTGTCGATAAAAAACATTATACATACGAAACATTTAGGGGCGCTGAAATGATAAAGGATGGCACTATTCCTGAAATAAGTTTTATTCCAACTCGTCGTATCGCAGTGCCACTTACGATTTATTACCCCATAGAGCGAGAACAAGAAATTTTACATTTAGTTGGAACTTTTTTGCCCGTAGACATAAAGAGATCGGCTTCAATTGATCGTCTTGCTGCACGACTTCGTTTCTAGTATATAGAAAAAACTCTTCTCATCTGTTATAGTGATGTAGCTTTGCACCCGTAGCTCAGCTGGATAGAGCGTCAGTTTGCGGTACTGAAGGTCGTAGGTTCAAATCCTGTCGGGTGCACCATAGCATTTTCCTCTTAATCATTTTGTTACTATTCATGCTTACCTAAATCGACTCTCAGTCTATATACTGTTTAACAATGGTAAATGAAATTAAAAAACGATTAGTAAATCCCGCTACTTTAATTACATCAGTGGCGGGTTTTTTATTTTTGCTATTGCAATCGGTGAGCACAAGTCCACTTTTTACATGGAGTTATATAGATAGCACTATTTTTAGACTCATGGGACTTTCATTAGTTCGGGGAGGAAATTTGTATCTCACCACCATGGATTCAAAAGGACCAGTACTGTTTTTTATTGAAGCTCTGGGAGCCTGGATATCGAGCGGAAGAATCGGTATTTTCTTGGTTCAATACCTATTTCTGCTCGTCACTCTATTTTCTATTCTGTTTATAGCCCAGAATTTTGTTAGTAAAAGAATTGCCTGGATATTCCCTATTGTCTATCTTTGTTTTTATGGGTTTGCGTTTGAAGGGGGGAACCTCGGAGAGGAGTTTAGTCTTTCTTTTGTTATGCTTGGACTTTATTTGCTCATCTATCTTTTTAAACGAGGGAGTCTTAGTACTTTAAGTAAAAGAATTAGTAGCAGAAGAGAAAATGAACTTTATTTTTTACTCGGAATATTATCTGCGCTTATTTTTTTTATAAGGGCCAATAATGTTGCCTCAATTACCGCTGGATTACTTGTGTTAATTTTTTTCACACTAAGACAGCTTGGAATAAGAAAAGCTACTGTAGCTGTTGTGTATATTGCAAGTGGTTTTGTGGTAATAACCAGTATTTTGCTGCTATATTTTGCCCTACATCATAGCCTTCAGGCAATGATATATGGAACGTTTATCTTTAACTTAAAATATTCCATGTCTGGCGCAGGCGGACTCTTGGGTGTTGCTCATTCTTCTTTTGCGATATCGAGCTATGTTGTTACTTTTATTTCACTTGCAACTGCTTTTTTGTATTACGCTGTCAAAAAAGACTCAAAAATTACTTCACTATTAATTTTCGTAGCTATTTTTTCAAACCTTGCAATATTTGTTTCAGGACAAACATGGCTGCATTATTTACAGTTACTTATGCCACCATTGATATTCAGCCTTATGTTGCTTGCGGATATTTTAAAAGAAATCTCGCCCGAAGTAGCAACCGAAAGTTTCGTTCTTGGTGTTGGAATAGTAGCGATAATAATCATGACTCTTGTAGATGTATCAGTATTCTATAAATATAATTTTGAAAAAAAAGTCGATAAACTGTTTGAGCAAAATTCAATACAAGTGATCGAGCGGGTTCCGCTTGCTCAACGAAATGACATATATAGTTACAATATCAACCCACTTCCCTTTGTTCTTACTTCAGTAACCCCGAGTAAAAGATTAACAGCTTTACAAGACTGGATGGGCGAACATGACCCAACTTTTCGATCTGAAGTGCGCGGTTATTTTATAAATAATCCTCCAAAATGGCTTATCTTGACGCCCACCGCTCCCCCACGTGATTCGTTTATCTCAAGGTTCATAGCAGAAAATTACCATCAAGTGTATTCTAACGAAAGCTACACACTAGACCATCTTAATTCAAAGTATTAATTAATTTTCTTTTCGAAGTTTATTGTAGATGTTTAATCCATAACCCGCACTCGCAGCCTCAAGTGCGTACTCAGCAAGATGTGGTGCCTTTGCAAGTGAACCACCAAGAACACACAAAGGAATCACAAAATCTTTGAGGGTGTCGCGAGCCAAATAGCCCTTAATACCCTTTGGTTTTTCATGCACCGTTCCTTCTGATTCGACGTGCGAATGCAAGTGATCAGATACTTCATGTCGATTTGCAATAAGTGCAATCGAGCCAAGCGCAACGGCGGTGATTGAAGACATTGCAGCAAGATTATTAAACCCTACCCCATCCATTCTTCCCATCCATCCATTTTGCATCACTCCTTCATGGATAACATCATAGCCGGTACCCACTGTAGCGGCTACTGCTGTTGCTCCAACAAATTTCTGCATTCTTTTTCTATATTTTTTTGCATTCCCTTTTTGGTGGGCATGCTCAGCCTCAAGGTCTTTTGCAGCTCCACGCAGTGCTGCAGCATCAAGTGTTTCTTCGAGTCCCTCTATGCCATTAGCAATTCCAGCTCCACCCTGCGTTGCTGCCGCAACAAGTTGAAATCCGCCAGAAAGCAATCGAAGCCAGCCTACGAAACGGAGGCGTTCAGGAGTTAACTCTCTCTGACTTTTCTTAGATTGTGTTGTTAAATTCTTTTCTACCATTAACACGTATCCTGCTATAAATATATAATAAAACTTTAGATATATTTTGTCAAATTACTGGGATATATTCTACTTCACGAAATGAGAATACAGTGCAAAAACAACCGTCGAACTTGTCATAGTTACAAAGCTTCCCCAAAGCATATCTATTCCGGTGATTGCCCATGGCCAATTTTTTAATACTGCTTGTGAAGTTAGATCAAAAGTTGCGTAGGTAAATAAGCCATACAGCGCTCCATAGCCGAGTGCGTGTAGTATACTTCCCATATTTATTGCTGGAACTAACACAAATACTAATAGCCCAATAATATATAGGCCGTAAAACAGCCCTGCAGCCTGCAGATTGGGTTTTTTTGCCATAAGATGCCCAATGTATTGTTTGTATAGTTTTGGCGCAATCTTAACGAGCCACACGCTGTCAAAGGCTAGAAACACTACGAGCCCTAAAACAAATAGTTCTATTTCTTTTCCTGATGTCATTATTTTCCTCCTTTAGGTTGCATTGGTATGAAAATGGAAGTTTTTTTAGCGTATGCTTTAAACTTCGGATTTTTCATATATTTTTTTTCAAGCATTGGTACACCTGAAACAAATAGGATGAGATACGTAATAAGAAGTGGGCTAATTATGGCAAAAAGACTATAGCTTCCACCAAGACAAAGGATCCAAAGCGCCCACCACTGCGTGACTTCTCCAAAGTAATTGGGGTGTCTCGTGTATCTCCATAGCCCAGTGGTCATGATTGCCCCATTTTTCTTCTTGGTTTTAATCCAACGACTGAGTTGCCAATCACCAATTGATTCAAATAAAAAGCCTGCAGCCCAAAGCCCTACCGCAAAAATGTGCAATAGGTGCGTACCATTAAGGCTGCCAACTTTAACAATTGCATAGGACAGGTTGTAGGCTATAACGAGCGTTGAGGCGGAAATTACTAGGGCTAGCAGTGCCTGGAAGAAAAAGTTCTGAAAATAGCTTCGAACGGCGAAAGAGTTCCCCCATTTTTTTCTATTTTCCGCATATCGCCAGTCTTCCTCGGCACCAATCTTCCTGTAACCAATGTGCCACGCAAGACGAAGCCCCCATATCGATACGAGTATAAGGTCGATTAATTGAAGTCGAGTATGGCTGGGTAGGCCAATGTATAGTGCGCTAGCAATAATAATGAAATAAAGTCCCCAGAAGACGTCAGCAATACTGGCATCCTTAACGAGTAGACTAAGTAGCCAAGCTACTATAGATAGCCCAAGAGCAGCACCTCCAGCTAATAGAAAAACGTGAAGCATTACCTTTATTCTAGCATTGAGTTTAGATAAAGCTTAATTTAATTTATAGTAAATCTACGCTACACTACATTGTCATGGAGAGGTGTCCGAGTGGTTGAAGGAGCTGCTCTCGAAAAGCAGTATGCCGGTAACGGTGTCGTGGGTTCGAATCCCACCCTCTCCGCCAGAGATTAAACTATTTTCTCCACTCTTCTTTTAGTAATTCTTGCGCAGCAGCCAATTTCTCATTTAAGCCATAGAAGTTTTTTATTATAACCGTTCCCCGTCCACTGATGCGGTTGTAAACTTCATCGATATTCTTGGTTTGAGTTTTTAAAATGTTTCTTAAATCTTGAGGTGCTATCGTTTCGGTGTATTGCCTATTCCCGGTATCGCTATATTTTTTAAGGGTAGCGGATATTTCATCATTGATGCGATTAAATCTTTCTATACGATCTTCAAATATTGGTCGATAGGCCTCTAAGATACCATTAATTTTTTTTCTTAGATTTAGTGTGTTACTTTCGGTCTTTAAATTTAATAAATAGCGGCCGAAAAATTCTTCCCTCTCTTCATCATTAGTGATTTCTTTGAAGCTCCGAAAAAGCGTCTCGCTGAGGTATGCAGTTATAACGGGATCCAAAAATTGCTGTAAATCTATATTTTCAAAATTTTCATTAACTACGATTTCCTCCGAGAGCTCTTTGAGTACTTTTTCCCTTTTAAGTCCACTCATGTATTCACTATCGAGTGCATCAAGACGTCGATGAGTATTTGTTTCAAATTTATCAGTAATCTCTCTAAAATCTGTAACTTCTTCTTCTATGATATTATTTTTTGAAACAATTAACGCATGTTGATTTTTTATATGAAGCGGAGACGCAAGCCTTTTTCTAAAGTTTGCTCTGTATAGTGATTCGTGTTCACGCCTGGAGCCATACATTGCTCGCATAGCTTCCTCGTTTGATTCCAGCAACCGGTTTTCTACTTTTAGGTTATCCATCGCCAGCTCACCTATTACCGGTTCAGCGAGACGAATATAGCTGTTTAAATTTTTCTCTTGCTGTAATTGTTGGCAGATCTCAAAGAGTTGTTTTTTCTCTTTGGATAGTAAATCTTCAGTGTGGTCACTTAGTAAATCATTGAAATATTCTTCGAGGACTCCAGATTCGTTCGCTTCCACCAGAAGTCGATTAATTGAAACACCTAATTCTTCGAACGAATCACTGGTGCATTTATCTGAATAATTAGAATTTCCTGATTTTTCCTGAGAATTTAACAAACTGCTGAGCTCCTTGGTTACATTTGTAGTGGGGTTTAATTATACCAAACCTGTCCAATACTTTGAAGTATCACGGGCTGAGTCGATGATTTAGGTGCTATTATATTTGGGATGGAAAAAAGTATTTTTAGTCGCATAATTGATGGAGAAATCCCTTCATTTAAAGTGTATGAAGATGACTACACGGTAGCCTTTTTAGATATTCATCCCACACAACCAGGCCATACGCTTGTAGTACCAAAAAAGCAGGTGGATCATTTTGAAGATCTCGAGGAGGAGGACTACAGGCAGCTTTGGGAAACAGTTAAGATCGTGTCCCAGAAACTGCACGTTTTTGGTAAAAAAAGAATTGGCCTGCAAATAATTGGGGTAGACGTTCCTCATGCACACGTTCATCTCATTCCATTTGATACCACTGAGGAATTTCGTACCATTCCTGATATGACTAAAGAGCCAGATTTCGCTATACTTGAAAAAACTCTAAATATAATTCTAGAAGGAGAAAAAACAGATGAGTAATGCACTAGTTGCTTTATTTTTTGCCGCTGGAGCTGGCGCATGGATTTACGCAAAATTTAGTAAAAGTACCGGAAATAATACAAAATCTAGCAGCATTGCGGCAGTCGCCTCAGCTCTTTTTATATTCGTCCTCTTTTATTTCATGCTTGGTCTTTTTATTAAAAAATAATCGTGAAAATAACAATTCTATCCGTTGGAAAGAAGAATGACCCCTTCGCGACTACTGCAATTAATGAATACGAAAAGAGAATCAGGCAGAGCGTTTCGATTCAATGGATATTCGTTCCTTACAGTGGGCTTTCGGGCGATGATGCCCGGCGTGAAGAGAGTACTAAAATAAGGGGGTATTTGAAAAATGATGAAATCATATGGCTACTTGATGAAACTGGAAAACAATTAACATCACCCGAATTGTCTGAAAAAATTGAAACACTAAAAAACGCAAGCGCAAAAGAGCTTCTTATTATTATTGGAGGTGCTTATGGGGTTGATCAAACTATTAAAGATCGCGCAGATTTTACCTGGTCGTTGTCTAAATTAGTGTTTCCCCATCTCCTCGTTCGACTCATTTTAGTGGAACAGCTCTATCGAGCACACGAAATTGCTCGAGGCAGTGGCTATCATCACGTTTAAGAAACGATAGTTCCCTTTTTAGTATCTCCCTTAAGTACCGCAAGCACGACTTCGGGGTCTGGCTGGCAAATAACAAGTGTTATTTCTTTATCTGCAGCAAAAGCAAGTGCCGCTCGATCCATAATCTGTATTTCCTGATTTGCAAGTGCATCATTAAAGCTAATTCGCTCATATCGTTTAGCATCTTTGTGTAGCTCAGGATCGCGGTCATAAATGCCATCTACTTTAGTAGTCTTAATTACCGTATCGCAGTGGAGCTCAAAAGCCTGCGCTACGACACCTGTATCTGTCGTAAAACCAGGCTTGCCGAGTCCTCCGGCGATAAGAACGGCACGATTATCTTTCATGTATTTTTGAGCGCGCTGGTAGGAGAAGCGCTCCGCTACACTTTCAACCGGAATGTTACTAAAGAGTCTTCCCTCTACTTTTCCTCTTTGATTGAGCACTTCGTTTAGAAATAGTCCGTTCTGTACCGTTGCCAGCATTCCCATTTCGTCAGCTATTACTTGATTAGTAAAGCCATTTTTATGTAGTTTTTTACCACGAACAATATTGCCGCCCCCCATAACAACCGCTACGTTATAATCTGCATCTACGAGCGCCTCTATGACCGAGCAGACTTGCTGAGCCATTGCCATATCAAAGTTATATTCTTCTGATCCGAGCTGCTCACCGGATACTTTTAGCATTACATTTTTTCCCATATAACTCCTCTTCATTTGTTCCTATTGTACTTGAAATAAAAAATATTTTCTAAATAGCCCTTTTTGGTTATATTTTTGGTATAAAGTAGCCGTATCGTGCTAGAATTATGACTATATGGATGGGGTGGAAACCGCAAAACAATTAGGCCATGCGATTGCAATGGCACGACGCTCGGCAGGGCTTACCCAGCAAGAGCTATGTGCTCGTGCCCACCTTTCCTATTCTACCCTCGCAAAAATTGAGCGAGGCGCAATAAAGACACCCAGTGTTTTTACAGTAGTTGCAATTGCTGCTGCAACTGGTACAAGCGTGGAACAACTGGCTGGTGGTATCGGCGAAACGACGCAACCGGTTTCGAAACAATATAAAGTTGCCAAAAATGGTATCGAATTTGTTTATTTTGATGTAAACGGTGTACTTGTCCACTTCTTTCAAAGGGCATTATCCCAGCTCGCACATGATGCAGGTGTGCCTCCAGAGGCGGTTGAAAGTATTTTTTGGCGATACAACGATATGGTTAACAAAGCAGAGATAACACTGGAAGATTTTGAACAGAAAATGGCTAATCAAATTGGTCTCTCTTCCCTTTCGTGGAAAGAATATTATTTAAAGAATATAGAACCAATCGAAGAGATGCATAATTGCGTGCGAGCAGTTGCTGAACACTTCAAAGTAGGTCTTATTTCAAATAATATGCCAGGTTTTATCCCGGCCATGATTGAGCGAGGCTTAATCCCGAACATTCACTATGATGCGATTGCTGATTCCTCGAAACTGGGCATGCTTAAACCTGAACGGCAAATGTATGAAACGGCTGCAGAGCTTGCCCATGTGACCCCAGATAAACTACTACTGATTGACGATGGCCGCACAAATATTACTGCAGCAGAATCACTCGGTTGGCACGTACTGTGGTTTGATGATTTTCACGCGGCTGAAGGCCGGGAACGAATCGAACAGATTCTTCAATAGACTAGGTAAAACTTGCTAACTCTTTTTCCAGAGTCTCGAGTATTTTTTGTTCGTTGTGTAAATTATTTCGGGTTTGTGAAACCACCGCTTCCGGTGCGTGATCAACATAGCTTTTATTAGAAAGTCTGCCTTCGAGTTGGGTGACGTTTTGGTGGGTGCTCTTAATGCGATCCTCAAGCTTTGTGATGTATTTTTTTGTAACACTATCATCAATCGCAAGCCAACAATTTTCACTCGATGTTGCAAGGCTAACACCCTTTTTCTGCGTTTTTTGATTGACAGAACCAAGCTTGGCAAGTTGTTTTAGTAATGCTTCATTTTCACTAATAAGGTCACTATTTGAGTATTCGAGAGCAACTTTTGATATCCCGAGTGCACTAGTAATTGCACGAACCTCAACCACGATTACTTGCAAACGATCAAAGGCATGGGCTTTTTCTTTAGAAAAAGCTATCACTGGCTCTGCCTGCTTTGCAATCAGGAAGGTACCCTTGTGACGCTGTTGCCAAATTACCTCTGTTACAAATGGCGCAAATGGATGAGCAAGCTCAAGTGATGTATCTAAAATATACCCAAGCAAGGCTGTATTAATACTTCCCTTGCTTGCCTCAATATACCAGTCAGCAAATTCGTTCCAAATAAAGTGATAGAGTACTTCATAAGCTTCACTAAAGCGAAAACTTTCAATAAGTAGACGTATCTCTTTTTGAGCAAAACTGAGTCGGCTTACAATCCAATTATCCGCAATAGATTTTGGAGTCACTTCACTGCTTTCAGCTTGCTCTTGGGACTGTACGTAGCGTGCAATATTCCAAAGCTTATTACAGAAATTTCGTCCTGCAATTATTTTTCCCGGAGCATAGGCTGCGCTATAACCTGCACTTCTTCCAGCGATGATTCCCATGCGAATAGCATCAGCTCCATAGGCTTCGAGTACTTCCTTTGGATTGATTACATTGCCAAGACTCTTACTCATTTTCCTTCCATCTTCAGAGCGAACCATTCCGTGCAAGTAGACATTTTTAAAAGGAATATCACCGGTCATATATGTTCCAACGCAGATCATTCGTGCAACCCATTGGTATAAAATATCCTGTCCTGTTTCCATTACTGAATTCGGATAGAACTTTTTAAAGTCTTCACTATCTGGAAAATCGAGTGTTACAAAAGGCCATTGGCTTGAACTGAACCAGGTATCGAACACATCTGGGTCTCGTCGATACGTTTTTCCATCAATAATAATTTCTTCTTTTGTCACCTCGGTGTTGAAAATCCAATCATCACTGTCAGCAACATTTTGAAATGCCGGTATAGGGATACCCCAGGCAATTTGTCTACTAATGTTCCAATCCTTAATTGACTCAAGATATGCCAAAACCTGGTCAGCCTTTGCCGCAGGGTAAAAGGTTATTTTCTTAGCCTTTAATGCCTGGATGGCTGGCGCAGCTAACTTCTGCATGTCTATAAACCATTGATCGAGCAACATCGGTTCAATGACTGACCCACACTTGTAGCACATCCCTACCCTGTTCTTGTAGGTCTCATCAACTTTAACGAGCAAGCCTTTTTCGTCGAGTTTCTTAGCTACTGCAGTGCGCGCTTTGGCAACTGTTAGTCCCTCAAATTCTTTGGCTAGATGGTTCATAGTTCCATCATGGTTTATTACTCTTACGTGTGGAAGGTTGTGTCTTTGGGCCACTTCGTAATCATTGAAGTCATGGGCTGGGGTTATCTTTACTACCCCTGTTCCAAAAGCACGATCAACCATTTCATCAGCAACGACGCGCACTTCGAATGGACCACTTGGCCCCTCGATTGTAACAACGGTATTTACGAGTTTTTTGTACCGTTCGTCGTCTGGATGTACTGCTACTGCAGTATCGCCATAAATAGTTTCCGGGCGAGTTGTTGCAAGCTCAAACGGACCGTATTTTAAGTAATAAAGCGGACTCGTCCTGTCTTCGTGCAGCACCTCAATATCTGCAAAACCTGTTCGGTGCACCGTACAGTAGTTAACCAGTCTTTCGCCCCTGTATATATACTGCTCATCCCACATTTTTTTAAACATTTTGTAAGATGAATCGACCACTTTTTTATCTAATGAAAAAGTAAAGTGATCCCAGTCAAGACTTGCGCCGAGTTCTCGGAATTGTGACGCAAAGACTTCTTTATTCTTTGCTACAAAGTCCCATATCTGCTCAAACAGTTCCTCACGTGAAAAGTCAAAACGACTCTTCCCTTCCTTAGCAAGCTGTTTTTCATAGACAACTTGTGTTTCAAAGCCAGCGTGATCTGCTCCGGGGACCCATAAAACAGATCTTCCCTGCATTCGATAATAGCGGGCCATGACATCTTGGATCGCAAACATGAGGGTATGGCCAATATGCAAACTAGCGTTGGCGTTCGGTAGTGGCAGAACAATACTAAACGGCTCGCCTTTTTCGGATGGTGCGAAAAGGTTATTCTCTTCCCACAGTCGATAAATGGCTGCTTCATGTTTCTGGGGTTCGTATATCGTATCAAGGGCCACTAATCTATCTCCTTTTGTTGTTTTCTCACGTGAAAGTTCTTACTTATCCCCTCTATTTTACCTGTTGTAACGGATATGGCAAACTTACATTTTTAGATTTGGTGCAATGGCCAGCGTATACGGATCTGCCGTTTCAGCGTAGTGCATTGCTTTGATGCAGCCGAGCGTGGCAATCATCGCCCCGTTATCGGTGCATAAATCGATTGGAGCATAGTTGATAGCTATGGGGATAGCGGCTGAGAGCTGCGTGCGTAATTCTTGGTTAGCGGCAACGCCACCAGCAATAACAACTGAAGCGGGCTGAAGTTCATTGAAAGCTTTTAGCGTTTTATCGACTACTGTTTTAACGGCAGTATATTGAAAACTTGCGGCCAAATCTTTTTTTTGAGCTTCTGAGAGGCGCCCAGGCAATTCAAATGATGGAAGCCGATAGTCTGAACCTACTGCGGCTTGCGCGGCCCTTAAAACGGCTGTTTTGAGGCCTGAGAAGCTAAAATTATATGGACTATCAAGCTTTGCAATAGGAAAAGTGAAAGCGTGCGGGTTTCCATCAAGTGCTGCTTTTGCAACAGAAGGTCCGCCGGGGTAGGGGAGTCCAATGATTTTAGCAACTTTGTCGAAGGCTTCACCAATAGCGTCATCCATCGTTTGCCCTAAAAGATCGTAGTCGAAGTGGTTTCTGAAATATACAAGCTGGCTATGTCCACCGCTGACGATAAGTGATAAAAGAGGGAAGGTAGGCTGTGGATTCACCAGGAAGTTGGCATAGACGTGTCCCTCAACATGATTTATGGCGTATAACGGTTTATTTTTAATAATAGCGAGTGTTCTTGCGGTTAACACACCAACAAGAAGGCTTCCTGACAAACCCGCCCCATAAGTAACGGCAATTCCATCAATATCGTCCCAATTACACCCACTTTCGGCAAAAACTTTCTTGATAACGGGAGTAATAAACTCAATGTGGCTACGTGCGGCAATCTCGGGAACGACACCACCAAAAGCAGCATGCAGATCCATAGAACTTGCCACCGATTGAGCCAGCAGGGTGGAACCATTTTCTACAATAGCTGCCGCCGTCTCGTCACAACTACTCTCTATACCAAGTATTTTCATATCGAAAGTACTGTAACATAGCGCCTAAAAATAGGGTATTATGGGATGGTATGAGTATTGTAAAACGGGTAATTAAAACAGCTTTGCCAGCTTCAAAAAAAAGAGAATTTGAACAGGCCTACAGACTAAAAAAAGCCCTTTTTGCTACGAGAGTTTTTCGATCTCCCGCTTCAGGAATGCGAGTTATTGGCATTACTGGCACAAATGGCAAAACAACAACCTGTTCTTTTGTGAATGAAATTATTAAAAGTACCGGAAAGAGAACGGCGCTTTATACCACTGCGTATATAGAAATAGCTGGAAAAAAGATCCCAAACCGTAGCCATATGACCGTAGCGAGCGCTTGGTCTGTCCAGAAATTTTTTGCCGACGCGAAGCGAAAAAAAGTAGAATGGGTAATTCTTGAAATTACTTCGCACGCTCTTGACCAGTATCGAATTAATGGCGTACCACTTGAAATAGTAGCAATCACAAATTTGACTCAAGATCATTTAGATTATCACGGCACTATGGAGCAGTATGCCAATGCCAAGGCGCGAATCATTACTGACTTCTCTCCCAAGGCAGTGGTGCTTAATGCAGACGATGAATGGTTTGGGTTCTTTGCCAAAAAAGTTAAAAATAAACTTATTACAATTGGTGAGGGAAGCGCCAATTACCAGATTAAAGATCTTAAGCTAAAAGCCTCTGGGATGAGCTTGAACCTTATTAGCGCCAAGGGCACATTACACCTCGAATCAAAAGCTGTTGGTCACTTCAATGCATTCAATATTGCTATGGCAGCAACTATTTGCCAGTCTATGGGCTGTAAAAGGGAAGCGATTGAGGCGGCCGTAGCTAATCTTCCAATTGTTCCAGGTAGAATGGAGCCCATTGACATGGGGCAAGACTTCGCTGTTCTAGTAGATTACGCACATACGCCTGATGCACTTGAAAATGTGCTTAAAGCAGCTCGTACTATTTCGAGTGCTAACGTACGAATCGTATTTGGCGCAACCGGAGATCGCGATACCACCAAAAGAACTCCCATGGGTGAAGTTGCCGCAGAGTATGCCGATTTTATTTATTTAACCGACGACGAAACATACTCAGAAAATGGGGATACAATCAGGGAAGCCGTCAAAAAGGGAATAGCAGCAAAAGGCAGACTCGATAAATGTACTGAAATCGCTGAACGAAGAGATGCAATTAAGCGGGCTTTTTTGGAATCGAAAAAAGGAGACGTGGTTATACTTGCAGGAATTGGTCATCAGGATTATCGAGCGATGGGAGCTACCAAACTTGCTTGGGACGAGCGAAATGTAGCCCGAGACATACTTAAAGAAATAATTGAGGAAAGGAAATCATGAAAAAATTAATAGCGTTTGACCTTGACGACACACTCGCTGTGACTAAGTCCCCAATCACTGATAGAATGGCAGAACTACTCGAGAAATTACTCGTTCATTATGATATTTGTGTAATCACTGGTGGATCATTTGAACAAATCAAGAAACAGGTTGCTAGTCGTCTAGAGGTCGAAGACCTACTACTTAGAAAGTTGCACCTCATGCCAACCTGCGGAACTCGATATTACCGTTTTAATGATTCAAAAAAAGAATGGGAACAACAATACGCAGAAGATTTATCTCCTGCTCAAAAGAAGAAAATTATAGAAACCCTTGAAGAAGCTGCCAAAACACTTGGACTTTGGCTTGAAAATCCTGCTGGAGAAATTATTGAAGACAGGGGTAGCCAAATTACGTATAGTGCGCTTGGTCAACAGGCAACTCCAGAAGATAAGTATGCGTGGGATCAGGATGGCACCAAAAAACATGCAATCAGAGATTATGCAGCAGAACGCCTTGATGACTTAGAGGTACGCGTAGGTGGAACGACTTCAGTTGACGTTACAACCATT
>Ga0208106_1000279_pt1 | contig 18282 bp, 12 predicted proteins | sample CryBogCBE25Jul08_FD_184577 | JGI IMG/M metagenome (GOLD analysis project Ga0208106, IMG submission 184577) | Freshwater microbial communities from Crystal Bog, Wisconsin, USA - CBE25Jul08 (SPAdes) | ecosystem: Environmental > Aquatic > Freshwater > Lake | place: Crystal Bog, Wisconsin, USA...
CATTATTTGGTCCAGATCCCCCAGTACTTGGAACACCCGATTTTAATAAATTTTTGATTTGAGATGGAGTAAGCGTTTGGTTACTATATTTCTTTAAACCTTCCATCAGTAATCCAATCATAGCACCTAAATGTGGGGCAGCGGCAGACGTTCCATAAAATAAAGGGTTGCCAGTTGGTCCAACTTTCGAACCCATATTTACTGTTGTTTCTACCCCATCTGGAGCTAGGAAATCTGGTTTATTTCTTATAATCCCATTAATAGAAGTTCCACCAACAGAAGAAAACGATTCAACATTAATATTACCCGAAACAATTTGAGCCGCGCCTGCAGTAATTGCTCCATTTGCATTTGCTTGTCCAACTATAGTGGAAGACCCCGCATATCCTGAACCAAATGTAAGTTTACCACTAAAGACAATATATTTAAAGTTTACATTAGCAGTACCTCCTGCCCTGGTAATCATTATTTTTGCAGTGGTAGTACTCAATACTTGAAAAGTAATAATTTCAATAGGATCATTTCCAATATTATTTCTATTCAAACCAAATAGCGTATCCCCTAAATTATTAGTCACGAACATATCTAAATCAGTAGTACTTCCTGTTTGACTTTGGCCAGTAGAATAAATAAAATCCTGCCATTGCAATACAATGGTATAACTACCAGGAGCCAATGTTACTTGTTGATAAGGATTTCCACCTCCAAAATCATGTGCCGATCCGGGATAACCTAGCGGTGCAGGTATAGGAGAAAAAGTAGATTGATATGATTTGTTTGAAAAATTCCCAGCAGAAGTTACATAAGTAATACCTTGACTGGTTGCATTGTCAACCGCTCTGGCAACTATTCCATCTTGAAAAAATGGTTCAGTTACAAATGTGACATCATCAATGATTACTTTACAACCATCTTGTTGCAAATCTGAAACACCCTGTGCAAAATCGCCTGGAGAAATATATCCTGTTCTAAAATCCAGTAGTGCTTTGGGTGCAATATCATGCACAATTTGAAGCATTGCCCTGCCTTCATCATGGGTGCCACCGAAAGGATTATCCAAGATTACATTAACAGGATTATTATTAACGGTATCATCAGCACTACCGGGTAATTCATGATTAGCCACATCATTTTTGGCCTGACCTAAAATATCATAGCTATCTGAAAGCACGCCTATTTTAATGCCAGCTCCTTGTAAATTATATCCTGACCTAACAAAATTTGTGGCCATCGCAGTATCACCTCCGGTCATTACTACCCCTGTTAAATTAGCTCCCCCATTCACTATTGGTGTAAATACAGGCCTAACAAATCTGATATACTGTGGGATAGTATTCAGTTTATTAAGATTGGCTATCGGAATTTTTCCCGTAATAAACAGCGAATTCGCTCCATTGTTTACCAAATTAGTCATCCCATAATCTGGTCCAATTAATAATGTTTTTAAATAATCAGCCTGACCAATAACAGCAATCACTTCCACAGTTACACTATCATTAGAAATACGCATTATTTTTCTTAGGGAGTCAGTAATAGTGCCTGTTAATCCACCTGGTAATGTACCCACAACTAAAGAAGGATTATTAGCAATTTGAGTAAGCTCTGCCCCAATCAAATTATCAACTTTTCCACCCGTTGGAGTTGGCAAATAAGGAACGATACAAGGTGTATAATTTACTAATACAGTATCATAAGCAATACACCCCCCACTTGGATTTGTAACTGTTAAGAAATATAATCCTTTAGCTGAAACTGTTGGTGTGGCCGTATTTGCGCCAGAAACAATCGTTCCAGTTGAAGTCGTCCAATTAAATATAACACCGGGAGTACTAGAAGAACTATTTAATACCACAGTTCCAATGGTACAATCAAGCGTGGCCGTTTTAGTAACCGTTTCATTCGGCGTTGCACAAAGAACAAAAGGGTTATAATTTATTTTGATAGAGTCCCCGACTTTTACCTGAGTTCCGCTCCAGAAAGCACCATTGATTGCGGCTTCTTTTGATCCTGAGCCAAGATTAATAGCTGCAAAAGGAGCCCAAACAGTCCCCTCCCATTTTATATTCTCGCCATAAGAATCTTTATCATCATAACCATCTGCATCATCAGATTTATCATCCAGATAAGTTCTATTCCCGGTATTAAAAGCTACCGTTCCATTGGGCGAACTAGATCCATTTCCATGAGTTTCAAAATAAATTCGGGATGCATTCCCCCCATTTAAAATTTTTACTGATTGAATATTAAAATCAATGTCGTTGTATACATAAATATAAAAGGATCCAGATGTTGTTTTTTTAAAGTCATAAATAAAATAATTTTTTGAACCCGTATTCTTTATCTGTTTAAATACATAAACCCCTGGCCCTGATAACGTGATTTTTTGTTTACCAGTTAATGCCACATTGCCATAAGATCCGGGAGTAATAGTTTGTGTAGTGGTGATATCCACAGTACCTGCTGCAGGAAAATTTGTTATAGAAGGGGTTGTTGGCAGAATAGGCAAATTTGGTGGGCCTGTAACAATACCTCCCGTAGGTATAGGTCCTGCATAAGTTGATCCTACCGAATAAGTAACCTTACCTTTTACGGCTCCACTTGTAATGGCAATATTACCTGCCGCATCAAGATTGCCAAAAAGATTTAAAGAAGTTCCAATACCCACAACTGTGCCTAAATTTCTGGCATTATTTGCTGCAGTAATATTTCCGTTTACCTGAACACTATTTCCCAGTTGAACGGAACCACCACTCAGGATATTACTTCCAATATTAACTAAGTCACCTGATTTTATTATATTATAACTACCAATTGAGCCTGATCTAAGAATGACTGACTTACCTAGTAAAACGCCACATCCTGGGAATAAGGGAGTTTTTTGTCCAATGCCTGATGGACAACTTCCATTACCACCAAAAACCACAAAATCTGTGATTTTTGTTTGTTGAGCAGATGTATAAATTGGCAATAGGCCAACAAATAATATGTATGGCAAAAAGAATTTGCACTGCATCATTAGGGGTTATTTAGCAAAAAAATAAAGGAATATTCTCTTTAGAAATTATAACAAACCATATTATATGGATGTATTAGATAATTTCCTTCTAAGATAAACATACGACTATTTATTAACATATCTTAACGATTATGTTACAGTGCAATATTTTAATAATTTATTAATCTAGTGATTAAATAAGAGTAAAATTGGGGTAATTAAAGGAGTAATAAATTGGACAAATCAATGCACATGTCGCTTTTTCATGATACCACCGGAGGCTTCTTTAATGGTACTAGCAAACACAAAAGCCTTAGGATCAACATCTTGAATAAGATTTGTTATTTTTCTCATTTCTAATCTGGAGATAATCGTAAAAATGATATCGCAATCTTCATGTAATTCAAATTTGCCGGGTAAAAAACCACGCTCCCCTTTATAAACAGTTATACCTTTTCCCATTTCATTCACTAATCGATGCTTTAGTTCAGCGCTTTTCCCAGATATAATGGTTACACCTGTATATGCTTCTAATCCTTCAATCACATAATCAATCGTTTTTGAGGCAATAAAATAAGTTAACATCGAATAAAGAGCAGTCTTAGGCCCAAAATGAAAAGCAGCAAAACTGAAGATGATAATATTAATTCCAAGAATAATTTCACTAATCGTAAAACTGGATCTTCGCAAAGTATAAAGTGCTAACACTTCTATTCCATCAACGGCACAACCAGCGCGCATGGTTAGACCAATTCCAATTCCTAGAAAGAACCCACCAAAAATTGAAATCAACAGTTTATCATCTGTAATTGTTGGAAAACTTGGATATAAAAGGCAAATACCAAGAAATGTTACAGCAAAAAAAGTTTTGATAGCAAACCCTTTATTTATCGAAAAATAAGAGATGATAACGAATGGAATATTTACTGCCACAATCACATAAGCTAAATTGATTTTAAAATATTCATGAATCATCAAAGAAATACCTGTTATTCCCCCATCGAAAAATTGATTGGGCACTAAAAACCCTTTTAAACCAAACGCAGTTATGATTACACCAGCAATTATAAATATGATATCCCAAACCGATGATTCATGATGCTTAATAGTATGCGGACTTTCAATTTGTGTAGCTAATACTAATAAGTTTTTCTCCTGTATTGGCCCTAATTTTTTTCTGGCAGTCTTTGTGAAATATTGATGGCTCTTTAAAAATGAAGTCTGCTGTTCTTGCCACTGCAACTTATTATGTAAAATATCTTCTTCGAGGAATTCGTCAAACAAAGTATCAGCTATTGTCTCGTAATTTGTGGTGCCTAAATAATATAAATCTGCATCACAAAGAATTTTTCCTAAAAAGTTGGTGGGTGTTTGTGGAATTTTTGTAGCCATAATTATTTCACAAACAGCTTCTATATCTTCTTCATTAAAATTGAAGCCAGGCAAATATTCCCTTGCCATTCTGCAGGAAACTTCTTCATGTCCATTATATACTTCTATAAAACCAGCATCATGGTAAGCAGCTGCAACTAATAATAAATCTCGTTGATGTCCAATCACACCCTCCTCTTCTGCTATAACTGAAACATGCTGAATTACCCGCTCAGTATGACTCAAATTATGATACGTCAATGAACTACTTAATTCATGAGCTAACTTATCTAAAATAAAAGAAATTGCGGCCGCCGATTGCATAATTGAGTTCGCTTTGAAATGAGTTTATTCAACAATATAAATAAAGATGAGAAAGAAAATCATCAGTTAGTGACATTTTTTCGTAAACAGTTTTAAAATTCAATAAAACCGTTAAAAATAATTCTCTAGTGAACTAAATTCTGAATTTTAATGTATAAAGCAATGAATATTACATATGATAATTAAATTAAATATTTATTAGATTTTATTTTGAATCTGAATATGACATTGCTCATGTTCCTATATGCACAAAGTCATTGTTTTGAAAACCATGGGTTGCTAATTTCACACTACAATTTGATGAAATAATGTTTAAACAGCATTTAGTAACCCATTTGAAATTCTGAAAAAACAAACAATATGCCTGAAAACGACATTACAAAACCAGTAGACCTTACTACCCATTCAGAAGGTACTGGTGCCTTAAGATCAAGACGTCCGGTTTATATGGATTTTATGCCACCTTGTAACAGTGCTTGTCCAGCTGGTGAAAATATTCAGGGTTGGATGGCATTTGCTCAAGCCGGCAATTATTTCGAGGCTTTTCAAACGATGATGGAAGACAATCCCTTCCCGGGAATCATGGGTAGGATTTGTGTAAAACCATGCGAAACAGGCTGTAACAGAAACCATATCGACGATACCGTTAATATTCATGCGGTAGAACGATTTATTGGCGATGAAGCAATTAAAAATAATTGGCAATTACGTACAAAAGTGCTACCCACCGGCAAAAGGGTTTTAGTTGTTGGTGCAGGCCCTAGTGGACTTTCTGCAGCCTACCATCTTGCAAAAGCTGGTCATGAAGTAGAAATCCATGAAGCAAGTGGTCATATTGGGGGCCTGATGTGGTCTGGTATTCCTGAATATCGATTACCCAAAGAAATTTTGGATACCGAAATTAACCGTATTGCACAAATGGGCGTTACTATACGACTCAATTCAAAAGTAGATGATTTAATGGGGCTCAAGCACGACGGAAAATTTGATGCCGTATACCTCGGCATAGGCGCACAAAAAATTCAGGAAGAGATTTTTGATCACGACAATTCATTATCTATCAAAACGGCTTTTGAGTTCTTTGCTGAAATCAAAATTAATCCAAGTGCCTACCTGCATAAGAAAGTAGTTGTTTACGGCGGTGGTAAATTAGCCATGTATTTATCCCGGATAATTAAGCGTTATGGATCAGAAGCACTCGTGTATTTTCCAGGGGATAAGAAAATGATGCCTGCTTATGACTATGAAACAGAAGATGCACTGGCAGAAGGCGTAGATGTTCATTTATACAAAAAGATTCAAAAAATTGAAAATAAAAAAATCAGCTTCGAAACACTAAAAGTTGAAAAGAATAAAGCAATAGGTACAGCAGAATTCGAAACCATCGATGCAGATATATTAATTATTGCTAACCGTCAGGCAGCTGATACAGCGTTTTTGAAAACCATTGATGGTATTCAATTAAATGAAGATGGCACAATCATTATTGATGGACAAAGAATGACAGGCCATACAGGTATTTTTGCAGGTGGAGACACACTTCCAGGTGAGAACAGAAGCTCCACAATTGCTATTGGTCATGGGAAAAAAGCAGCAAAAACAATTTGTGGTTTTCTAGAAAATCAATATTATTCAAAAGCTGAGAAACACCCTACTGCAGGATATAGAAAACTGCATATGTGGTACAAAACAGAAGCCCCACAAAAAGAACAAGATAAATTAGCCCCATTAGAAGCCATTAAATCATTTGAAGAAATCAATGCTGGTTTCTCGGAAGCAGAAGCAAGGTTTGAAGCACAACGTTGCTTAAGCTGTGGTAACTGTTTTGAGTGCGATGGTTGTTTTGGAGCTTGTCCAGAAAATGCCATAATTAAATTAGGAAAAGGCAACCGCTACAAATTCAATTTAGAGGCTTGTACAGGATGTGCTGTTTGTTATGAACAATGCCCTTGTCACGCAATAGAAATGATTTCAGAACCCATAAATGAAACTACTAATGCCTAATAAAAATATCATCTCTACCATCGACGGAAACGAAGCTGCTGCTTATGTGGCATACCGCGTCAACGAAGTTTGTGCTATCTACCCAATCACTCCCTCTTCAACGATGGCAGAATTGGCCGACGAATGGGCATCTAAAGGAACCAAAAATATTTGGGGCGGCGTTCCAGATATTATGGAAATGCAAAGTGAGGCTGGTGCAGTGGGTACCGTTCATGGTGCTTTACAAACCGGATCTCTTACTACTACATTTACTGCATCACAAGGTTTAATGTTGATGCTTCCAAATATGTACAAAATTGCAGGTGAATTAACTGCTACCGTTTTTCACGTAGCCGCACGTTCACTGGCTGCTCAAGGGTTATCTATCTTTGGTGATCATCAGGATGTAATGGCAGCAAGAACTACAGGCTTCGCTTTATTAAGCTCTGCTAGTGTTCAGGAAGCACACGATTTTGCATTGATTGCTCAAAATGCAACTTTAAAATCTAGAATTCCATTTGTACATTTCTTTGACGGATTCCGCACGTCACATGAAGTAAATAAATTGGAACTACTTACTGATGAGCAAATCAAATCTATGATTCCTGATGATTTAGTAATTGCTCATAGAAATAGAGGCTTAAATCCTGAACATCCTTTTATCAGAGGTACTGCTCAAAATCCCGACGTTTATTTCCAGGGAAGAGAAACAGTAAATACTTTCTATAATAATCTTCCTCAAATGGTAGAGGATAGCATGCGTGAATTCGAAAAACTCACTGGCAGAAAATATGAATTATTTCAATACTCTGGAGCTACTGATGCAGACCGCGTAATTATCGTAATGGGATCTGGTGGAGAAACAGTAGCAGAAACTATGGAGGCACTAAATGCTACCGGCGAAAAAACAGGTGTTATCCAGGTTCGTTTATATAGAACATTCTCTTTAGATCATTTGATCAATGCTTTACCATCATCGGTAAAATCAATTGCCATTCTTGATAGAACAAAAGAATCAGGTGCTGCGGGTGAACCAATGTATCAAGACGTATTATCAACATTGGTAGAAGCATTCCAACAAGGAAAAATCAAAAGTCTTCCTAATTTAATTGGTGGACGCTATGGTTTATCTTCTAAAGAATTTACTCCTGCAATGGTGAAAGCAGTGTATGATGAATTGAAAAAAGAAAAACCTAAAAATGGTTTTACTGTAGGTATTAATGATGACGTTACCCATATGAGTTTGTCATATGACCCTACATTCAAATTAGATGAATCAGCATGGAGACAAGGTTTATTCTTTGGACTTGGTGCAGATGGTACTGTTGGTGCCAATAAAAATACGATTAAAATTATAGGTGAAAATACAGACCTATACGGACAAGGTTACTTCGTTTATGATTCTAAAAAATCTGGAGCAAGAACTGTATCGCATTTACGTTTCGGACCTAAACCTATTCGTGCTCCATACTTAATTTCTAAAGCAGACTTCATTGCTTGTCACCAATTCAATTTCACAGAAAAAGTTGAAATGTTGAGTTATGCAAGTGAGGGTGCTACTTTCTTATTAAATAGTCCTTATAGCAAAGAAGAAGTTTGGGATAAATTAACGGGTCAAGTTCAAAAAAGTATTATTGACAAGAAAATTAAATTCTTTGTGATTGATGCAACAACAGTTGCTAGAGATACCGGAATGAAAGGTCGAATTAATACCATCATGCAAACTTGTTATTTTGCATTATCAGGTGTATTACCTCGAGAAGCTGCAATTAAGCAAATCAAAAAAGCAATTGAAAAAACTTACTTTAAAAAAGGACAAAAAGTAATCGATCAAAACTTTATAGCAGTGGATGCCACATTGGCTAATATGTATGAAGTAAATTATCCAGGTTCTGTTTCTGCTGCAGACAATAACTTACAAACGGTTTCTGATAAAGCACCCGACTTTGTAAAGAATGTTACAGCAGTAATGATGGCCGACCATGGCGATACCTTACCAGTAAGTATGATGCCTATAGACGGTACCTACCCTAGTGGAACAACACAATGGGAGAAAAGAAATGTAAGTGATCTTGTTGCGGTTTGGGAACCGGATATGTGTATCCAATGTGGAAACTGTGCCTATGTTTGTCCGCATAGTGTAATCCGCTCTAAATTCTATCATAAAGACAATCTAAAAGGTGTTGGTGATGGATTTAAGCATGCCCCAATTAATGCAAGAGGATTTCCTGAAACTCAATATACTTTACAAGTTTATTTAGAAGATTGCACAGGCTGCAATTTATGTACCGAAGTTTGTCCGATCTCAGATCCAATAAACAAAGAACGCAAAGCCATCAACCTGAGTGATAAAGAATCCATTTTAGAAGTTGAGAAAGCAAATATTGCGACATTTGAAAATATCACTTGGAATGATCGTTCAAAAATAGATTTCTCTACTGTTCATGGCGCTCAATTCTTAGAACCATTATTCGAGTTCTCAGGTGCTTGTGCAGGTTGTGGTGAAACTCCCTACTTGAAATTATTATCGCAATTATTTGGACAAAGATTATTAGTTGCAAATGCAACTGGTTGTTCTTCTATCTATGGTGGAAACTTACCAACCACTCCTTGGACTGTAAACAAGGAAGGTCGCGGTCCTGCTTGGTCAAATTCTTTATTTGAAGACAATGCTGAATTTGGTTTGGGTATGCGTATTACTGCAGATAATCAATTGAATATTGCCAAACAATTGTTGAACGAATTGAAGCCTGAATTGGGAGAGGATTTTGTAGATGAAATCATCCATGCAAAACAAACTCACGAATCAGAATTGGCTATTCAACAATTACGTATTCAATTATTAAAAGAAAAATTATCAAAACTTAGAGAACCTGCAGCTAAACACTTATTATCCGTTTGCGATCAGTTGGTTAGAAGAAGTGTTTGGTTAGTTGGCGGTGATGGATGGGCTTATGATATTGGCTACGGTGGTCTTGACCATGCATTAGCAAGCGGAAGGAATGTGAAGATATTAGTCATGGATACAGAAGTATATTCTAATACTGGAGGTCAGTCTTCAAAATCAACGCCAACAGCTGCAACAGCTAAATTCGCAGCAGCAGGAAAAACAGGTGGTAAGAAAGACCTAGCTATGCAAGCTATCTCTTATGGTAATGTGTATGTGGCCAGGATTGCATTTGGTGCAAATCCACAACAAACATTATTAGCATTACGTGAAGCAGAAGCTTATGATGGACCAGCTTTAATTCTTGCCTATAGCCATTGTATTGCTCATGGTTATGATCTGAAAAATGGGCTAACACAACAGAATATGGCCGTTGCAAGTGGTCACTGGCCATTATTGAGATATAATCCAGTATTAAGACAAAAAAATCAAAATCCATTTGTATTAGACTCTCCAAGACCAACGATTAACTTAAGAGACTATGCATACAATGAGTTAAGATATAAAGTGCTTACACAAACAAATCCAGAAGAAGCCGAAAGATTAATGGTGCATGCACAGAATTTAGTAAACTTAAAATGGAAAACCTACGAGGAATTAGCTACTAAAAAAGCAAGCGACTTTGTTCCACTTGGATAAGATTCAATTGCTTTTATAAAGAATGCCACCTCCTAAAACAGGTGGCATTCTTTATTTTAAAACAGATTCGTTCTCTAGCAATTTTTCTAAAAGTTTCATCTGATTAGCTGCTCTTACAAAATTTTGTCCCTCATATTTTGCGCCATAATAACGATCACTATTTAAATGATCTGTAAGAAATCGCAAAGCCTGCATATAAATCATGAATTGTGCAGCATAAAAAAAATATTGAATCTCAGTAGCCGATAATTCATCACCCATTGCATCTGCATAACCTCGAACAATAGCTCGATAAATTTCTGACCGAATATTTATTTTATCGAAATCTTTTTCTTCTTCACTTACTGGGCATAAATAAGTTCGCATCATATCCCCGACATCGCTTATAAAAAAACCGGGCATTAAAGTATCTAAATCAATCACACAAATCCCCTTATTATTCTCGTCGAATAATACATTGCTAATTTTCGTATCGTGATGCGTAACACGCATTTTAAAATCCGGATTCGTTAGAATTGATTGATAGGTTTTAACAATCCCTCTATTATCAATGAGTTGTTGAATGATCTGTCTTGAATCTGCAATTCTATACGCATCCCCAGATATTAATGCTTCTTCAAATTGATGATACCTAAGTGCCAGGTTGTGAAAATCCGGTAAAGTATTTTGTAGTTTATTAGTTTCAAACTCACTCAACAATTTAGTAAATATTCCAAATTGTTTGGCAGCTTCAAATGCTTCAGATGCATTCTCTACAACAGTTTTAGCGTGCGACCCAATCACATAAGGAAACAATCGATAATATTTATGATCAAAATAAAACATCGATTTCGAATCACTTGTTTTAATTGGATGCACAAAAAAATATGAAGGATAATTAAGTGAAAGAAAATCTCCCACTGCCTCTACATTTTGATCAATCATTTCTGGAAAAGGAAACACATTTTGATTAATCGTTTGTAAAATAAAATCTCCTTTTGAAGATTTCAATTTCCAGGTATGATTAATTAATCCAGAACCAAAACTTTGCTGTTCTAGGCCTTTCAGATCGAATCCGTATGCACTTAATACCTCTGATGGAATAGAGCCCATTATTAATAAGTATCATTTAATGCAAACACTGGTTTACGATACATCCACTGTCCACCTGTAAAATCAGGGAACTCAACTGTTTGGCAACCAAGATCAATCGATTTCTCGCTTAATGGTGAAATAGCACTCCAGGTTGCTGCATCATATACATCCATTGGGGTTGCGGTTTTATTTTTGATACTTTCCACTAAAGCATGAATTACAAAAAAGTCCATTCCGCCATGGCCAGCGCCAGCAGTTTCTTTACTCCAGCGTTGCCATAAAGGATGGTCGTATTTATCGAGCCATTGTTTTGCGTCATCCCATTGATGAGCATTCGCAGACTTATCTTGAATATAAATACTCTTATTAACATCCATCCAAAGACCTTCAGTACCCTGTACTCTAAATCCTAATGAATAGGGTCTTGGCAAATTCGTATCGTGTTGTAATAAAATGGTTTCTCCGTTTAAACAATTAATGGAAGTAGTTACTACATCACCTAATTTAAAATGCACTTTTGTATTCGGATGATTTTCTCCTCCTTGTTTTACAATATGATTATGTAAACCCCTTGCTTTCGATGAAAAAGAACAAAGAGAAGTAAACCTATTCCCCCTATTGATATTGATATAATTGGCAACCGGACCAACACCATGTGTTGGATACAAATCGCCATTTCTATGAACAGAATGTTCGGTTCTCCAATGAGCTTCTGAATAAGCTTTTTCTCCAAATTCAACACCATGTCCGTAAACTTCTATACCATTATTGAATTTAACTTCACGCAAATCATGTTGATAGCCACCTTGCAAATGAATGATTTCTCCAAATAAGCCCTGACGAACCATATTCAAAACTGCCATCACATCTCTTCGATAACATACATTTTCCAGCATCATCACATGAGCTTTATGCTTTTCAGCCGCGCGAACTACTTCCCAATGATCTTCTAAACTAATGCCTATAATTACTTCCGACCCTACATATTTTATACCCGACTCTATACTTCCAATTATCATTTCTTTATGCCATTCCCAGGGAGTAGCTATTACAATTCCATCTAATTGCTTTTTCTCTAACATGGTTTTCCACGCAAGACTATCCCCAGTATATATTTCAGGCATTTTTTTCCCACTTTTTGCAATAATTTCTTTGGCTGAATTCAGCGTGCGCTCATCGATATCACAAATAGCTAACAATTCAACATCTTCTCTGCGTAATAAAAGATCGAGATGATTCAACCCCCTTTGCCCAACACCAATAATACCCATTTTGACTTTATTATCAGTTGTTGCAGCAAACAATATATTCTGAGGGGTAATCGCTAAAGAAGCTGCTGCTAATCCTGTATTACGAAGGAAATCTTTTCTATGCATTTTATTTGTTTTAAAGGGGTTTGTAATGCTAATATATCTGTAATAACATTTAAAAGATAAATATCAGGCAAAAAAAAAACAAAGGCCGAATAAATCAACCTTTGTTTTAAAATCAATTAGTAACTAATCTTATTTATCTATTTTTAACAATTTTTCGTTTCGATGTCTTGCTAACAATAATATGCTAGCTAATAATAAGGAGGTAAAAGCTAATAAGAGTCCTACTGCAATTAGAAACCAATCATTAATGAAATTTATCACTAAAAGGATGGTAGCTGTGATAAGCAGTAATGCTACAGTAATCACTTTGTGTTTCATGCGATTCTATTAGGGGTTACTTTTAATTCTTATTCAAATTAACAACATTAAAGAATAGCATGATCCGATGAAAACACCGAATTTTTAATAAAAAACACCGTTTTTTATTTTAAGGACCTGATCCCCTTTTGAGTGGCTACATCATATCTATTGGCAATTTCAAAATATCCTTCCATTCGCCAAAGCTGCTTCGCCATCAATATTTGTAATCTTTGACTAATTTGTATTTTCTCCTTATCCGTAAATGCTTGGATATTTATTCCATCATGAGATAATGCGAAGCTCCTAATTTCAGCCATTTCTTTTTCACCAGGAATAAACGCAGTTAATATATTTTTGGGTTGAGCTATCGTATCAAATTTGGCTCTGTTTTGTAAATAGTATTTAAAAACATAACTACTAAGCGTATTTCTATAATATAATTTCAAAATATTCTCACTAATATTTGCTGTATCTAAAGGGATAAATATGTCTGGAGTAATCCCCCCACCATCATAGACCATTTTCCCAGCGGGGGTTTTGTAGGCTTTTCCTTTAGGTTTGGAAGTATCTTCTTTTATCATCGAACCACTATGAAATCTTGCTAAAAGTTCTTCATTGTATTCCTGATGATCTTTACCATACGGTTTCTGAATATTTCGTCCTAAGGGTGTATAATATCGGGCAATCGTTAAGCGTACAGCACTTCCATCACTCAATTGAAATTGTTGTTGTACCAAACCCTTTCCAAAAGTTCTTCTACCGATAATTGTAGCCCTATCCCAGTCTTGTAAAGCACCCGCCAATACTTCACTAGCAGAAGCAGAACTTTCATCTACAAGCACCACTAATTTTCCAGTTTCAAAAATGCCATCCCTTCTGCAACGATTATCAATTCTTTGCTGATGATCCCCTTCTGTATAAACAATTAATTTATCGCCACTTAAAAATTCATCGGCTATTGCAATGGCTTCTTTCAATAATCCGCCACCATTTCCTCTTAAATCGAGAATAAGTTTTTGCATTCCTTGTTTCTTCAAATCGCCCATGCTCTCCATAAATGCTTCATATGATCGATCCGCAAAGCGATTGATTCTGATAAACCCTGTTTCTTTATCAATCATGTATGAAACATCAATAATGGGTACTGGAAAAGAGGCACGCTCCACTACTTTGTCAATCATTTTTCCAGACCTTAATATTTTGATTTTTACCTTAGTGCCAGTCTCCCCCTTCAACAGGGATCTTACTTTATCCACTATAAGAAATTTACCTGCAATTTGAGCAGAATCATTGATGGTGATCAGTTTGTCGCCAACCGCTAACCCAGCTTTTTCTGAAGGTCCTTTTTTGATAACATTCATCACATTCACAGTATCATCAATCACCTGAAACTCAATTCCAATACCTTTGATATTATCCTGCAAATGCTCATCCGCTGCACTCAATTGATCTGTTGGGATTAAAATAGAATGAGGATCAAGATGAGCAAGCAATTGATTTACAGCTAATTGATTAATACTATCCGAAGCCACTTTATCAACATATCTACTTTTTACTAAATCCACTACTTCCTGTAATGAGGTTCTTTTTGAGAAACCTAGAAATTTACCTCCTGTAGTTTCCTCCCTCAATTGATAACCAATCAACATTCCTAAAATAATTGTCACCGCAAACAAAACAGGCAGCCATACTTGCAACTTTTTACTTCCCATAAACTGTACTTCTTTGTATCTTGAAATAGAATGCGAATATCTGTATTAATGCTTGAAACTAAGATAAAGGTTTGTTGTTTCGGATGAATGGTATAAGTTGCGCTTAGTTTTTACAGATAGATGAATAAAAGAATTATAGACTAGAAAAATAATAATATGTCAGTTAAATTAATTGCCGATAGTGGTGCTACTAAATGTGAATGGTGCCTTATTGCAAACGGCAAGAAAAAAAAGTTACTTACAACAGGGATTAGTCCTTATTTTTTAAATGAGGAACAGATTTACTTATTACTACAAAAACAATTAGTTCCCAAATTAAAAGACGCTGTTATCAATGAAGTGCATTTTTATGGTACTGGATTAAGTAACCAAAACAATGTAGAACTGCTAAAAACGGTATTGAAAAAAACATTCAAGAAAGCAAAAATTTCAGTTGAAACAGATTTAATGGCAGCAGCCCGAGCTCTATGTGGGAGAGAAAAAGGTATTGCCTGTATTCTTGGAACTGGATCAAATTCTTGTTTTTACAATGGCCGGAAAATGATCAAAAACAGTCCTGGTATTGGATATATTTTAGGTGATGAGGGCAGTGGAGCTTATCTAGGTAAAAAAGTAATTCAACATTATCTATATCAAACTTTTGATGAAGAATTGATGACTAGTTTTGAAAAAAGATTTCTAACAAGTCCAATAGAAATTTTAGAGAACGTCTATAAGAAGCCAATGGCTAATAGGTATTTAGCCTCATTTGCGATTTTCTTGGCTGAAAACAGAGGGCATTATATGATTGAAAATATTATTGAAGACGGATTAAACGAATTCTTTTTTACACATATTTATAAATATAAAGAAAGCTGGACCCATCCTATTAATTTCATTGGAAGCATTGCTTATGGATTCAAAGACATTTTACAAGAACTATGTAATGGGTATGAATTAGAATTGGGAAAAGTAATGAAAGCCCCTATTAAAGGGCTGATTGTGTATCATAGTTAAATGGAAATTATGTCAGATTTTATCAAAGTAACGGAACAGGCTTCTTCTTACAACCAACTTGAAAAAATGTCGATTCAAGAGTTGCTGGTGAATATCAATCAGGAAGATAAAATAGTACCTCTTGCAGTTGAAAAAGTAATTCCACAAATAGAAAAATTAGTTGCGGTTATCAGCGATAAAATGTTGGCTGGCGGAAGATTATTTTATATTGGCGCCGGAACTAGTGGACGCCTTGGAATTGTTGATTCCAGCGAATGTCCTCCTACATTTGGTGTTCCTTATGGCTTAGTAATTGGCATAATAGCAGGAGGTGATAAAGCCATTACACAAGCTGTGGAGTTTGCAGAAGACAGTATTGAAGATGGATGGTCAGATCTTTTAACACATTTCGTCTGCGATAAAGATGTTGTGGTGGGACTTGCAGCAAGTGGAACGACTCCTTATGTTATTGGAGCACTCAAAGAATGTAATAAAAAAGGAATCGTTACGGGTAGTATCTGCTGCAATCCCAATTCACCGGTTTCTCAAGTTGCAAACTTTCCAATAGAAGTGGTGGTAGGCCCAGAATTTGTAACGGGAAGTACCAGAATGAAAAGCGGTACTGCACAGAAATTAATTTTGAATATGATTTCCACATCTATCATGATTCAGTTAGGGCGAGTGGAAGATAATAAAATGGTGAATATGCAATTAAGCAATGTGAAATTGGTTGACCGTGGCGTAAAAATGCTGATGGAAGCGCTTCAACTTACTGATTATGAAAAAGCCAAAAACCTTTTATTAAAACACGGTAGCGTAAAAAAAGCCATTGAATCATTTAGTTCTTTATAACTATGCATGATATAGAGCCCTTTTTTAATTGGAGACATATTTATGTAGCAGAAGAAGATACTTCATCTCCATTTTTCGGTCGCACATATAGCGAATTCGAGTATTCTCAAACTGTCTACAATTATTATATTCATCCGCAATGGGATGATTTTGGAAGTAGAACGCTTTATTTAAAAATCATTTATGTTGATTACGAGTTGAATTTTGCCATTATAGAAATGATTGGAGAATGGAATGATGCGATTGAGAATGATATTATGGAACTGAAAAGAGAAATTTTTGATTTGCTGTATACGTTGAAGATTTATAAATACATATTGATCGCTGAAAACGTATTGAATTTTCATAGCAGTGATAAAGAATATTATCAGGAATGGTATGAAGAATTAAGTGAAGTAAATGGTTGGGCAGTGATATTGAATATGCCTGAAGCAACCCAACAAGATTTTAAAAAGAAAAAATTACAGTACTATATCGAATTAATGGAATTATTAGATTGGCGTATTTATAAACCCTATCACCTCTTTAAAAAAATCGATGATCAACTTATGAAAAGATTGGATTAATCGAAGAATTCACAAAAGCTTATTATATTTAACTAATTAAATTACTGATATGTCATTACCCGTAAACAATAAAAACAGCGGAAAACCCGGCAGCAAAGGACCAAAAGGTTCTGCTCAGGGTTCGAAATTTATTGCTAAGCCAGGTGCTAAAGCAGTAGGAACTACAAAGAAACCCATTAAAACCGGCGGATCAAGAGGAAGCTAACATCAAAATTCAAAAGTAAAAATTCAGAAAAGTCTAAAAACTAAGATGAAAATTGGTATTTATATTTTTTGAATTTTCACTTTTGATTCTTTTTACTTTTATTCGAAGTTATTTGTTTGGTGACCAAACAAATACACCTAAATCCAAGCCATTTATTAGCAGAGGAATAGGTATAAGTTTCTTTAATCTTACAGTTTTCTAGTAATGCATCGTAATGCCCACCTTTTGCTAAACCACTTTCTTGTAACATTTCACAAACATTCCCAATTAAATTATAAATACCATAGCTATTTTTCTTAATGTTTCTTATAGTATCATTACACGCTCTTATATAATTCAATGATGACATTTCAGGATAATAACAATTGAAAGTTTTATACTTTATTTCATCAATTGTATAATATATATCTTGCCCATATGGGAATTGAATAGTATCTAATTTGTTTTTGGCTATTAACTCCCATTCCTGTAAAGTAGGTAATCTATATTCAATCTGAATTTCAGGTATATTAATTTTTTTTATAATAAGTAGATTTACTTGTTGGGTTCTCCAAATACAATATTTCGTAACCTGATCATGACTGATACCAACAATCGGGAAATCATCAAACTTAGGATCATTAAAATATTCATCCATTTTTATTTTACCAAGGTCCTTCACTCTTATTGTTATTGTAGAGTCTGGTAATAATGATGCTACTTCACTTGAATCTCTCAATTTTCCGTTGTTATTAAATCGTAGGAATTCTTTCCAATTTCTATTACTTACTTCAACCTTGTCCATGAATAAGCTGTCTTTTATTAACAAAGTACCAGGTGGTGTATAATTTGATTTTTGTCCCTTTCTAAAAACAAAAGAGCAAAGAAAAAAAAAAGCACAAACCAATATATAAAAGCGCATTAAAATAAATATATTTTAAAATAAAATTAAATATTTTTAATTTTATTAAATACCAAATGTTT
>Ga0208106_1000281_pt1 | contig 18282 bp, 13 predicted proteins | sample CryBogCBE25Jul08_FD_184577 | JGI IMG/M metagenome (GOLD analysis project Ga0208106, IMG submission 184577) | Freshwater microbial communities from Crystal Bog, Wisconsin, USA - CBE25Jul08 (SPAdes) | ecosystem: Environmental > Aquatic > Freshwater > Lake | place: Crystal Bog, Wisconsin, USA...
GAAACAGTTACAGAAGGAGAATGGGACCTTAATAATCGTCGCGTTGTTCTGATGAACTACAAGACGAAGATTATTGGTGTGGATAATATATCCAGAGATACACTGTACTCAACACTGCGAAAGAATAATATTAAAACAGTCTATGAACCCGCAGTCTATCCCGCAGTTAAAATCTATTTCCAAGACACGAAATGGATAGCAAAGGTATTCCGAACAGGTCAAGTGATTCTTACTGGAATGACAACTCACGAAGAGTGTCATCAACTTGTGGAGAAATTGGCACCACTCGTTCAATTACCTTCACAAACGGTAATATAAAGTAACAATGCAAACAACGAGAGAATTGACACCGCAAGAAGTGGCAGAAGGACAACGAGGTATTCAGAATAAAGACTATTCTGCTACGGAAGTTCAGGCATTGGTAAGAAATATGGATGCTTCAAAGAAGAAACATTCAAAACATAGAAAAAATAAGGAGAAATATGAAGAGCTGTTGAAACAGGATAATCAGATTCTGTATTTCAACTACCCTTCACTTTTTACGTTACATATGGAAGACAAATTGGATTCCACTTTTTTCGAAATGTTAGCATTGAAACGCCGAATTGAAAAAGGCGAAATTACAGCAGAACAGGCCAGTACGATTGTAGGACAGAAGCTATACCAAAAATTTGTGCCTCACGCAATTGGACAAGCACAAGCACCTGCAAAGTCTATGTCATACGAGGACTACTACAAACAGTTTTCTGGTGATGAGAATAAATGACCGACGCACATTATCAGAAAGTAAGAGAGTTGACGAACCGTCTGTTTAAGCGTTCTCAGGTTCCGCAACCGTCTCCTGCCGTTCAATCGGTGGCGGTGGCGGCAGTGATTCCACAGGAAGTGGTGGTGGAGGAGGCAGTGTCAGTGTCTGAGCCCATTCCTGAAGTCGTTGAACAACCTGTTCCTGTGGAAGAGGTTCAAGAGGTAAGTGTTCCTGAGCTGCCAGTGGAACCTGTTCAGGAACCGGAGCCGGTTCAAGTTGAGTCTCTTCCGGAGCCGGAGCAGGTTCAGGTACAGGAGCAGGTTCCAGTTGAGTCTCTTCCGGAGCCGGAGCCGGAACAACCGGAATCTCAACCTCAGCCGGAGGTTGTGGAACCGGAGCAGGTTCCTCTTGAGTCTGTTCCTGAGCCGGTTCAGGTAGAGGAGCAGGTTGTTCTGTCAGTTGAGCCAGTCGTTCCTGAATCTTCTCCTCAAGAAGAACCTCAGCCTGAGACACTTGATTCTCAACCTCTGGAAGAACCTTCTCCATCTCTTGATACCCCTTCTCTAGAAACTCCTGAACAATCGAGTGAACCTCAGGTCGAGCTTCCGCAATCTTCTGAGCCAGTTCAGACAGACGAGCATCTACCTGTTCCCGAAGTTCTTCCCGAACAGCCTCAAGAGTCTTCTCAACCTGAGGAACTTCCTGTTTCTGAACCCATCCAAATAGTCGTTGAAGAAATCTGCACGTGCACATGTTTATGTACTAGATGTAAGCATTGATTTAAACCGATTCGTTTTTAGAAAAAAACATCAACTCTTTTTTGATGTTTGAATCCGAACATGCTTAGCAGAGTATTTGTCACCTGCTTTAGTTTTCTTATCCTTTTTACTTTCTTGTCTCGTTTTTGGTTCTTTATAATCCATTGTATAGTACCAATAATTGTTATCTAATACAAATCCATTTTTTATACTGCGCTGTCTTCCGGAATAGAAATATTGGGCGGCTTGTATCGAGTTGCGGTTGACATACGAATAGCACTTTGTAATGCGGGGGAGGGTGTATACTTAATCTTTTTCCCCTTTTCTTGGTCTATGGTGATGGTTGGAAGTGTAAATGAAGTTGCGCCTGGTGTTTCTTCGGAAGAAGATGATATCGATGATGCGTTTGGTGACCTTGGAGAAGTAGTGATGCGTTTCACGGATGTTGGTGGCTCTACATTCTCATCTGGTGGAAGTGGATAAGCAAGAATAGGGTCCAGACCATTTGTTATCTCAGGTTTCTTCACATCGGGTGTATTATCTTCAAACTTGTCTTTGAACATTTGAATAATGTTGTCCGGAATAGCAGGACTGGTTTCATTCAATCGGTCCAAATCTTCTCGAATCGTCTTCAAAAAATCCTTTGCCAACATTCGCTCATTTCGTGGCAGTGCCAATTCTACCAGAATAAACCGATAGATTTTGTTGTAGGTGATGGAAGAAATACGATGAGCCTCTGCTCTTTTTGCCCACGAAAAATAACTGCTGACAGTGTTGAGAACACCGACAACCAACGACAAGCCTCCAAATCCCATATTAATGAACTTGCCCATCGCATCTCCGGATTCCAATCCCTGTGCTCCGATGGATGCCGTTCCTGCGATGGTTGATAACACAATCACAGGGAGTGTAATCATAGTATTCAAACGATTGAACTTCTTCTCCGATTGAGTGTGCAACCACGAAAAACACTCCGCTCTCTCTCCTTCTTCTGATATGATTCTTTCCAAATGTACGTTCCAAGTTATATCTCTGTTTCCAAATTCAGTATCATCGTCAGGCTCATCCTTTCCCATTACTTGTTCTGCGTAAAAAGTATTTTATTACACTCGCTACCAGACAGCAATGGAATATACGATTCGTCGTAGGTTGGGCGAATGGTTACAAAAAAAGCAGGAGTTGGAACAATGTCTGTTAAGTGATAAGACAACCAGAGTTGAGTGTCTTATCCTTCAAGAGCTCTTGATTAACTGTATAAAAATGATTGAAAAATACGAAGTTCAATTAGCAAGACTTGATAGAAGATTTAAGGTGAAGACGAATTGAATTCGGTTCGCAACTCTTCCATAATCTTTCCAAGTTGGTTCTTTCCAGCCCACTTGGATGGTGTTTTAGCCTTGTCCTTTTCTGGTGATGTACCGATTCCCCAGTATTTGTCACGCGCATTCGCATATCCAATTGGACTGGCTTTTGTTTCGGACAAGACACTTCTGATTTCAGGATGCTGACTGAGTTTGGCCTTGATAGCAGCCTTCATTACACTGTCCTGTTTCTGTTCCCATTCCTCTTCCTTGAATCCAGAAATCTTCTTACCAAGTGCCTTGACTGATTTTGCAGAAGGTGTCTTGGCGATGAGAGCAGCCATCTTTTCATCTCCGAATGCCTTTGCCTTTGCGTATTCGTATGCGTGTTCCACTGTTGGAAACTTGATAGAATCCATCTGGAAAGGAGCGACGTAGTCGTTGGATAGCATACGGAAATTGCCCTTGCTTTCATCCGAACCGTTGAACAATATTGGTTCCACTTCCTCTTCTTTGGGTGTCTCTATCTTTACAATCTTTCGTTTGACAGTCTTGCCTTCTTCATCTTTGACCTCTTCAATCTTCTTCTCTTCTACCACTTCCTCTTTCACTGGTTCAGGTGCGGGTTTAGGTTTCTCACCTTTTCTGAACGAGAAGCTGCGATGTAAGAATGAGAATTCTTGCTGTTCTTGAGTGAGTGTAATACTACTTTGATTGGCATAGTATTCAGAGAACATCTTTTCTTCAATCAGTTCGAACCCTTCAGAAGCCAGTATTTCTTTCACTTTTTCAAAGGGTACCAAATACTCTTTTTGAGCATGTTCAAATGTTTCAAGTTTTACACGAATCTGTTTGCCAAACTCTTCTGTCCATTCTCCATCCACATAATCCTTGGTAAACTCTCCAAAGATACCTTCGTTTGTTCGAAAGAGATGACTGGGTTTATTCAGCAAGAGTGAATAGACTGAACGCCCATCCAAACACGTTCCAAAGAATGTACCTTTTCCGTGCTTGGTCAAATTTCCAAGAAATACACGAAAGGACTCTTCGCTTTCACAGGCATAGTGGATTGCGAATTGACATGAAATAGCATCAAAGGTATTCAATCCATGGAACTGTTGTAGATATTCGGTTGGAGCAGGTTCTGTTCCTTCCATAATTCGTAGATAGTGTCCTTCTTGTTCTTCAAATGGTTTCGTCATATCAGCCTTGAAGAAAAGGCCAGCAGGAATACGCTTTCCCTCTTTCTTCTTTTTCAAATAACGAACACACAATCCATTGCGAGGAGCAATAAGATTGGAATCTGAAATATCAATGCCTACAATTTTAGATGGTTGTGCTTTAATCCACTTATTAAGGTCTCCACCACGACCGACTGCCAATTCTAGCAGAGTATCTCCACGATTGACATTCGAATGATAAAGTGAATCCTTGATACGGTTATGGAATCCAGTGACATCCATCCAAATACGGTCCTCTCGTTCGATATCGTCTTTGTAGTAGAGAACATCTTCAAGAGTATCGTCAATTTTACTTGTCGCAACACTTCGAATCATTTCAGTTGTAATCGGTTCATGCATGGACCTCCAAATAGAATCTGCGACAGTCCAATAGTTTCCATATTCTGGTAAATTTCGAACACGGTATTTGTATGTTTTATCGTATCGCGTTCTCAGAACTATCCATCGTTTCTTTTCAACATCGTAGGCACATTCAATAATTGTATTGTCTTCAATTTTTGCGCCAGTTTTGTCAATTGGAATACCCTTTTCATTCACAGGAAGAATAATGGTATGCGCATTTGGTGCTCTTGGAACTGTTGGAAGAAATGGAGTAGGAACAGTATCACGTGTCTCTGCTAGAATACGCATGTCATCTGGAACCTTTGTGGGAGTGTATTCTCCTGTAATAGTTTCGCATGGATAGAGTATTTCATTACCAGGTGTTCGACCAACATACAAAGTTCCTTTGACAGCACGAGTATTCAATACCGGGTCATACGATTCTCCGGGTGTATATCGAAGAAGGAAATCGATGGAGTTCAATTCTGAAGGCTTCCATTTGTAAACACGTAGCCAAGTATTCTGCTTTCTATCCTCTAACGGAGCAACTGGAGAAGCACGTGGTGTAAAGATAAGACCATCAGTAGCATATCCGTAATCAGTATCGAGTACTTTTTGAATCGAATCTTCCATCGCTTTACCGTCTCCAGCATGGAAGTCCTTGGTTTGAATCGTAATTGGATTGGTAGAAATCTCAGTTGAGAAATCTGTTTGAAGTTCTTTCACAAACTCGCGAGAACAACCAAGACGTGATTTCAAGGGATGTTTGATAGTCTCTTCTGCGGTTGTCATCAATGGGAGAGAACGTGTATCTCTTCCTCGAAATACGTAGACATCGAATATACAGAATAGATTTCTTTCTTCGATGTACTCTCCATCGATGATGTCTCCAAAATGTTTTTCATCTTTTGCGGTTAGTCCAGTCCATGTAACTTGAAGAGCAGGTGTGATACGAATTACACGTTTATCACGCATGACCGCAAGAAAACATCGTTGTCCATCTGCCTTTATAGTAACCGTATAGCCTTTCAAAATATTGTGTGGATTTTCTGGATTCGCATGATAGCGTTCCATGGTAATAGGATTGATGAATGGAATACCCATCTTTTTGAATTCAATCTTGTATCGTTCAATGTCTGATTGAAGAAGAATGAATGGAGATTGTTGAAAGGCGGCAACCATTTTTTCAAGAATAACCAAAGCAGGTTTCAAATAATCATCTTTTGTTCTATCGAGCACTTCCACTTCCAATTCATATTTGATTGGTTGTTTGAGCACTTCTGAGAACTTAGTATGTTCTCGTTTCTTCGATTTAATCATCGAGAAATCAATTCGAAAAACACCATCGAGTGTTATCCATGACTTGCGATGAATGATTCGAACATACGAATTTGGGTCCATCGGTTTTCCAGAAAAGTCATCTCGCAGGTGCTCTTCGTGTCGAAGAGTTAGACGAGTGTATAAATCTGGTATCTCAATCTCATCTGGGCCTGCTCGAGGATTCACATCGTAATACTTTTTCTTTCTTTCAACCTTCAATGGAATTGCTCTAAAACTGTTACTGTTACATACTTTGTGTATGTTCTCCGGATTGGATACAACCACACGCGTTCCATCCGGATATGTGAATGTTGCGTAGTGCTGTTCCGTAGCATTTCCACGTGACATGGTTTCAATTGCTCGAACAATTCTGTCCGAAACGTCTTTTGTTTCGATTTGTCCTATCAAGACTTTTAACTCAACCTCTGCTTTTGCGTCTTTCTTGATAACCGAAAACATCTCCTTCATCGGGTCAATAATTGACTTGGGTAAAAGAGTCTCCATCTGTTGCCTTATTATTTACTTGGACTATGTTTGTCCGTTTTTAATCTTAGTTCTCTCTATGGCATCTGCCTCCATTCTCTTGCGCTGGTCCATGTAAAAAGTCACCATCTTTTGAATCTCTTCCAAACACTCGTCTGAAAGATTATCCGACGATACAAGGACACCACTCAACGTCTTCGTATACGTTTCGGTGTACTTACAGATGATAGCAAAAATTTGAGCATGCTCCTGAGTATCCAGTCTATCAATCTGTTCCTTAAGCTTCTCCTTTTGTAGACGGTTCATTTGTTGTTGACGGAGCATTCAATCTTACTCGTTTCTTACGAGTCTCGATTCCTGCGGATGGTTTTGTTTGTTCTAATGAAACAGTCACCACCTTCTTTTCACCATCTCCTGAACTTGAAACAGGTGCTGCTATCATCGGCATTGAAAGCTCCTTACTTTCTTCTGTTGGCATAGATTTATCTGGTTGAATGAGAGTGCGGAGTTTGCCAAGAACAACGATATGGGCGTCGCCTTGTTGGAAACGAGCGCCTACAACTTCGAACTCTACCTCTTGACCCTCTTTTATGTCGTCGAAGTCTTCCATTCCGATGTGTAAATCTCTTGGAAGAAGAATCTTCATAGGACTGGTCTCGGCATGAAGACCAATTTTACTTTTCAGATTGATTGGTGATTTGAATACTTGTCCTTGATGAGGCAAACATACTTCTGCTTGAAATCGAACAGCATAGTCAAGACCGCCTTTGATAAGATTGGAACGTCCGAGAGAATGTTCTACAATCGTGATACTCGATGGCAGAATAAACCCTTCTGGAACGCATACACCTTCATATTTCATGCGAAGTTGTGCTAACAAACTCGCATATATATTTCGTTTAAGATTTCTTGATTCAAGATGAACATTACGCATTAATTCTCGTCGTTCAAATATTGGGTCCATGCTTGATTATTATCATATAAAAATCAATTCGTTTTAAACCCAATGTTAACTTTTTGAACATTGTCAGCTGAAAATATAACGCCCAATTCTTCTGGGCTTACCCAAACTGAATTGCTCTGTTCTCGAATAAGCATTTCCATATACTGACACCAATTACTTCCTACATTTGCGGGTATACCTTGACCACTTTTATCGATTAACTTTGAAATCATCAACACATGCTCCTTACTATTCTTACCAGTTCCACATGCAATCGGTTCGAATCGTTTTCCTGTTTTTGGAATATCTCGTTCACCCGTATCTGTCATTTTACTAATCAACAATTTGATACCCTTATCAGTGTATTTCAATGACCCATAGAGTTTCGTGCGATTCGAAGTGAAATTTCGAATAAGACCATCTACCCACGCATTGTATTTTGTCAAATCATCACCAATTGGCATCTCAGGTGGATGGAACTTCTTGTCTCCCAGCACAAGTATATTCGTATCTGGAACCTTCAATTGTGGCATGAAATCTGGATTCGCTTTGAGATATTCTGCCTTTTCTTCTGGAGTTAACTGATGGTCAAATGTGTAATGTAACAGCAGGTTATGGTCGAACCGTTCAGTAATATAGGATGGAAATTTGGGCAGTTTAGCTTCTAGATTAACCACTTCTACAGGCGGTTTAACCATGTCAGCAACTACATCGACCAATGTTTTAGCCTCTGTCTGTTCAACTGGTTGATTAATATCAATTGGGTTGCGTTCCAACGGTTTCTTTGTTCTGTCTATCATCGTCGCATTTTCAATTCCAATAGGTGCCAACGCATAGAGGTCACCCTTTGACTCTAGAAGACTGGGACGTCCAAAAGCGTCTTGAAAATTGTGAGCATTTGAAATGGCAGCTTGAACATTGTATATCACCACATCCTCTGGAATACCTTGAAATGCTCCTATCAAATCCTTGCGGTCCCAAATAGGTTTATCAATAAATAGCACTTCAAGTTTGTTGAGTATCTCATCACGAGTATCCAAATAAGTTGAGAGTGGTCTGACATGGTCTGGGTCCGGTTCCAGCAACTTAACTTTACATTCAGTTGGAGTGCTGTTATCGCTAAAATTTGGAGCCAACATAGTCTGTAATGTGTACACCACTTTCTGTGCGCCCTCGGACTGGAGTTGAGGAACCTGTAAATCTTTCCAATCCTGGGGTAAGTTGTTTACAGAATTTTGAATAGGACAATCCATCGCACTCTCTTCAAGAATACGTCTTACTCTTGCGATTTTCATAGCCTTTTCTTCCACCTTTGTTCGATAAATATACTCATCGTAACACTCTCGTTCTCCATTTCGTACCACATGTAAATACACTGTACAGTTCTGTTTCTCAAATGGCAACAATTGATGACTACATGTTCGCAATGCTCGTCCAATAACCTGCTCTATTCGACTCATATTCCACCAAGGGTCAATCACATGGACCTGACGAATGAACCGGAAATCAATTCCTTCGGATGCGAATGGACTGGAAATAATCACTCGAATTTTTGACCCATCAATGTTCTCCTTGCTCTTGATTCGTGTGAGAGTGTTGTTAATAATGGAACCGCTCATGGAAGATGAAAGCAGAACATATTTGCCCTTTGTTCCTCCTGAATTTTCTAGAATAGTTGAACCTGTTTCTGGTGAATATCCTGCTTCTTCAAGTGCCATCGCAAAAAGTTGTGTTCCAATTGGTTGAACAAAATTGGAATATACCAACACCACTCCTTCTGACTGTTCAATCGATTTTATGATGCTCGCAAATTTGGCAGAGTAATTTGGAAGATTTTCAGGTTTCAAGAATCTGGCATTTGGGTCTATGTAACTGTACTGTTTTCCCTTCAATCGAAAAATAGAACGAAAATCCTTGTTCTCAGGTAACACAGCAATTGTTGGAATCATATTTTTCTCACCTTTGTCCTCTGTAATTTTTTGGTCAAGCAATACTTTTTGGTCACCTTGAACTTCGGAAGCAACGACCTGTAAATATTTGAGATGGTCAGTAATATCCTTGCCATTGATTGTTTTTGTTGTGGAAGGAGGTGCTGGCACAGGTGGTGGTAATCGAAAGGGAAATGTAAATGGATTATCACCCTTGACAAAGGATACATATTGTTGAACCATGAGTCTGAACTCTTCTTCTTTTGCTTCTTTGATACTGCCATCAGGATTGAAATAATTGGATGTAATCAGCTTTGTATTGAAATCCTGCTTTCTGTCATTCCATAAAAATAGATTGAAATAGAACATAATTTCATCAAAACTGTCATACATCGGAGTCGCTGTCAAAAATACAAGCACCATTCCATCTGCGATTTTTACTAATCTTTCCATCGCATCGGTTATTCCCTTTAATCCTTCTGCGGCTATCGACGGTTCTCGAATATTGTGTGCCTCATCAATGATTACCAATCGATTATCAAATTCTTGATGAATCCATGCTTCATCTCCAATCTCAAGCTTTTCACGAATACGATTTGCGAATCCAATATATCCTACAAATTCATAGAACTCGTTGACAATTGAGTATGCTGTTTTTTCAAGTCGAGCACGTATTTTGGGGTCGTTCCAGTTCTTTGGTTCTGACTCAATTCTTAAAAGCATGTCAAGATATCGACGACCAGTACATTGTTTTGAATTCAGAATGGTTTCAGTCTTGTCCAAGTCAACACGAGTCATATCAAAAATTTGACGCTGAAAATTGTTCTGAACTGCGAGCGATGATATGACCAACACTTTCTTGTCCTGAAACTCGGGACGCAAAATATATTCTTCTGCGATTTGAATTGCGGTACAGGTCTTACCTAAACCCGTGCCATGAACCATCAGTAGGTTACGTGTTGGCGAGTCAGGTGATAATACTCTACGCAAAAATTTTTGTTGAGGCTGTAAAGAAAAACTGCCTTTGGACGCTTGACACGCTTCGACACGAAGAGATTCAAGTGTTTCCACTGATGCTCTGGGAAGAGCAGTATTCCTGATTTCTGCTAATTCAGGATTTGTCAGGTTAATCATTATATTACTCTAAGAATTACCATTCCATCAAGATATCTTCCATACGACACTCTGTATCCTCTTTTGATGCGAGTTTGGTATTGACCTCTTCCAATGTATTGTCCTCAATCTTCTCCTCTTCATTTCCTTCTGGTAATCGAGATTCGTCTACAAGAATATCTACAAAGCCTGTTCCGCAGGGTGGTTTCTGACCGAACATGATATTGGCAGATACACCCATCATAGAATCTGTTTGGGCTTCAAGAGCAGCATTGAACATCGTCTGAGATGTCTCTTCGAACGATGCCTTTGCGAATACACCGGTTTCATTCTTCTTCATTCCATGTCGACTAATCGCAACAATACGACCCCCGAATGTCATAGTATCAACAAGCACAGCAAGATGGTGGTAGTTGACCTTTTCAGATGCGAATACTTCATTGAACTCTTCATAAATTGAGAGTCTTGCGGTTTCAATTCCAAAGACATCAAGAATTTCATAAATGTCGTTTGAAAACACACGAGAACGGTCAACTCCTGGGAATACCATCAAGTCATACAAATTGATACCTTCTGTATCCAATACATACTGAGCCTTGTTCACATATCCACCAACCAATCCATCGTAGACCAATTCACCTTTGACTTCACGCAGATGGACACGACCAATTCCTTCTACACCAGTCAACATCGTATTCAAAATCTTGTCTTCCATGAATCGAATCATAACAGGAGTTGTATTGTTTGCGAACTCTAATCGCAATACGATTTTCTTACCACTGGTATCCGAATGTTTACATGAAACCATATTTTTCAAAGCAGGATTGTTATTCAACTTGGCTTGAATTTCTGAGAGGTCAAGAATATTTCGACGAACCTGTTCTACAATATCAAGCTCAATTCGCATAATCCAAGGGACGGTTGAACACTGTTCCTTCTCAGTCAATGAGAACTGTTCATAGAGTTCCAATAATTCACGGTCCTCTTCGATAATTGTACCAGCCGCAGTTGGATTAGGGTCGTGAAAGATACGCACAGATTTCGTGATGTCTCTCAAGGTTGTCTTTTGAATCTGTTTCATCTTTTGAATGGCTTCATTCTGATTCTCAGAGATTTCAGGAATGAGATAGACAGTATTACCAGGTCTCTTTGGATTGATTGATGCGTCTACCAATTCATTAATACGTGGAACTCCTGAAGTGGCGTTGGCCTTAGCGGTACCTGCTGAGTGGAAGGTATTCAAAGTAAGCTGTGTAGTGGGTTCACCAATTGATTGAGCAGCAAGAGCACCAATCATTTCACCTGGATGACATCTTGCTCGAACGTATCTGTGACGAACATCGCGCATTAATTCATCGAACAGAGCAACCGTGAATCGATGAATGAGAATTGATTTCTTAGGAGCAAGGTGGAATCTAAGCATGCCATGGAACATCTTATTCTCTGGAAATTCGGAAATGAACTTACCAATCGATGCTACGATATACGCAGGTGTCAAATCAGTTTTCGTATTGTATCCATTCTTGTATTTTGAAATCAATCGAGGAAAGTGAACCGGTGCCTGAACAGTATCAATTTTCTTGAATCGACTAACGTTGCGCACAAACAGTTCACGGTCAATAAGAATCTCATCAACCAAATCTTTCACTTCATTCACCTCTTCTGTCATGAACGTATTGATATCCGAAGGAGTAAGTGCGAAGTCCGCATAGATTTGAGCCATTGTCATTTTGCCAAGTTCGAATGGCTGTGTCTCAAGGCAGGTAGTATCGATGCCATCTTCTCCATACATGAACTGAACGATTGTATTGGTTACATTTCGCACAGTGTTATCGTACTCTATATGTTGGTCTTCCATAGCCTTCATCAATCGTCGCTGAATATAACCAGTATCAGAAGTCTTGACCGCAGTATCAATCAATCCAATACGTCCTGCCTGAGCATGGTAGAAGAATTCCGATGGCATCAATCCATCGATGAAGGAGTGTTGAACAAATCCACGAGACTCAATACCATCATCATATCGTGCGAAATGAGGCAGTGTTCTATCTTGTAATGTATACTGAACTCGTCTACCTTCAATCAACTGTTGACCCAAGAGAGCAACCATTTGTGTAATGTTGTGGTCAGCACCCTTAGACCCTGACTGTACCATCTGTACAATACGGTTGTTGGGGTCAAGACTGGATTTTACTGACTTGTTAATCGCATTCGATACATCGCTCAACGCAGATGTAATATCTTGCTCTAACTTCTCACCATTTGAGAATCCTGTGCTGTTGATGAATTTTCCAGAATGAACATCGTGTAAGATAGTTGCTACACGTGTTCTTCCTTCGTTGACTTTCTTTATGACTTCTTCAAGTGTAACAGCATCCGCAATAAGGTCAGATGTGCCGACTGAGAATCCAGTGTAGAGATTGAACTGAGTAACAATTGATTGAATATCGTTAATCATCTGCCCACATCGTTGAGGACTGAAATCATTGTAGAGAACCTGAACCAATCCATTGGAATCGTCACCGCTGGTGAACGATGATTTCTTTAGCACACCAGAAATGAGTTGACCATTTTCAATTGTTACACTGGTCTTCAAAGACATCAATGGGAATGCCATTGAGATAATCTCTGCTCCAGTCCATTCTCTGTTTTTGCGAGGAATGTTTGTACGATTGATTTTGGCAAGCATGTTCATCGCAATGTGTTCTGGAACACGAACACCTGGCTGACTGATACGGTAGACACCTGTCATCGTATCCTGGAATACGGAGATGATAGGAGAGGCAGTTCGTGGTGAAATGATTTGGCGAAGAACCGATGCGAGTTGTCTGAGTTCAGTTGCCGCAGAGATTGATTGAGGAACATGCATATTCATTTCATCACCATCGAAGTCCGCATTGTAGGGTCGAGTAGCGGATACGTTTAAGCGAAACGTGGAATACGGCAATACACGAACACGATGACCTTCCATAGATGCCTTGTGAAGTGAAGGCTGTCGATTGAAGAGTACGATATCTCCATCAATCAAGTGACGATGAACAATATCACCATCATGGAGGTCGATAGAATCAAGTGGTACATATCGCAGGGATACTGGTTTGTTCTCACGTTTAATGAAGATAGACTTTGCTCCTGGATGAACATCCGGTCCATTGCGGACATAACCGAGCAGTCGTTCACGATTGAAAGCAGAGACTGTTTCGGGAAATGTTAGATTGACGGCAATCTCTTCTGGAACACCCAATTCATCCAATTCGATGTTCGCATCAGGAGTGATAACTGAACGAGCAGAGAAATCCACACGCTTACCCATAAGATTGCCTCTTACACGACCGGTCTTGGAACCGAATCGTGATTTGAGTGTTCGCAAAGGACGACCTGAACGTTGTTGAGAAGCAGGCATTCCTTTGATGTCGTTATCGACATAGGTCGCAACATGATACTGAAGAACAGCAGTGAATTTATCAATCAACTCTGCGTTGTCTCCTTTTTCAATACGGTCTCGCAACTTATCGTTGTGTCTGAGAATCTCAATAAGTTTGTGAGTAAGGTCATCTTCCATGCGCTGGTCTTCCATCACAACCGAAGGACGAACTGTCAAAGGTGGCACTGCCAACACACTACAAATCATCCACTCCGGTCGTGAGAACTTATGACTGAATCCAAGAGTGTCGATATCCTCATCTGTCATGTGTTGAAAGGCACGAAGCACCAATTCTGGTTGAATAGGAACAGAATCCGAAACACCTTCGATTACACCTTCAAGAGTAGCTGCTCTTTCAGGAACTTTTACGACCTTGGTGAAGACTTGAGTCTTACAGAAAGTACATGCCTTTGGTTTCTTCATCTTGGACCGTATTTCCTTAAAGCGTTCAAGTCCCTTCGATTTTATCAAAGCAATTTCCTCACTTGGCATGAGAAGCTTGGAGCATGAAAGGCAGATTGTATTACAAATCTTTTCAACGGTATCAAAGAACTGATAAAGGTATACAGGACGGGCAAGACGAATATGTCCGAAGTGACCAGGGCAGTGTTGATTAGTCTGTTTACAAGTGGGACATACCTTGCCGTTTTCGATGACACCAAAGCGTGGGTCGAATACCCCATTGGCAACCGGTTGGCCACTTTGGGAAGTCTTTTCAGTAGTTACTTCAACGACGGAGCGCTTCAGTATGTCATCTGGATTTGAGATGCCAAACTGGACGCTTACAATTGTATCTCCCATATTTACTACTTGTTGTCTTTGTATCTAGATTATTCCGTTTTATAACGCTCCGAATTCCAGAGTCGTTTTCCAGAATTCTTCATCCTGAATTATTCGTTCAATTAACTCTTTTGGATAGGATTCTTCTAAGATAGCAATCAATTTTTCATACTCTTCTCCACGTCGTTGTGTAAAAAGATTATACTGTCGAAATCGAGTATATCGAATATATCTCAAAATATCATTCGCAAGACTCTCTGTTTTGTAACGCTGCTTAGTCTCATCCTTTATTTCTCGCAAAAGACTTGTCCAGTGGTCGGATACCAACGAATATTCCATTACTAATCCAGTACAAAATCATCTAAATCTTTTAAGTACATTGGTGACGCAGTTTTGTGCTTCTTTTTTTGAATGTGAATCAACTCCCTATCGTAGCTTGGCGAACGCTCCTTCCTTTTAGGCAGATGCGGAACGAACGAATGGATAAGCCTTACGATTTCATGCGGCAAATAGTAATGCTCTTCCACTTCAATAGGGAGTCGAGGCTTCACCATTATTTCATGGTAATATTATTTTTAATATCGTATTACTTCATAGGTAACATTATAGGTAAGGTCTGCATAGGTTGGACTAATAATTGTCATAATAAGTGACCATTCGTCGCAATCTGGGTCTGGATCGAGCCAAACAGATGATATCTGTTGGTCTGTGATAGTTGTTGTTGCTTGAATATTTTGTACCCAAACAGAGCATGGTTTTATAGCATACTTCAACGAAACTTCTGCAGTTCCATATTCTCCATCCCAATCAAAAAAATCACCGCTAACTGTTACCGTAAATACTGAAGGTAGTATAGCCATGCCAGTCGCTCCAGTAATACCAGTTTTTCCATCATATCCAGTTGGTCCAGTCGATGTAGAAGACACATCTAATCCTGTTGGTCCGAAAGCACCTGTAGGGCCTATGTAACCTAAATATCCAATAGGACCTGTTATTCCATTGCTTGTATTTCCAGGACCTGTATTTCCAGTATTTCCTGTAGGACCTGTATTTCCTGTACGTCCTGTTGGACCCGTTAATAAACTAGTCAGACCGGTAGGACCTATTATCGTTGGTCCTGTTGGACCTGTATAAGGGATACCATTCACATACGAATATCCTTGAGGACCAACATAACCAGTGACACCAGTTATTCCAGTTATTCCAGTCGGACCAGAAAGAGTTGATGGCAATCCCTGTATTCCAAGAGGACCTCTGTTTCCCTGTGGTCCAGGATAACCAGTATAACCAGTGTAACCAGTCGGTCCAGTTGGTCCTGTTACTCCAGTATAACTGCTTTGACTTCCTGTTATTCCAGTATATCCAGTTGCTCCTGTATTTCCAGTTGGCCCAGTTGCTCCTGTATTTCCTGTTGCTCCTGTATTCGCAGTGCTTCCAGTAGGTCCAGTAAATCCAGTGGGTCCAGTTAATGTGTATCCAGTTGCTCCAGTATTTGTATCAAGTCCAGTTGGTCCAGTCGGTCCCGTTACTCCAACCTGCAGACTCCGAAGACCCGTTGGTCCAGTATTTCCAATATATCCCACATACCCAGTGTATCCTTTTGGTCCCATGTATCCTATCGGTCCTGTATTTCCAATTGCTCCGGTATCTGCAACAATTCCATTCGGTCCTGTTGGTCCTGTGTAACCTATTCCAACAGGTCCCATTGGACCCATTATTCCTGTTGGTCCATATGTCAATATCAGACCTGGGTAACTAGTTAAAGAACGTACATTGTTATCCGTTCTTGGACTATATGACGTATAATTCATTACTATTACTGATAGTAATAATATACTGTATAAGTTGTACTATTTCCATTTGTATAGTTTGATAATGTGTTCACTCCTAGATTTATTCTCCAGTTACCAGCATTGTTTGAAAAATAAATATTCGTAATCGAAACTGGATTAGAAGTTGTCTGTCTAAATCCTTGAATCCATATATTTTTAGTAGTTGGAATGCTTGTATTGTAATAAGCACTCGCAATACTTGATGGACTTAAAGATGATAATGTAATCGTGGCAGAGGCATACGTTAACGATAAGATTGCAGATGGTCCAGTTGGTCCAGTTGGTCCTGTTATTCCTGTTGGTCCTGTTATAGTACTTCCTAATCCATCTCTACCAGTTGGTCCTGTTGGTCCTGTTACACCTGTTATTCCTGTTGGTCCTGTTGGTCCTGTTACACTTGCTCCCGTTGGTCCAGTGGGACCAGTTGGTCCTGTTACTGTAGAGGCAGCTCCAGTATATCCTGTAGGACCTCGAGCTCCTGTTGGTCCCGTTGGACCTGTTGGACCAATATTTCCTGTTGGTCCTGTTGCAATACTTCCTGGTGGACCTCGAGCTCCTGTTGGTCCGGTTGGTCCTGTTGGACCCGTTGGACCTTGATTTCCGATTGCCCCAGCAGGTCCTTGATATCCTTGAGGTCCATCTCTTCCAGTTGGTCCAGTTACTCCTGTTGGTCCAGTATATCCAGTGGGTCCCGTTGGTCCAGTTGGTCCTGTTGGTCCCGTTGGTCCAGTTGGTCCTGTTACTCCGGTTGGTCCAGTTTTACCAGTTGGTCCAGTCGGTCCCGTTGGTCCTGTATTTACGGCACTTCCTGGAAGTCCAGTGGGTCCTGTTGGTCCAGTGGGTCCAGTTGGTCCGGTCGGTCCTGTATTTACAGAACTTCCTGCAGGTCCAGTGTATCCAGTATATCCAGTTGGACCAGTTGCTCCGGTTGGTCCCGTATACCCAGTAGGTCCAGTTACTCCTGTTATACCTGTGTAACCTGTTGGTCCTGTTGGCCCTGTATATCCAGTTGGTCCTGTATTAACAGCATATCCAGGAATACCTGTTGGTCCGGTGTATCCAGTAATTCCTGTATAGCCAGTCGGTCCCGGAGGTCCTGCTGGTCCTTGTGGACCCATGATAGCATTGGGTGCGCATGTTATCAATCCTTGTCCAGGAATGTATCTGGATAGTGACATATTATATTTCAATCAACACTCTTTTATGTTATATTTATCCAACCAGAGCTTCCTGAAACAGGAACAGCAGAAGTTACATACATTCCTCGGAATGTGTTCGTAGGATTAAGAGTATAATTGTTCACACCATAATCGCCTGTGGTATATTGTATAACAAATGCAGCACCATTTCCAGTATTATCACCATTGTTATCAATGTTTTTAATTGTTATCGTAGAACCATTTGGTACTGATGTTGGCAAGGTTAAATAACTAGTGTCTCCTGATGAATTGTAGTATAAAAGAACTTTATTAATATCGGAAGGCGAGATATCGTAGGCACCACCACTTATATCATTTTGAGTATATGTCAATGTGCTACTTCCTCCCCAAGAAGTGGTATTTGAACTACTGTAATATGTACCTCCCGCAGGTATACTTATAAATCCTGGATTCCATCTCAATGTATTATCATCGCCGTTATGCGAACAAATAAATATGTAATTTTTACCTACAACTTGACTATCTGTATAGGCCTTCGTCACAAAATATCCTGAAACATATCCACTGCCCGAACCCGATGGTGGCGCATAATATAAAGCATTCCAAGCAGGTACTGATTGGCTAGTGACTGGACCAATATCAAAATATCCATCTGTTGCGAATGATTTGTTAACCGGAATTGCTATAACTCTCGAACCCCATGTTACATAATTACCATCCCAATACACAGTTCCTCCACCCGATAAAGACCAAGAGGCATTCACAGTATCATATTCGGTTGGTCCTGTAGGTCCTTGTGCTCCGTTGGTTCCATTGGTTCCATTGGTTCCGTTGGTTCCGTTGGTTCCTGGTGTTCCTGGGTCACCTTTTGGTCCGGTGTATCCAGTGTATCCAGTGTATCCAGTGTAACCCGTGTATCCTGTTGGACCC
>Ga0208106_1000292_pt1 | contig 17906 bp, 12 predicted proteins | sample CryBogCBE25Jul08_FD_184577 | JGI IMG/M metagenome (GOLD analysis project Ga0208106, IMG submission 184577) | Freshwater microbial communities from Crystal Bog, Wisconsin, USA - CBE25Jul08 (SPAdes) | ecosystem: Environmental > Aquatic > Freshwater > Lake | place: Crystal Bog, Wisconsin, USA...
ATACAGAACCTTCTTCCATATTAATAACAATATTTCTATAATTGATCAAACGAACCATTTTCTTGGCTGTTCCTGCATCTGGCAATGATTGCATTTTTGTATCAAAATTCCAGAGGCTTTTATCCACTGAACCATAACTAATATCAAAAGCACCTTGTGTAATCTCGGAAATACGAATGGAACGCTGAATTAACTGAATGGTTTCCATCGATACTTTAACAGGCTTTATTCCGGCATTGCTATTAATCAGATTTGTCTCACTTTGATCATTATAAGTAGTCAATATTTTTTCAATTCGTTGAATTTCTGCTACAGCCAATTCGATTTTTTCAAAAGCCCAGAATTCATCATGTGCAACAACACTTATTTCAAAGTTGTTACCCATCAAAAGAAGGCCCTTCTTATATACATTCTTTGCCGCCATTACTATTTCACTTTTCGAAATCTTACTACCTAAGCATCTAGAATTCAAGATATTACAAATAGAGTTAGATAAAAGGAGTTTAGTTGCCTTGAAAAAGTTATAAGCTTGATAAAACCGGTGAATTGATTAAAAATTAATTAAAGAAATATAAGATTTCGTCAAATTTTTCTAAAAGCGTTGTTTTTGAGCAATGAATGAATAGTAGATAGTAAAAGGCTGATTTAAACTTAGTTTTTAAAAAATTGCCTATAAATAGCAAGTTGATTTTTTCAGATTCTCTACAGATTTAAAGTGGTATTTTGTAAAAAAATAAGGGCTTGAAACTGCTTATTGTAGAAGACGAATATTCATTAAGGCATAGCATGATTGAATTCTTGACTACAAGTTCTTATCTATGTGAGTCCTCTTCCAACTATCAAGACGCATTAGAAAAAATTGAATTATATGATTATGATTGTATTATACTAGACATCATGCTTCCTGATGGTTCTGGTTTGGACTTATTAAAAAGTCTAAAACAAAATAATAAATCAGACGGTATCATTATTATTTCAGCGAAAGGTGAATTAGACGACAAAATCAACGGGATCGAAATGGGAGCCGACGATTACTTAGCTAAACCTTTTCACTTATCAGAATTAGCCGTTCGCGTAGCAGCCATTATTAGAAGAAAAAGTTTTCAGGGCAAGTCAAATTTGATAATTGGTAACATTTCAATCGACATACAAGGAAAACGCGTTACGATAGAAAATAAAGAATTGGACCTGACCCAAAAAGAATATCAGTTACTTATCTATTTGGCGATCAATAAAAACAGGGTTTTATCAAAAAATGCAATAGCACAACATTTATGGGGAGATGATATGGACTTTCCAGATAACTACGATTTCATTTATGCCCATATAAAAAATCTTAGAAAAAAAATAGTTGCAGCTGGAAGTGAGGATTGTATACGCTCAATTTATGGTGAAGGATATAAAATGCAAATCGCATGAAGCTATTCACAAAATATAATCGCATAAATATAACTGCAACTATTATTATTTTTTTAGCAGGTAGTGTTGCTTTTTATTTTGTTTTAGATTATGTGCTAATCAGACAGCTTGATGCCTCACTAAGATCTGAAAAACAAGAAATTACAGAATATATTCAATTGCATCAACAACTCCCTGAAATTCAAAATACAAAAGAACAATGGATTCAGATTACTAAAGCCAGCCAACCAATATCCAATTCCATTACAAAAACAATTCCAGCTTATAATAAATCTGAAAATGAAAGAGAATATATCAGGCAGTTAATTTTTATGGTTACTGTAAATAAAGAAAACTATTTAGTAGCTGTTAATAAATCAGAAACTGAAACTGATGAATTACTAAAACTGATTATCCCACTTACTTTAAGTATGGTAGCTCTGATACTTTTATTTAATTACCTCATCAATCGGAGGCTGATTACTTCTATTTGGCAACCATTTTACAATACCATTAATAATATCAAAGACTACGCTGCAAACCAACAATCATTAACTCTCAGCAAAGAACCAATTGATGAAATAAACTTATTAAATGAAAGCCTCAATAAAATGACTGAGCAAATACATAAAGATTTTTATGCGCTCCGTTCATTTACAGAAAATGCATCACACGAAATGCAAACTCCTCTTGCAATAATTCGCACAAAAGTTGAATCGCTATATCAGTTAGCCGAAGGGAAAGAAATTATGATGCAACAATTGCTGTCAATTGAAGACGCTTGCCTCAAACTTTCAAAACTTCATCAATCATTATTATTACTTACAAAACTCGAAAACAAACAGTTCATATTAAATGAATTAATTCAACTTAAATCAATTCTTGAACAAAAATGTGAGGAAAGAACGGAATTATTAGAATCAAAACATATTAAACTTCAAATAGATGCCGCTAATTTTGAAATACATTTTCATCAACACTTAGCAGAAATATTAATAAGCAATCTTTTAAATAATGCTATCAGATACACAGCTATTGGGGGTACTATTTCAATCTCTTTATTTCAAAAACAATTGATTGTATCAAATACTGGAACTACTGGTAGTTTGGATTTAGATAAAGTTTTTACAAGGTTTTATAAAGCATCAGATACGGGTACTGGTTTAGGACTGTCTATCATAAAAGAAATTTGTACTAGTGCCGGGTTTAGCATATCGTATGTTTATGAAAAAAACATGCATCATTTTATCATAGGTTTTCAAGCATAAAATTTGTGTTGATGAAAAAAATTAGTTTCCTACTTTTTATACTTCTATTTCATTTAATTGCATTTACGCAAGAACGCTCTCTTGATTTTTATATTCAAGCGGGAATTGAAAATAGCCCTTTGTTGAAAGATTTAAAAAATCAACAAAGGTCTAATTTAATTGACAGCATGCGTATACTTGCTGGATATCTTCCCCAAGTTAATGCAGTAAGCTCTAACAGTTATGCACCTACCTTTGGGGGCTGGGGTTATGATGGGGCTATAACAAACGGTTCTAATTTTAGCCAGTTAGTAACTATTTCTAAACAATTAGTTAGTAAGGAAAATCTAAAAAATCAACATGAAGCTATTCAATTCTTAAATGAATCATTAAAAACATCTGGAAAGATCTCAGAACAAGATTTACGGAAGACTATTGCCGCGCAATATATTACTGCCTATGGAAATTATCAACAATATGCTTTTAACAAAGAAGTACTTCAGCTATTTAAGAAAGAGCAAAGTATTTTAAAAAGTCTTACAGAAAAAGGGATCTATCGACAAACTGACTATCTCAGTTTCTTGGTTACTATGCAACAACAAGAAATTCAGATTACACAAATTAAAAATGTATTTCAAAACGACTTTTCTACCCTCAATTATTTATGTGGAATAAAAGATACAGCAGCAATTCCTTTAAAAAAACCAGAAATATTTTTATCAATATTGCCCGATGCTGAAAACTCTGTTTTTTATCAGCAGTTTTTAAATGATAGCTTAAAACTTCGTAATAGTGATGCCCTAATTGATTACCGTTACAAACCAAAAGTAAATGTATATGGCGACGGGGGCTATTTAACTTCTTTTTCTAATCAAGCTTATAAAAATTTCGGTTTTAGTTTAGGTGTAAACCTGGTAGTTCCAATTTATGATGGTAAACAGAAAAAAATGCAACACGATAAAATTGGAATTGCAGAACAAAGCAGACAACAATACAGGGATTATTTTAAAACTCAATACAGCCAACAGATAGCTCAATTATTTCAGCAACTGCATGCTACAGAAGATCTCATGCATCAATCTGAGAGTCAAATTAAATATGCAGAAACGTTAATTGAAGCCAATCATAAATTATTAGAAACAGGAGATGCACATATGGCAGACTATATTCTTGCCATTGGAAATTATATGAATGCAAAAAATACGATTACTATAAATAGCATCAATCAATTACAAATCATCAACCAGATCAATTACTGGAATAGAAAATAATATTATGATAGTATCTACATTCAAGTACTCTTTAATTACCTGCATCTGTTTAATTGCAGCTTGTAAGCCTTCTCCTGAAAAAGCAGAAAAACCAACTGAAGAAAAAAGTGAAGCTATAAGCACACCTGTAACAGTTACATCTCCAATTAATGGGAACCTAAGTGAAACTGTAGAATTAAATGCAGTTTCAGCATTTTTATTAAAAAGCTATGTAAAATCATCTTCCAACGGATATCTTCAAGAAGTAAATGCGAGTTTAGGCAAATTTGTAAATAAGGGAGATCTTTTATTTTTAATTAAAACAAAGGAGTCGCAAAGTCTTGGAAATACCATCAGCAAGTTAGACACCTCGCTACATTTTTCAGGTGCAATCGCAATAAAATCCCCCGGAACTGGATATATCACGCAAATTAATTATCGTGCCGGCGACTACGTTCAGGATGGCGAGCAGATGGCTGTTATTACAGACACCAGAAGTTTTGTGTTCTTACTAGATCTTCCTTATGAACTTAAACCTTACTTATCAATTAATCAGAATCTACAATTGAAATTACCAGATGGAACAATACTAGATGGCATTGTAAGCAATGCGATGCCAACTGTAGATGCAGTTTCTCAAACACAAAGTTTTGTAATTAAAATTAATAGCACCAAACAAATACCTGAAAACTTAATTGCAAAAGTAAGTTTAGTTAAAACGGCTAAATCAAATACAATATCATTATTAAAAACGGCTGTATTAACGGATGAAACACAATCTGAATTTTGGGTCATGCAATTAATTGATAGTGTTACTGCAGTTAAAGTTCCCATTAAAAAAGGATTGGAAAATGCAACAAGTGTAGAGGTTTTATCACCCATTTTAAAAACCAGTGATAAAATTTTATTGACTGGAAATTATGGCCTTCCCGATACTGCAAAAGTAACTATCATTCAAAAATGATCCCCATGCGAAATTTTTTTAACTCTTATAAAAATCCAGTAACAGTATTAATAGTTATAATTATACTGGGCGGATTCTTTGCTTATAGTAAAATGCAAACAGCTTTATTTCCGGAAATAACTTTTCCGAAAATAAAAATAATTGCAGATGCTGGTCAGCAACCAGTTAAGAAAATGATGATTACAGTAACTCGTCAGTTAGAAAATGCGATCAAACAAGTACCGGATTTACAAAGAATCAGAAGCACCACGAGCAGAGGTTCCTGTGAGATCTCAGCATATATGGATTGGAATACGAATATCGACATCAGCAAGCAGCGAATTGAATCTAAGATTAATGAAATAAAAAATACGCTGCCACCAGATATTCAAATTACTGTTGAGAGAATGAATCCTTCAATTCTTCCAATTACTGGATTCTCTTTAGAAAGTAAAAACAGATCGCCTATAGAAATGAAACTTTTGGCGATGTATACCATCAAACCTTTTTTATCACAAGTGGAAGGCGTATCTGAAATACGCATCATTGGTGGTAAACAAAAAGAATACTGGATGGTTTTGAATGTACAGAAAATGAGTTCTCTTGGAATAACACCAGATATGGTGAATACTGCATTAGCACAAACCAATTTTATTAAATCAAACGGATACCTTTCGGATTATCGCTTGCTTTACCTGACTGTAACTGATGCAGCAGTAAGTTCAAAAGAACAATTAAGTAATATCGTTCTCAGTAATAATGGGAAACGAATTATTTTATTAAAGGACATAGCAGAAGTTCAAATTCAGGAAGCTAAAGAATATATCAAAGTTAATGCAAACGGGCATGAAGGAATATTATTGGCTGTAATTAAACAACCCAATTCAAATCTGGTTGATCTAAGCGAAAGAATGAACCAAAAACTGAAAGAGCTTAAAAAAATAATTCCAAAAGATGTTACTATTCAACCCTTTTATGTACAAGCAGATTTTGTAAAAGACAGTATTAAAAGTGTAACGGATAGTTTGTTTGTGGGGTTAGCATTAGCAATTATTGTTGCCATTATTTTTCTACGCTCTTTAAAAGCTAGTTCAGTAATTCTTATTACCATACCAGTAATTTTATGCCTTTCGATTATATGTTTATACGCTATTGGTCAAACTTTAAATATTATGACATTGGGGGCTTTAGCTGCTGCCATTGGATTAATTATTGATGACGCAATTGTAGTGGTGGAACAAATTCATCGAACCCACGAAGAACATCCTGAAGAACCCTCCAATAAACTAGTTAAGAAAGCGCTAGATTATTTACTTCCTGCCATGGTGGGATCATCTTTAAGTACTATTGTTATATTTTTACCTTTTGTATTGATGAGTGGAGTAGCAGGTGCTTATTTTAAAGTAATGACAGATACGATGATCATTACTTTAGTTTGTAGCTTTTTCGTAACATGGATAGCATTACCCGTTATTTATTTACGTTTATCTCGAAAGGTTAATAGAGTTAAGAAAAACAAAGTTCAACACAAAGTACCTAACCAGAAATGGGTGGGATTTTTTATTACTAAACCTTATCTAAGTTTAATCATTATTGGTGCGCTTGCTTTTTCGGTATATTTCATATATCCTAAACTAGAAACAGGGTTCTTACCTGAAATGGATGAAGGCAGTATTGTATTAGATTATAATTCGCCCCCTGGAACTTCCTTAGAAGAAACGGATAGGATCTTACGAGAAGTAGAAAAGATCTTAGTGAAAGTTCCAGAAGTCGAAGCCTATAGTAGAAGAACTGGAACACAAATGGGCTTCTTTATCACAGAACCAAACAGAGGTGATTATTTGATTCAATTAAAAAAGTCGAGAACAAAAACTACAGAAGAAGTTATCAGTGATATTAGAAAGAAGGTAGAATCTACTCAACCAGCTTTAAGAATCGATTTTGGTCAGGTAATTGGAGATATGTTAGGTGACTTAATGACGTCTGTACAACCTATTGAAGTAAAAGTTTTTGGAAATGATCAAGCAACATTACAAACACTTTCAAAAAAAATTGCAGCAATCATTGGTAAGGTAGAAGGTACTGCTGATGTATTCGATGGAATTGTTATAGCAGGACCTTCCATTAATATTGAACCGAATTACAGTGCTATGGCTCAGTATGGTATCACAGCTTCGAATTTGCAATTTCAAATGCAATCTTCTTTAGAAGGAAATTTGGTGGGAACTGTGTATGATAAAGATCAGTTAAGTAATCTGCGTTTAATTTATCCAGGAAGCAAAACGCTAAGTGTAGCAGATATTGAAAAAACGCCTGTCTTTTTACCAAGTGGTAAACTGCATCCTATTAACCAATTAGCAAATATTCGCATTAACAATGGTGACGCAGAAATTCAAAGAGAGGATTTGCAATCCATGGGAGTTGTTACTGCAAGATTGGAAAAACGGGATTTGGGAAGTACTATTAAAGACATTCAAAAATCAATCAACGATAATATTGTTTTACCCCAAGGCTATGCAATTGTATATGGGGGTTCTTATGCTGATCAACAACAGTCATTCAAAGAACTTCTCATCATTTTAATCAGTTCAAGTTTATTGGTATTTGGTGTTATCTTATTCTTATTCAAAGACTTTAGTATTTCCATGATCATCTTATTAATTTCTGTGTTAGGCATTAGTGGAAGTTATATGGGATTGTATTTTACTGGAACTGCTTTGAATGTAGGTAGCTATACTGGTTTGATTATGATAGTGGGAATTATTGGTGAAAATGCCATATTTACTTTCCTTCAATTCCGTGAATCTTTGAAACTTTCAAACAATGTGGATGAGGCAATTATTTATAGTATTTCAACCAGGTTGAGGCCTAAATTAATGACTGCACTCGGTGCTATCATTGCATTGCTTCCAATTGCAATGGGTATTGGAACTGGAGCACAATTACATCAACCACTAGCTATCGCTGTAATTGGGGGGTTTATAATTGCTCTTCCCCTATTATTAATTGTATTGCCTAGTTTGATTCGTTTATTTTACAAAAATAAGAATTCAATAACCCAGGATTCAGAATTGCTACAAAATGCTTAATTAAGTTTGATATAAATAAACACTAAACAAAAAAATATGAAAAATTTGTTCATCAGATTAACTGTAATTGTCTCATTAACAATTTCAATGAATCAAATTTCCGCGCAAAAAACAAGTGGTTATAAATTAACTAACACCTTTCACATTGCAAGTACCGGTGGTTGGGACTATATAGCTGTTGATGAAAATTCAAATAGATTGTATGTATCGCATGGTGGCCAGGTAAATATCCTAGATAAAGCAACAGGCGATTCATTGGGTGTAATCTCCAATACAACAGGTGTTCATGGTATTGCATTTAATTCTGCACTTGGAAAGGGCTATACAAGTAATGGCCGTTTAAATAATGTGACAGTTTTTAATTTAAAAACTGCTGCTGTATTATCTCAAATTAGCACAGGAGAAAATCCTGATGCTATCATGTATGACGAATACACAAAAAAGATTATTACTTGTAATGGTCGCAGTAAAGATTTAACAATCATCGATGCGGTAACAGAAAAAGTGGTGGCAACAATACCCGTTGGAGGTAAACCAGAAACTGCAGTAAGTGACAATATGGGTAAGCTTTATGTAAATAGCGAAGACAAAAATGAAATTGTAGTGATTGATTTAATAAAATATACGGTCTTAAATCATTGGTCATTACTCCCAGGGGAAGAACCTACCGGATTAGTGATTGATTTAAAAACGAAAAGACTTTTTGCAACTTGCGATAAGTTATTGGTGGCGATGGATGCAACCAATGGAAAAATCGTTGCACAACTACCCATTGGAGAAGGTTGCGATGGCGCAGCTTTTGATCCTAGTAGCAACTTAATATTTACATCCAATGGCTCAGGCACTATAACTATTGTAAAGGAACAAAGCGCCAATAGTTTTGTTGTTTTAGAAACTGTACCAACTAAAAGATCTGCACGCACCATGACAATCGATACGAAAACGCATAAGCTTTATCTGCCAGCTGCCGATATGGAGGCCATTCCTGCTGATGCACCTAAAGGAACCAGACCTAAAATGGTAGCAGGAAGTTTCCAAGTACTAGTTTTATCAAAATAAAATCAATTTTAGATATAGTAATCCTCAGCTTTCAAGCTGGGGATTTTTTTTGATAATAGCAGTAAGGAGAAAGCCTAGGGTTAATATGTTTTATTAATAATTTAATTAGGCAATTTACTTGGCTGAAGCCTAGGATTAATATGTTTTACGAATAAATTATTCTAGACTAATTACTTGGCTTACGCTGATACTTAGTTCTTATAGCAAGAAATGGTAACCCCGGCCTTTAGGCTGGGGAAAAGAAGTCTATAAACAACTCGGACGTTAGCCCTTACTGCATAGTTTACTTCACAGATCATCATTGTTAATTAATATCCGTTAAATCTCCTACATTTAAACAAATAAGTGTTCATGTCTGGATTTTATATCGACCCTAATATTGCCAGGGCAAAAACGATTGCAAAGGAGTTTTACATTGATCAACAGTATTTTGAATTGTCTAAAGAAAAAATATTTGTACCTAGCTGGCAGTATATTGGCCACTCTGATCAAGTGAAAGAAACTGGATCTGCACATCCTGTAAACTTATTAGAAAATTATATCAACGAGCCTTTAGTTATTACTAGAGATAAAGAAAACAAATTGCATTGTTTGTCGAATGTATGTAACCACCGTGGAAATTTAATGGTGTATGAACCTTGTAAAATAAACCAACTCCGATGCAAATATCATGGGCGCTTGTTTCATTTAAATGGCCGTTTCATCTCTATGCCTGAATTTAATGAAGTTGAAAATTTCATTCCAGAGAATAATCATTTAAAACAGTTACCGCTTTTTGAATGGGGTAAACTTTTATTCACCAGTTTGAATCCAATTTTTCCGGTAGCTGCTTTTTTTGAAGAAATGCAAGAAATTATTGGTTGGCTACCCCTAGATAAGATGGAATACCGAGAGGATCTTTGTAATGAATTTATGGTTAATGCCAACTGGGCACTTTACTGTGAAAATTATCTCGAAGGATTTCATATTCCTTTTGTTCATCCAACTTTGAATGCAGTAATTGAATTTAAAAATTATACTACAGAAACATTTAGATATTCAAATCTGCAGGTTGGTATAGCAAAAGAAGGCGTTAGTGCTTTTGAACTTCCTACAGATAGTAAATACTATGGTAAACAAGTAGCAGCATTTTATTTTTGGGTTTACCCTAATATGATGTTCAATTTTTATCCATGGGGATTATCATTAAATATCATTGAACCCCAAACGGAATCAACAACAAAAGTTCGTTTTCTAACTTTTGTGTATGACGCTTCTAAATTAGATCAAGGTGCAGGAAATGGATTAACTTCAGTTGAGGCAGAAGATGAAGAAGTAGTAGAAAATGTTCAACGTGGAATCCGTTCTCGATTTTATAAACATGGAAGGTATGCTGTGAATAGAGAGCAGGGCACTCATCATTTTCATACATTGCTAGCAGAATCTTTGAACTCATGAGTGGATTCAAAAGAAGTTTATCATTAAACACAACAATTGCACTTGTAATAGGTGGCGTAATCGGATCAGGCATTTTTATGAAGCCAGCCTTGATGGCATCACAATTGGGTTCCCCTATTTTATTGATTAGTGTTTGGATAGTTGCCGGAATCATCACCCTTTTTGGCGCTTTGAGTAATGCAGAAGTTGCTGCCATGTTTCCTGAAACAGGCGGACAATACGTTTTCTTTAAAAAAATGTATGGCGACGCTTTTGCATTTCTATATGGATGGGCATCTTTTGCGGTTTTTAATACTGCTGGTAACGCTTCTATAGCTTACGTATTTTCACAATACACCAATTATTTTGTAGAGCTACCTCATTTTAGTGCTGCCATTGAAAAAACAATTTTTTTTCACATTCCATTCGTAGGTAATATATATCCCCTTGAAAATTTTGGCGTAAAAATTTTAACCGTTTTACTGATAGTATTATTAACGCTAGTTAATTATTTAAGTGTTTCTTATAGTGGTGCTTTACAAAGAGTTCTTACCTCATTAAAAGCAATAGCCATCGTACTTTTAATTGGTGGCATTTTATTTTCTGGTAAAGGGAGCTTACATAATATTGTTACTTCTATGCCTAGTATGCCACATGGTTGGGCATTGGTGAGTGCCTATATGGCTGCCATCGCAGGTGCATTCTGGGCTTATGACGGATGGAATAATATTACGTTCGTTGCAGGTGAAATAAAAGACCCGCAAAAAAATATTCCGAAAAGTCTTTTCTTGGGCTTAAGTTTTTGTATAGTTATTTATGTATTGGTAAACCTTGCTTATATCTACGTTTTACCTATCGATAAAATGGCAGCTTCACCTTTTGTGGCTTCTGATTCTGCTACTATTACATGGGGACTCATTGGAGGTGGAATAATTGCTGCAATGGTTATGCTCTCCACACTTGGAACAACCAATTCAAATGTACTTGCAACAGCAAGAGTGACTTATGCAATGAGCGAAGAAAATCGATGGTTTGCTTGGGCTGGTAAACCTCAAAAAAAATTCAATACACCAGGAAATGCCTTGATATTAAATGCTATCTGGACCTGTGTTCTTATATTCAGCGGTTCTTTTGATATGTTGACTGATATGCTCATTTTTGTTAGCTGGTTTTTCTATGGTATGAGCACTCTTGGCGTTTTTTTACTTCGAAAAAAATTGCACGATACTCCCCGTTTTTATAAAGTTTGGGGATACCCAATAGTACCTTTACTCTTTGTAGTTTTTGTTGCTTTCTTTCTATGTTCTACACTCTATACGGATATTACTAATTATAAAAATGGAACAACACCCATCATCAATTCCTTACTTGGAACAATAATTACATGTATAGGAATTCCCATTTATTATTTTTCGAAAAAGAAAGCCTAACTATTTTTTATCGATTGCATGTACGTTAATACTCCATTCACTTCCGCTGCTCACATGATAGGTATCAGCGAAACTTCCCATGTTTAATGCAATTGATAATTGCATCAAGCTATTTAAATAAACAAGTGGTTTACCTTTTGCTACTGCTCCAAAGGTCTCGCAATAAGGAGCTTGACCTTCCCAAACTTTTACTCCTTTATGAAAAATTCTAATACTAAGCTTTTGTCCGTATTTTAAATTTATTTGCTGTACCATTTCAGCAGGTATATTAGTCCATACATTACCATATTGAATATCCAAAATGGTAATATTCCCTTTTAACTGATTGCCTTCCTTTACAGCTTTCTGATAAGGTAAGGTAACTACTTCATTCGGCAATAAAGTTCCCACTTGATCAAATGTGATGGTTCCTGATGCTAATCTAGCAGCGGTAAAAGCATATACATCTCTTCCGTGAAAAGTATAGGATTTCTGCGAACCATTTCTTCTATTCACAGCTTCATTAATTTCTCTTCTTTCAGCAATTCCTAATGATGAAGCTATCAATGTAAGGGTTCCATTATCTGGTGTTACTATAAAATGTCCTGTCTTGGTTTTTACAACTACCGATTTGCGATTAGTGCCAACTCCCGGATCTACCACTGATACAAATACTGTTCCAGCAGGCCAATACGGTACAGTTTGTTCTAATCGATAAGCAGCTTCCCAAATATTATAAGCTGGGATTTCATGTGTTAAATCGTATAGCTTTAAATCAGGTGCAACGCCCATTGCCACACCCTTCATTGCAGAAACTGCTCCATCTTTCAAACCGAAATCCGACTGAAATACGACGGTTTTATTTTGAGCAAACAAGTTGAATATTAAAAAGCTGAGTATAAAAACTAACGTAAATTTCTTAAACTGCATATTGGGGATTTAATATTTTAAATATAACTGGAAAGTAAATTTAACCGCTGTTTTGCACATCTTAAAAAATGATTTTTATTCAGGGGATTTACAATTCCTACATTGCAGTTTGAATTTTTATTAATGGAAAATGTATTTTACCCTTTTATTCGCGAAAAAGGATTTGTAGTATTAGATGGTGCGATGGCAACAGAATTAGAAAGCAGGGGTGCTGATTTGAATCATGCTTTGTGGTCGGCTAAGATTTTGAAAGAAGATCCAAAGCTCATTCAAAGTGTTCATTTTGATTACTTAATGGCCGGTGCAGATGTGATTACAACAGCAAGTTATCAGGCTAGTTTTGATGGCTTTATTAAACAAGGGTATACTGAAAAAGAAGCCATTGATTTAATGAATCTTAGTGCTGTATTAGCATTTGAAGCAAGAGAAGATGCCATAAAATTGAAGAATTTTACGCAGAAACCACTTGTTGCTGCCTCCGTTGGACCATATGGTGCTTCCTTAGCTGATGGTTCGGAATATAGAGGCAACTATGGAGTAAGTATTGAAGATCTTAAAACTTTTCATAGATATCGATTGAAAATTTTGGTTGAAACAGGAGCTGATTTAATTGCCTGCGAAACTATCCCTTGTATTGACGAAGCCATAGCACTAAAGGAATTATTTCTTGAATTTCCAACTATTCAAGCTTGGATAAGTTTTAGTTGCAAAGACGAAATACATCTAAGTAGTGGTGAACTTTTATCAGATGCCGTAGAATTTTTAAACGAGTCTCCACAAATCATTGCTGTGGGTATTAATTGTACCCCGCCTCAATTTATTGAATCATTAATCAACATTGCTGCAATAGCATCTTCAAAACTTATATTAGTATATCCGAATAAAGGAGAGATTTATGATCCAATAAATAAATGTTGGTTATCCAGCAACCATCAACATAGCCGTTTTATTGACGACGCAAAAAAATGGTTTACTGCAGGAGCAAAAATAATTGGGGGTTGCTGCAGAACAACACCCGAAGACATTCAAACACTTCAATCTTTATTAAAATAAAAGACACAAAAAAGCCGGATCAAATTTGATCCGGCTTTTTAATTATTGAAAGCATATTAATATTAGAATCGTAATACTACTCGACTAAAAAGTCTCATACCATTATATCCCATTTGAACAGCATCAAATGGTCCGCCTGATTCGCTATCTCCCCAAGAACTCATCTTCGCGCCAGCAGTTGCAGAGATATCTGGATGCACATTGAAAATATTGTCAACGCCTAGTACCCAAGATACTCCTTTACTTAATTGAAAAGAAGTATAAAGATCAGTAGTCAGTTTACCATTATAAATGAAATTTTCTGGTACTACAGAATTTCCATTATCAGTTGTTACATATGGATCATACCCTAATCCAGCATCAGAAATTCCTGTACCGCCAGGTCCACCTGCTGCAGCATTCGGTAAGCTTGCATAACCATATCCTTTCGTAGTTAATTTACCAAAATAAGTAAGGTGTGTACCAAAAGTTACCTTATCAGCAGTGTATTCTAGTAATAATGAGAATTTAGATTTAGGTGCAGATGCAATTAAGAAGGACTGCTCTCTTGTACTAAAGAAAGTTTGCTGATCATAATAGTTAGTATTCAAAGGAGCAGGGATATTAATTTTATCGATACTTATATTCTGCAAGTTTCCAGCTAATAAAGCTTTAAAGCCATTCTTACCCCATTTCTTAGTATAATCAAAAACAATGTCAAGTCCTGTGTTAGTAGTATTCACTGCATTTGCAAAGAACTGAACTGAGTTTAGTGGAGGTGAAACTACTGGCATATAGGGAGCTAAAGCAGGAAGGCCAGCATTGAATTGGCCAGAGAAAATTACCCTGTCTTTAATTTGAATCCAATAACCATCTACAGTGATGGTTAAATTTTTAACAGGTTTGTATGCGAAGCCCAAACTTCCGTTTACAGAAGTCTCCTGTTTTAATTTTGGTATGCCGGCAGCTTTTGCAACTGGACTTGTATTAGGAGCTAACCATATATATTGCAAACTTCCAGCAACGATATTGGTATTAATATTACTGAAATTAATCTGTTGTAATGAAGGAGCTCTAAACCCTGTACTTACTGAACCACGTAAATTAAAATTATCAGTTACTTTATAACGAGATGCTAGTTTATAAGTATTTACAAAACCAAAATCTGAATAATTTTCTAATCGAACTGCGGCATCAACTAACCATTGTTTTGTAAGATCAATTGCAGCATTTGCATAACCACCCAAATTTGTTCTTGTTGCATTTACTACATCTGTTGGTCTAAAACCAGGGAAGCCCTGTGAACCTGAAGCAATATCTCTAGTTTCTCCAACATTGGGGAAATTTCTTTGTGCAACTGTATAACCCCAAGAATCATCTTCTCCTTTATATATTTTGTATTGCTCATAACGGAATTCAGCACCGAAGGATAATGTTAAACCCTGTGCAATACTATTATAACGTTTACTGATATCGTAGTTAGTGGTGTTTTGTAAAAAGCTAAACCCTCCATCATCGAAACGTGTTTTAGCAACAGGGTTTGCAAGGGTTGCATTAAAAGTATTGTTTCCAAAATAATGGAAATCATTATACCCAACCACATTACTTAAATCCCAATCCCAACCAGTTTTACTAGTTCCCTTAAAACCAAAAGAAAGAGAAACATCTTTAATATACACATCTTCCTGAGGATTATAATAAACGTTAGCTGGATTTACAGTACTACCAGATGGATTAATTTCATGCATGATTCCTGGAACAAAAATTAAATTTCCATTTGCATCTGTTGGAAATTTTTCAGGATGATCTGAAAAATTTCTTGACCATGCATACACATTTGAATGCTTATAGTTATATCCACCGAAAGAATAGAAAGTAGTTTTTGTTCCTGCTAATGGAATTTCTGCATTGAACATTGCACCACCTGTAGTAACTGATCCATCACCAAATGCTCTTCTATATTCAGCTATATAAGGTGCAACTGTTTGTGAATTTGGATTTGTTGTAAAGTTGGTATCGGGCAATGCTCTAAATGTTTTGCCTTGATTTAAAAAGTTAGCTCCAAAATTTATGAAGCCACCATTTTTCCCAATTGGTAAACCATAATTAATGCCAAAATTAAAAGTCTTTCCATCTAACTGACTACCGGTATAATATTGTGATGGATCCACATTATTCAAAGTATTGTATTTGTGATCATAATAACCACTATACCCTGCATTTACTGTGAATTTTTGCACATCCTTTTTTAGAATAATATTGATGACACCTGCAATAGCATCAGAACCGTATTGAGCAGAAGCACCATCACGTAGGATTTCTACACGATCAATTGCAGCTTCCGGAATTGCATTTAAATCTGTTCCACTATTTCCTCTTCCGCGTGTTCCAAATTCGTTTACAAAAGCAGATAAATGTCTGCGTTTCCCATTAATTAACACTAAAGTCTGATCAAATCCCAATCCTCTTAAACTAGCAAAGTCAATTGCATCTGAACCATCAGCACCACTTTGTTTATTATAATTGAATGAAGGAACTGCCATATTTAATTGTGAAGCCAGATCGGCACGAGCCGTATTTTGACCAACAGCATTCATATTAATTACATCAACCGGAACAGGTGATTCGGTTTTAACTCTTCCACCTCTTCTACTACCTAATAAAACTACTTCTTGTAATTCTTTTGTTTCTTCTGCTAAAACAATAGCAAAATTAGCTGCATCTGCTTTTACAGTTGTTGATTGAAAACCAACAGAACTGATTAACAAAATATCTTTATTGCCAACTGCAATTGAAAATGCTCCAGATTTATCAGCTGTACTTGTGGTTGTTTTATTCTTAATTTTTATGACAGCTCCTTCAAGGCCTTGACCTTTACTATCTTTCACTGTTCCGCTAATTGTTTTCACCTGAGCAAATGAAATTTGCGCAAAAAGAACAATTGCTAAAAGCAAGAATATTGATTTTAAATGCTTCATATTTAGATGATTTCGTGACAAAATAAAGAATATTTAATGAAAATATAACAAAATCATATATAACTGATTGATTTTTAATTATATTTAAATTTATTTAATATAAAATAATTAATTAGATGGAATCAGTTTAAGGTCTATAAATTATCATACTCATATAATGGGTCGATATGATCTCCAGCGAGTATTTCGAAAACCGGATTAATCACTCCATCATGCAAATCATACACCCAACCATGCAAATCAGGTCTGTTCTCACTTTTCCAAGCAGCTTGAACTATCGATGTTTTAGCCAGGTTCATTACCTGTTCTCTCACATTTAATTCAACTAATCTATTAGATCTTTTTGTTTCATCCTCTATTGCATCTACCTCCTCTCGATGGATACGATACACATCTTTGATATTTCGCAACCATTTATTGATTAATCCAAGACTTGTTTGCGTCATCGCTGCTCTTACTCCACCACAACCATAGTGTCCACAAACAATAATATGTTTCACCTTCAAAACTTCTACGGCATATTGTAATACACTCAGCATGTTCAAATCGGTGTGCACTACCATATTTGCTACATTTCTGTGTACAAATATCTCTCCGGGCTGAGAACCTGTCAACTCATTTGCCGGCACCCTACTATCGCTGCAACCAATCCACATAAATTCAGGTTGTTGAATATCTACCAACCTTGAAAAATATTCCGGGTCCCTTGCCACTTGATCTGCAGCCCAGTTTTTATTTTCCTCTAGCAATTTTTGATATGAATACATGATAAAACTTTATAAGTGAAATTACACTTTCATACATATAAAAAGCGCTATCCATAAAATGAATAACGCTTTTGTAATTTTTGCTAAACTATTAGATATTTAATCCGCCACAAGCACTAATTACTTGTCCGGTTATATAGTTACTCCAATCAGATGCTAAAAACAAAGTGGTATTTGCAATTTCTTCTGCTTTCCCAAAACGACCCAGGGGTATTTTTTTTAAAAACTCTGTAGCACCATCCCCATCCTGCAAATAATGAGTCATATCGGTTTCTATAAATCCAGGTGCAATAGCATTGCAACGAATATTACGGCTTCCTAATTCAAGAGCTACCGATTTAGTAAAACCTATGATTCCTGCTTTTGAAGCTGCATAGCTACTCTGGCC
>Ga0208106_1000293_pt1 | contig 17903 bp, 13 predicted proteins | sample CryBogCBE25Jul08_FD_184577 | JGI IMG/M metagenome (GOLD analysis project Ga0208106, IMG submission 184577) | Freshwater microbial communities from Crystal Bog, Wisconsin, USA - CBE25Jul08 (SPAdes) | ecosystem: Environmental > Aquatic > Freshwater > Lake | place: Crystal Bog, Wisconsin, USA...
CGTTGGTCCAAGGCCAACCCATCGGAAACCGGCGACACCTCGCCCGCCCGCGGACACCGCGCCGGTGCCTCAAAGATCGTTGCGTTGCTGGATTGGTGCGAAGAGGCACAGGTAAAGGTCGTCACGCTCTGGCTGCTCTCTAATCAAAATCTTCATCGTCCCGCCGAAGAATTGGCGCCGCTGCTCGACATCATTGGCGAAGCGGTCGAGGATCTGGGTCGCCGTCGTCGCTGGGAGATTCGCCCGGTGGGCTCGATGGAACTCTTGCCGCAGGATCTGCAGAATCGGCTTAACTCGGTCGCCGCTGCGACCAAAGGCATCAAGGGCGTGATGGTCAACGTCGCGATTGGTTATGGCGGCCGCAACGAGATCGCGGACGCGGTCAAAGCGCTCGTCGCATCCAAGGCAAAAGAGGGCAAGACCGCGGATCAAATCGCGGGCGAAGTAAGCGTTGACGAGATAAGTAAGTATTTGTATACCGCAGGCCTGCCCGATCCTGACCTGGTCATCCGCACATCGGGCGAACAACGGCTCGGCGGCTTCTTGCTCTGGCAGAGCGCCCATTCCGAGTTCTATTTCTGCGAGGCCTATTGGCCCGACTTTCGCCGGGTGGATTTCTTGCGCGCGCTGCGTGCTTACAGCCAGCGGCACAGACGATTCGGCGTCTAGCCGCAAAGAGCTAGCGGCGTCTAAACCGACACCAGAATTTAACTTTCGGCATTAGCGTGTCACGCGGGCGGCGTGTCGAAAAAGTTTTAAGTTGTGCAAATGGCAACCAGTCGCAAGGGTCGCAAGTCTTACGTTTTAGATACCAGTGTTTTGCTAGCGGACCCGGCGGCTTTATCCCGGTTCGCTGAGCACGAGGTCATCATTCCCATCACCGTCATCGGTGAATTAGAGACCAAGCGCGACCATCCCGAACTCGGTTATTTCGCCCGCGCCGCACTGCGGACCTTGGATGATCTGCGGATTGCCCACGGCCGACTCGATGAAGATATTAAATTGAATGACCAGGGCGGAACCCTCAAGGTAGAGCTCAATCACTCGGACCCATCGTCGCTCCCGGCTGGATTCCTGCGCGATGGATCGAACGATTCGCGGATTCTGGCGATTGCCCGCAACTTGATGGCGGAGAGCCGCGAGGTTGTTCTGGTGACCAAAGACCTGCCGCTGCGCGTGAAGGCGTCGTCGGTTGGCGTGGAGTCCGAGGAATATCGTGCTGAATTGGCCGCGACCAGCGGTTGGACCGGAATCGTCGAAGCGGACGTTGCCGGGACCGTCATTGATGATTTGTATGAGTCGTCTCGTGTCGCACATCCGTTGGCGAAGGAACATCCGTGCCACACCGGCATCGTTCTGCATTCTGAAAAGGGAAGCGCGTTGGCTCGCGTAACTCCGGACAAGCACCTGGTTTTGGTTCGCGGCGATCGCTCCGCCTTTGGATTGCATGGCCGCAGCGCCGAGCAACGGGTCGCGCTCGATATTTTGCTGGATTCCGAAATCGGAATTGTCTCGCTCGGCGGCCGAGCCGGAACCGGAAAGTCGGCGCTGGCACTGAGCGCTGGGTTGGAAGCGGTCCTTGAGAAGCGTCAACATAAAAAGGTGGTCATCTTCCGTCCGCTCTACGCGGTCGGCGGGCAGGAGTTGGGTTATCTGCCGGGCAGCGAAAACGAAAAAATGTCGCCATGGGCGCAGGCCGTCTTCGATACCTTGGGCGCGCTGGTCAGCGAGAGCGTGATTGAAGAGATCATCGACCGCGGCCTGATCGAAGTTCTGCCCCTGACCCACATCCGCGGGCGCTCGCTTCACGATTCTTATGTCATCGTGGACGAGGCGCAGTCGTTGGAGCGAGGCGTTTTGCTGACGGTCTTGTCCCGAATTGGCCAAAACTCGCGCGTCATCCTCACCCACGACATCGCACAGCGGGACAACCTCCGGGTTGGACGCCATGACGGTGTGGTCGCGGTCGTGGAATCGCTGAAGGGCCATCCGCTCTTCGCGCACATCACCCTCACCCGCAGTGAGCGGTCGCCGATCGCCGCTTTGGTGACGGAGATGCTCGAGGAGCCCATCAACTTCACCAGCTGATCCAAATAATCCAAGGCGGTTTCGGGCCGAAAAAGAGCCCTGCCCGACAAATCGGACATACTGGACTTACCCCTGTCTGACCTGCATTTTTACTTCTCCCCAAAGCTGTGACTTTTATCTTTTTTGCGACTTCAGCGCGAAATAATTTGCGACACGCCTAGACAGCTGAAACTCTGTTGCCCTACCCAGGACGGTTAGAAGGAACGGAAGGAGGCAGAAATGATGAATCGCGCGATCGACTTTATGAAGAAACCGGCAACCCTCGTTGTTGCTGCTGCCCTCGTCTCGATGCTCGGTGTCGCCGGCGCTGCCCACGCAGATGTCCCGACTGCCAAGTTGGTCGATATTCCTGACGCCCTAGGTCGTCTCAATCCTTTGAGCCCGTTGGGCATCGCGGGCGTCGGGCTCGGATCCGCCGCCTCGGCCGCAAACATCACCTCGACTCCTTCAACTGCTACACCAGCTGACCCAGCCGGCAGCACCCCTGTCCTAGATGTCGCCCCGATAACCGTGGACATCAACGGCGTCGCCTCGGTCGACGCGCAATCAATTTCATTGGTCTCAGTCCAGGCTCGCCAGATTCAATTGGCGAAGACTCCGACCGGCGCCAAGCAGGTAGCCCAAGATTTGGTCAGCTCGCTCGGGTATGACTGGAACGCCCACCAGATTGGTTGCCTCAACGCCCTTTGGGACGGCGAGAGCCACTGGAACTTCCAGGCCCACAACTACCGAAGCGGCGCCCAAGGCATCGCGCAGGCGTTGCCACCAACAAAGATGGAAATCGTCTCGACCGACTGGCGCACCAATCCGGTCACGCAGATTAAGTGGGGACTTTCCTACATCAAGGCTCGTTACAACACTCCGTGCAAGGCGCTCTCACACAAGCACTGGGCTGGGTACTACTAAGCCGTTAGTCGCTTTGCTTGTTCTCAACTAAGGTTTAGGAATGAGTGCACCTTCAGTTCTGAAAACCTTTCTTTGGTACGGGGATGACATGGAAGCCGCGCTAGATTTCTACGCAGCGACATTTAAAGACGTGGTCATCCGCGAAAAGAATTACATGAACGAGAAGCTCTTCACGGCGGATTTCTCTATCTACGGCCATGAATTTATTGGCATGTGCACCGAACGCGGAGACACGTTCAATAACGCGATTTCGCTCTCGATTCAGTGCGACGGTCAAGAAGAAGTAGATCGTTTGTGGGCGGCAATCGGAGCCGAGGGAGAGCCCGGAAATTGTGGATGGATCAAGGACAAGTGGGGCCTGCAATGGCAGATCACACCGTTCCAGATGCGCGATTACTTGGGCAATTCAGACCCCGAGAAGGCGCAAGCCAACTGGGGCAAGTTGATGCAGATGACGAAGATTCAGCTCTCAGACTTCATCGCTTAAGAACTCTGGAACGAAGTCCCTATATTCGCAAAGTCGAAATTGTCGGCATGCATTTTGACGAGCAACCCTGAGGATTGAAGCGATGCGCTTTGAATTTTCAAGCCCGTTGGAAGCTTTATTTGGCGTGAACTCTTTGCCTTAACCTGAGCCTGCACTGCGGCGGGAATACTTGAACCCGTGAGTGTTGCGCCAAGAACTTTGACGGATTGAAGCTGAAAATAGATTGCATTATTCGATACCGCTGGAACCATAACTGCGCTGGTATTTAGCCCATCAATCGCTATTACCAACGTGTGGTTGACGACCTGAGCGTTGGGAAAATTCACCAATCCTGTGATGGATTTGGTCGGAATAGTTGCGGCAATATCAAGAGAGCCAATCACCGAGTTACTAGTTGTCGCGACGTTTGTCGCAGTGAAGGAAATTTCAGGATGAACACTGAAACCTGCCACCGGAGTATCTTTAATTGAGCCAGAAAGGGTATGCAGACCGTGTCCTGTTAAAGCTGGGGCTATGTCACCCCACCCAATCGAGGAATTAATTCCAGTAGCACCTGGGATTGCTCTCGCAATTCGACTATTTACTTGTGATGCGATGTAATTCTTTACGCCGACTCCAGCTGCGCTCAAGACCAGCAAAGTTGTTAGTACTCCCACCAGAATCTTCCGACCGTTGTCGCGTAGCATCATGCCCATTCCCTTATCGAACCTGAATTAGTCATACCCGTCATTTAGCAAGCCCAATCGTAGGGTGAAATCGCGAAAATTAAGAGACAGAGTTCTCTTTTTTCGCCCTCGGATGCGAAACTACGGCCATGGAGAGACTCCGCCCTAACGACCCCGAGCAAATTGGGCCGTGGCAAATCGTCAACCGCCTGGGCGCCGGTGGGATGGGCATCGTCTACATGGGAACCAACGGAACCCATGCAGCCGCAATCAAAGTGGTGAGAGATCACCTTTTGGAAGATCCAACTTCACGCACGCGTCTAGCTCGCGAAGTCGCAAGCTTAAAAAAGGTTAAAAGTAAGTACGTTGCTGAAATCGTCGGATCAGATGTCGAAGGCTCGCCAGCGTGGATTGCTACGAGTTATGTCGATGGTCCAAGCCTGCGGGTATTGCTCGATACAGAAGGACCATTAAGCGAAAAGTCTTGGCATGCATTGGCTAGTGGACTTCTACAGGCTCTATCTGCAATCCACAAAGTAAATATCATTCACCGTGACGTGAAGCCAGCCAACATCTTGATGTCCACGACAGGACCACGTCTCATTGATTTTGGAATTTCTTTTTCCAATGACTCTACCTCGCTTACGCGAACTGGATTGGTTGCGGGAACGCCGGCATGGTTGTCACCCGAGCAATTTGAGAACCGAGTAATAACAAGTGCCGTTGATAACTTCGCGCTTGGGTCGGTTCTTTATTATGCGGCAACCGGAATTGCGCCGTGGGGCAGTGACGACTCATCCGTTGCGCAGGTAATGCGACAAATTTTGACCGCTGAACCAGAACTGGAATCACTCACAGATATCCAGCGAGAAGTCATCGGCGGCCTGCTCGAAAAAGACCCAAAGAAACGATTGACAGCCGATGCGGCTATGAAGTTACTTAAAGTATCGCCAGAGGTCTTGTCCGACTTCGCCCCGACGAGACGAGTAGCCGCCAACGATAAGAAATCGTCAAACTTGAAAAATATTTTGATTGGCGTCGCAGCCGTTGTAGTCGTGGGCGTCGGTCTCGTTCTCGCAACGCATAAGGGGGGATCTTCAAAAGTCGCTGACTCGAACCCAGCTACAGGTTCTCAATCAAGCGTGTCGGCAACTCAATCGACAGCGGCATGGAGCGGAGAGTTTGCGGGAGACACCGCACCTCAAAATGGATTTGGTTCTACCTATAAAATTTATGTGTGCGATCAAAACATCGACGCTAAATCTCTCAAAATTGAAAGCGCTGGAAGCGCGACCGTCGCGCTACCAACACCGTCAGTCGCTCACAATGCAACTCAGTGCGGAGTAGGTTTTGACACCGTCTACGTGGCAGGGACTGTGCCAAAGTCGGCAACGACTTATAAACTGGCTGGCAAAACCACTTCGGGCATAGCCGTTCAATACTCGTTTGAGGTCAAGCCGGCATAATTATCTTCGGTCCTTCGTGATTCGATAGCCACAACCGAGAACAGCAATGAGACTGAAAATCAGCAACAGCACTATTGATTGATCCACCGTGGTGACCGAATGCGCCCATCTTGCCTTAAGGCCATGATCTGTAACGAGCGTGGTTTTCACGATATTGGTGATTGCTGCCAAACCGTTAGTGGCCCAAAAACTCGGAATGAGATGCGAAATCGTCGCTAAGAATCCACCGGTTGCAATCGGGAGTGCTCCTGAGAGAACAACTTGAATCATTGTGACGCCGACCAATGTTGGCATTGCTTGCTCGGATGAGGAGAGCGCGGCGGAGAGAAGAAGTCCAATAGATAAAGTAGTAAGAGCGAGAAGAATCGTGGCTAGGACTATTTCCGTTCGGGCGCTGTGGATTAAAAGTCCTTTGGCCGGCATCGGGCGTCCGAACAAAACAATTGAACTAAAAAGTATGGTTTGCAGGCTCACTATTACGCCTAGTACTAGCACTTTTGAAGCTAAGTAGGCACTTGGTCGAACACCGGTGGCCTGCTCACGCTTTCTAATTGCTGTTTCCTTGACCACTTCCTGGATCGACGTTGACATCCCAATAAACACCGAACCTAGTACCAGCATCAAGATCATGGACTGTGCGGCAGAGTTGTAAGTAAACCCATATTTGGATGGATGTCCGGGTCCAAATCCATCTTTACCGCCGCTGAAGTAGCACAGGATGCCCGTCAGAATGGGAACGGCTAGAAGGAGTGTTGAGTAAAAACGATCTGCCAAAATCACTCGGAGATATCGGGCGGTTAAAGTCTTCACTTGACTCAACCACGAGCGCTTCTGGGGTTGCGAACTCTCAATCTGAGCGCCGGAAGGAGCCAGACTTCCGAGATTGGATTGCTTTAAATAAATAGCTTCTGGTGTTGCAAGCCAGCGAAAAACTTCGGCCCAAGAAGCCTTTCCGACCATCGAAAATACGGTTGAAGCCGGGCCAAAGTAGGCAACGTGGCCGCCAGATGCCATGAGAACTACGTTGTCGCAAAAGTTCAAATTGTCTACCGAGTGAGTAACTAATACGACGGTCTGGCCATCATCAGCGAGAGTTCGCAATGTTTCCATCACGTGAGCGTCTAATCCTGGATCAAGTCCGCTAGTGGGCTCATCGAGGACCAATATCTCTGGCGCCGTGATTAACTCCAAACCGATACTCGCACGCTTTTTTTGTCCACCCGACAACTGCTTGATTCGAAGGTCTTGGCGTTCCGTGAGTTCAAGTTTTTCAATCACTTCTTGAACTCGGTCATCAATCTCAGATTTAGATGTTTCGTTAGGGAGGCGGAGCTGAGCCCCGTAAGTGATTGCCTGACGTGCGGTTAATTCAGTGTGCAAAATATCTGCTTGCGGAACAAATCCAATCTTCTGGCTAACAAACTTGTGATTCTTTTCTACGTCAATACCACCGACCAAAACTTGTCCGCTGGATGCTTTGATTCGACCACCAATTAAATTAAGCAGGGTTGATTTACCCGCACCGGAAGGGCCGATAATTGCTGTCAACGAACGGGGTTCGAGCCTCAAGTTGATATCCGACAACAGTGTCTTTTCGCCGACTGAAAAATTTCCACCTATTATTTCCAGTGGCGTTCCCTCGATACCAACAACGGGTTCGAGCCCAGTACTTGTGAAGCGACGCGAGACAGGACCGAATGTAAGTAAGTCTCCGTTTGCAAGCTGCTGTCGAACAACGGTTTGTCCGTTAACGAAAGTTCCATTTGCTGACTTGAGATCAGTAATTTCGAAGGCCCCGCTCGAATTCTGCGAAATTTCTGCGTGAAAGCGGGAGATTGATAGCGATGGAATGACCCAGTCGTTCGCGTCGTCTCTACCGATACGAATTCTTTTCTGAAGTCGGATACGGCCAGTCTCGGCTTCAAATTCTTCATTCGTCGGTATTTTGGAAATTCGAGTTGCTTGCGAGTCAACCAGCGTCGGCTTCTTGATATTTAATTGAGTTTCAATGGGGGTCAACTGAATAGTTACGCCCTCAGTTCCACCCAAATTGATACTTGTAGCCTGGGTAATTTTTGATGATTGAAATTGTTTTCCGTCGATAAAGCTTCCATTAGAAGAGCCGAGGTCCGTTGCTACCCAAGAACCCTTTGAGAATTGAAGCTTGAGATGGGTGCGAGAAATCTTGGGTGAGTTAATTCGGAGGTCGCATTGAAGGTCGCGCCCGAGCGTATGGGTGATATTTGGCTCGAGAACAAGTGATCCCTCGGACCATTCCGCTAGAAGCTTCACCCCCTTATCGTGACATAATTCGGGGGTATTTTTAACAGGGAGTTTTGGTGAAGAAATGCGGTTACCTAAGGCGCTAGTGGCCGTGCTCGCCTTAGTGTCGAGTTTAATTTTATCGGAGCCCAATGCTCACGCCGGAATTTATCCATCTGCTCACGCAGTTTGGAACCATGTATCGCTGACACCCAATCAGGGCATGGACGTTCGCATAATCCCATTAGTGGACGATCCGCAAACTACTTGGACCGTTTTTTCAAATCCATGTGGCCCGAATGATCTCAATTCGAGTATGTGCTTTGAAATGGGAATACTTTCCGGACACACGGCGTGGTTTCGCGTTGAAAATACTAAAACTTTTTATAACTACAGTAGTGATACTGGAATTCATTGCTCTTCAAGAAGTCCTAATATTTTTCAAGATCAAAACTCCTACGGCATGGATTGCAATAAATCGATGCAAGATTTTGCGGTAGGTACGGCCTATGACTTTTCAATAACTCCCCTGTATCACGGCGCGCCTGGCTCTGGTCAATGGTGGATTGTCCACTACACAAACGAAAAAACCGGTTCAACGTATGAAGTCGGACAGTTTGAATTCGATTATTCACCAGCGATGCTCTCCAGCATGTCAAACTTTCAGTTGACTGACCAAATGAACTTCGGAACGAATTCGAATTTTAATGATTGTAGTCAAATCCCCGCAATTTCAGGAAGTTTCTCTAAACCTGGAAGCGTTTCTCCGCAAACTACCGCCTTTGGACCTGCTGGATCTAATACTACGAATGGTGAGAGCTACGGAAACACTTATTCGACGTGCACCAATTTCAATTCAACAAGTTCAACCTATGCGGGGATGCCAGCAATTAAAATGGGGTTTGGTCCAGCTAGTGGAAATTTGCCCGCAAGTACTTCTAGTTCCACCGCTTCATCAGGCTTAAATGGAAAATTAGTCAGGCCCAGTTCTGGCGGTTCGCCTATTTCTCAGAGTTGCCCCTCAGGAACTACCGGTGCTGGAATCCGCGTTTCGAGTTCGGATGCATCCGACTATCCATTTGTTCAGGATTTAAGGTTGCTCTGTCTGGCAACCGCCATGCCCAATTCTTCAGCCGGCATAAGTTTCCCAACTGTGGTCTTCGTAAGTCAGCCACCAGGTAGCAATTCGATTAACGATGCATTTTGCCCACCCAACACATCGATGATAGGTGTTGGAGTGGTTTCAAATCGATACATACGCGATGTAGCTCCAATTTGTGCCAACCCCTTGACTGGTGCAATGGTTTCCTCGCCGCTTCAAGGTGCGGGTCCACACGAGACAATAAATGACAACTCAATCTGTCCGGTTATTGCGGGGAAGCAAACATTCTTGACAGGGCTTGCTGGGTACGGCGCCGCTGGAGTTGATGGCTTACAGGCTCTTTGTGCCGGGAGTGTGAACAATCTTGCCTCTCAATCGCCTAGCATTCCGGCGGCTGATTCGAACGAGCTTCTATTCAAATACGTTCCATCAGGGACCATGGCTACGAGTGACTCACTTGATCCACAGAATGTGGGCCAAGGATTAACACCAAGCCAACTAACGGAGGTTAGCGGTGACGGAACCCACAATTTGAATGTGCTTCCCTTTCAAACCAGCAGCAATTTTGATGCCAATCATTTCTTTCAATTTTCAATAACACCTGATCTCGGAAAATCTATATCTCTAAATAAAATCACTTATTCTTCGAGGAGTTATCCGCTGGGCTCTGGAAGCGGAAATTTCAATGAAATCAAAGGACTAAGCGCGACAACCATAGTCCTCCGCTCTTCCATCGATAATTTTTCTAGCGATCTTGTTTCACTTCCCATTAGTCCCGGATTTGGCACGCAACAATTATCGATTAATGCAGCTGACTTGTCCTCCCTCCCAGCGCTAACCAAAACCACAGCCTTTCGAATATATTTTTATGGAAGTACGGGTTACCAGTACAACGATCTATCGGGTGACCCAGGCACAGGAGGAAACGGATTAAATATTTACGGATCAATCGGCGTCGCTCAAGCAGTGGCTCCGGAGAGTCCAAAAAACATCTCCTTTGCTGTTGCAGGTGGCGTCATTCACATAACCGTGGACGTGCCCACTGCACTATCTGCAGGAGCATCTGCCTTGAAGGTATACCTATTGGCGCCAAGTCTTGGATACACGTTGGATAATCGACTAAATGGTGTAATTAGCGGAAGTCGTGCCTCGTTCGCACTCCCAATCACTGATGCGCTATCCGGAAAATCTATCCCGATTCAGATATTTTCAAGCACAAATGCCGGAGATTCCACTCCGCTACAGCAAACGATAGATGTCCCAAAGGTTTCTGTGTCCTCCGGTCAGGGGGCGGGAGTAACACCGAAGGCTTCCGGCTCTCAATCCAGCGGCCAAAAGACAGCGCCCAAGAATCAAATTCAAGTGCCTGCAACTCCGACTAACCCAACATATAAATTAAATGGTAACCAGGTTCTAATTACGGTTGACGCCCCGTCGAAAGCGAATGCGATTGCAACTGGGGCGGTGTTATTGGCGCCAGATCTCGGATTTACGCAGGGGCATCCGGTAGCGGGCGTCATTTCGAATGGAAAAGCAACATTTCGCGTTCAATTGAATTCATCAATGGCTGGTAAATCTGCCGGCGTTTCAATTTTTCTCACTAATTCAGCCGGCGCTTCGAAGCCACTAGGAGGGCAAGTGACGCTTCCCCCAGTCATTCCTGATGGGAATCCCGCCGCAACAAGTACTAACTCTTCAACCGTAAAGTGCACAAAGGGTCCGACAGTTCGTACTTTCCAGGGTGCAAATTGTCCACCAGGTTGGGCGAGGGCTTAGACAAATGAAGACTCCAAAATGGTTATCGGCGTGGTACAGAATCAGCCGTTTAGGGATACTTATATTTGCTTTGCTTTCATCTTCATTTTTGCCAATGCTTTCAACCGCAGCCAAAGCGGACTCAGGTCCCTGTGGTCCAAATCCTCCTTTGACCAGCACTCGGGCTCTTGACTCGACTATGAACACTTCGTTGAGTTTTCCGACGACGAATAGCTACATAAATGCCTCTCACTCGCTCCAAGTAGATTTAACTCCGCTGTCTATTGGATCTAATTCCGACCACAGATTTATAAATTTTCAATGGACTTCTCAAGATGGATTAGATCACTCGGCATATGTAGGCATGGATTGTTTCAATAACGGCTCCGCCCATAATGTATTTTTTGGTGTAAATAATGCAATTGCACTTGAACAAACTCGTGGCGCAATAAATGCTCAAAATTGTTCTGAATCGAATATTTCAGCAGTGGGTAGCACCACTTATTTTAAGGCGAGTTGTTTTTCCAACAATGTGCTAGCTGCCAATCACACCTACCGAATAATTATCGAAAACGATTCAGATCTAGGACCAAAATGGGTCAAGGTGACGATAACTGATCTTTCTAGTGGCGCGGTCTACACCCTGGGAAGTGTTGAACTTTCAGGTGCCGCGACCGACGCTCCTCTCCAAAGTTTTTCGTACTCTTTGTTTGATGACAGCAATGCAAAATGCGAGGGAATAGGAGTAGAAGATACGGTCGTTAAGGTTTTAAGCCTTTCGGGATCTTCCGCTTCTGAAGTCACGTCTCCGTTCAATTTCTCACGGGACACCTGTTCCAACGCGGTGTTCAAGGCGAATGCCGGTCCACTAGGCGGTTATGTCGTCAAATATGGCGGGTCGAACGTCTCTTCGCGAAATTTGGAGGGTGCGACTGTCTCAGGCAACTCCTCATTCGGGGATACCCGATTCTGCATTCCTGCGGCGCAGCAAACGTTCAGCGCTACGGACTCCAGCAATTCCGGCACTCCTCAAAACAATACATGGACGCAAGCCATTGCTGCTTGGCAGAGTCCAATATTTACACCCACTGGGCAAATCGGAGCAGACATAACCGTGCTGACAAGTGGTTCGTCCAATATGGGTCGATATTTTCAGTTTACTTGGCAAAACCAGAACGGCGATTCAAATGGCGGCGCATTCGGTATTGAATGTCAGAATTTTGGAAACACTCAAACTGTTTTACTTCAAATCAATAGTGCTATTGGCGACCGCTTAGTTTCAAATGGAACGCAATGTGGGCATACGTCCCGTTCGACCGTAGACGGAGGAACCTTAGGTTTTGTTGATCTCTGTCGAATTAATTATTCACCGGTAATCGGACATAATTACCGTTTAATGGTCTACCACCCGAGCAACCTTGGTTCAAATTGGATTGAAGGCTCAATTGAGGACCTAACGACTGGTGACGTGACAAAAGTCGGAGATATTGAAACTAACCCAACAAATAGTGATGCGCCACTTCGGGACCTAAGTTTTAGCGTGCTTGACAGGCAGAATTATTCTGACTGCACGAAGGTTCCTATTGAGGACACGATTGTGCAGAAAGTGTTTGCCAATGGACAAGATTTAGGAAAACCAATCAGTGCTCGATTTCTGGGATGTCCAGTCGGCGTCATCACGCCAAATCTTGGTGACCTTGGTGGAACTGTAATTAAATTGGGTGGTGCTGATTTCGCTACTCGAAATTTAGAAGGCGCTAAGCCCAGCACCACGCCTAATTCGACTGGCAGCGTTGATTCATCGATTGATGTGCCCAAGAATCTTTCATTTGATTTTTCTGGCGGCGTTGTTCATCTTTCGGTGGACATTCCAAATCTCATTAAACAAGGCGTACGCAGTGTAAAACTCGTGTCTCCCAATCTTGGTTTTGACGATGTGACACCACTGGCAGCAGTAATTCGTGGCACCAAGGCGACCTTCTCCATTCCTGTGCAACCAAATGTTGCCGGTACGTCCGTCCCGATCCACATTTACGCCGAAACTGGTTCCAAGCAATCGCCTCCACTCGACACAAATCTTCCAATTCCAAGCATCAAAGCGAGTTCGACCAACGGAGCTCCTGCAGCTGGGTCTAAGCCACATAGCTCAGGAGCCGCTGCACCCGCGAATCAACGTAAAGTGCCGAATGCTCCTACTAGCCCTACATATCGGCTCTCAGGCAATCAAGTTCTTGTATCAGTGACCGCACCGTCCGCGACGGGCGCGACCCCCAGCGGTGCGCTGCTTATTGCTCCCGATCTTGGTTTCACACAATCCCACCCCGTAATCGGATCGCTCTCCGGCGGCAAAGCAATATTTAGGATTGTGTTGAGCCCTTCGATGGCGGGAAAGAGCGCCCAGGTAGCTATCTACCTGACAAACGCGGCGGGCTCGTCTGCACCATTAGCTGGGCAGGTCACGCTACCGCCAGTCATTCCGGGAGGTGCGTCCAATTCGGCCCCTGCTTCTCAAGGACCTAACTCGATTAAATGCACCAAGGGAAGCATCACTCGAACGTTTAGCGGCTCTACCTGCCCACCTGGATGGAAATAAGCGGAGCTAATTAAGCGTTCGGCGGCTTCATTCCAATAGTGATTGGCTTGCTGGTCTCGGCGAAGAAATCATTTCCTTTATCGTCGACGACGATAAAGGCAGGAAAGTCTTCGACCTCAATCTTCCAGACCGCCTCCATACCCAACTCTTCGTAATCCAGGACTTCGACCTTCTTGATGCAATCTTGCGCCAAGCGAGCGGCCGGCCCTCCGATGGATCCCAAATAAAAACCGCCGTTCTTCTTGCAGGCATCGGTGACCGCCTTCGAGCGATTGCCCTTGGCCAACATAATCATCGAACCGCCCGCGCTTTGAAGCTGTTCCACGTATGAATCCATGCGGCCAGCTGTTGTGGGGCCAAATGAACCAGAGGCATAACCTTCGGGAGTCTTCGCGGGGCCTGCGTAATAAACCGCGTAATTCTTTAAGTAATCCGGCAGCGGCTTACCCGCATCCAACAAATCGCGGAACTTGGCATGCGCGATATCACGCGCGACGACCAGCGTTCCGGTCAGCGAAAGCCGCGTCTTCACAGGATGTTGGGAAAGAACCTTGAGAATCTCTGGCATCGGTTGATTCAAATCAATCTTCACCACTCCACCAGCGGATTCGATGGTGTGCTCGGTGGTGATGTCTGGCAAGAAACGGGCGGGGTCGGTCTCTAACTTCTCGAGGAAGACGCCGTCCTTGGTGATCTTCGCCTTGGCTTGGCGATCGGCAGAACACGAGACCGCGATTGCAATCGGCAACGATGCGCCGTGACGAGGTAGACGAACAACGCGAACATCGTGGCAGAAATACTTACCGCCGAATTGCGCGCCAATACCCAACGTCTGCGTGAGTGCAAAGACTTCCTTCTCCAGCTCGAGATCACGGAAGCCATGGCCGGTCGCGGCATCGCCCGATGTTGGAAGGTTATCTAAGTAGTGAGTGGAGGCGAGCTTTGCGGTCTTGACGGTCGCTTCTGCGCTGGTTCCACCGATCACGATTGCTAAGTGATACGGCGGGCAGGCTGCAGTGCCGAGGGAACGGAGCTTGTCGTCCAACCAGGCGATGAACGACTTGGGATTCAAAATCGCCTTGGTCTCTTGATACAAGAATGACTTGTTGGCGCTGCCGCCACCCTTGGCGATGAATAAGAAGTTGTACTCATCCGCGTGGTCGTAATCAGAATAAATCTCGACCTGCGCCGGCAAGTTGTTACCGGTGTTCTTCTCGTCCCACGTGGTCACGGGCGCCATCTGCGAGTACCGCAGATTGAGCGATGTGAAGGCGTCATACACACCACGCGAAATAGACTCCTCATCCTTTGCGGTTGTGAGAACACGTTGACCCTTCTTGCCCATGATCAAAGCGGTGCCGGTGTCCTGGCACATCGGCAGGATTCCACCCGCGGCGATGTTGGCGTTTTTCAATAAATCCAGCGCTACGAAGCGATCGTTAGGCGATGCATCCGGATCATCCAGAATCTTGGCGAGCTGTTGTAGATGCTCGGTCCGCAAATAATGTTGGATATCGTGAATCGCTTCTGCCGTTAAATTTTCAATCGCGGCGGGGGAGACCTTTAGGAATTCTTGACTGTCGACTTCAAATGTGGAGACGCCTTCATTTGAAACTAGGCGATACTCGGTGGTGTCTTCGCCGAGCGGGAGAATGTCTTTGTAGTTAAAGGTTGGCATGGGTTTTCGCTATTCCGTTGGTCGAATCGCGTCGAGCTTTGCTTTTGCACCGTCTAGCCAATCCTGACAAACCTTTGCAAGCGCTTCACCCTTCTCCCATAACGCGAGAGATTCTTCGAGCGTTGCTTGACCGCCTTCGAGTTTAGAAACAATCTCGGCTAGCTGGTCACGCGCTTCTTCGTAGGACAACTTTTTTGCTTCGGCCATGGCCTCAATCTACTCCGACTAGTCGGCGGTGACGCGGGCTTCGCCCTTGGCCAAGCGCACGCGCAGGTGCTCGCCAGTAGTGATTTCGCTCGCAGATCGAAGAACCGCACCGTCGCTCTTTTGGACGACCGCGTATCCGCGATCCAACGTCGCTTGTGGCGAGAGCGTGCGAATGCTGGTTGCGAGTTGCGCAATATCTTCGCGACCCAACGCAATCAGATGCCCCATGCTCTGCAGCGCCTTGCCGCGCAAGTTTTGCAGCGCATCGAATCGCGTGGTGACCATGGTGTGCGGCGCCTTGAAGACGGGGCGGTCCATGTATGCAGCGATCTTCGCGCGCTCGAATTCAAACCGATTGTGAAGATGGCGATAACTGCGCTCGCGCAATAACGAAATCTTCTGAAGCTCTTCCTGCATATCAGGCACGACGCGCTTGCCGGCATCGGTCGGCGTTGATGCGCGCCAATCGGCGACTAAATCCAAAAGGGGAGAATCCTTTTCGTGACCAATGGCGCTGACAATCGGCGTCTGACAATCCGCGACTAGGCGCAGTAAGGACTCATCAGAGAAGGGCAATAAATCTTCGAAAGAACCACCGCCGCGGGTAATCACGATGACATCGACGTCTGGGTTCGCGTCGAGTTCGCGCAACGCTAGTGACACTTCAACCACCGCAGCCGATCCCTGAACCGCAACCTCGCGAATCTCAAAGTTGACCGAGGGCCAACGGCGAGTGGCATTGGCAACAACGTCTTTCTCGGCGTCACTGTTGCGCCCACAAATTAATCCGATGGACTTTGGCAGGAAGGGCAGCTCTTTTTTGCGTTCGTCATCGAAGAGGCCCTCGTTAGCCAATTGAGTCTTGAGCGCTTCGAGTCGTGCGAGTAATTCACCGATGCCGACCTGGCGAATCTCTTTGACGTTGAACGAGAGCGATCCATTCTTCGCGTACCACGAGACCTTGGAGTGCATCACGACGCGCGCGTTTTGGGGCAACGGTTCGACGGCGCTGAGGACCGATTTGTGACACATGATGGAGATGCTCATATCGGCGCTGGTATCGCGCAATTTCATGAAGACCATTTGTGCGCCGGGTCGAACTGTTACTTCCGAGAGTTCGCCTTCAATCCAGACCGGACCCAGTCGACCGAGATAATCGCCGATTGCCTCAGAGATCACTCGGACCGGGACGGGTGATTCACTGCTGGTTTCGAGCATAAATTGATAGTAATCCACGGGGCCATAGAATGAGCACATGACAACAGGCAAGCGCGTTCTACTCGCCGCCCCTCGGGGATATTGCGCAGGCGTGGACCGCGCGGTTGTGACGGTTGAAAAGACGCTCGAGCTTTACGGCGCACCGGTCTATGTCCGCAAGCAGATTGTCCATAACAAGCACGTCGTTGCATCGCTAGAAGCGCGCGGTGTGATTTTTGTAAATGAGACCGACGAGGTTCCCGAAGGTGCAACCGTTGTCTTTTCGGCCCACGGTGTTTCACCGATGGTGCACCAGGTCGCCGCGGAACGTAATCTAAAAACAATCGACGCCACCTGCCCATTGGTAACAAAGGTTCACCACGAGGTGAAGCGATTTGCCGAGGATGATTACGACATTCTCCTTGTGGGCCACGCTGGGCATGAAGAGGTGGAAGGAACTGCGGGCGAGGCTCCCGACAACGTGATCTTGGTCGAGCACATATCTGACATTCCTAATATCAAAGTGCGTGACGAGAACAAGGTTGCTTGGTTGTCGCAAACAACGCTGAGTGTTGATGAGGCAATGTCGATTGTCGCGGCGCTGCGCGAGCGTTTTCCGGCCCTCATGGATCCACCGAGCGATGACATTTGCTATGCCACCCAAAATCGCCAGACCGTTATTAAGCAGATTGCGCCAAAGTTAGATTTGGTTTTGGTTGTCGGATCAACCAACTCCTCGAACTCGGTTCGTTTGGTCGAAGTAGCGTTGGAGTACGGCGCGAAGGCGGGTTATTTGATTGATTACGCGTCTGAGGCCAAGGATGAATGGCTCGAGGGCGTCACGACTGTCGGGGTATCCAGCGGTGCTTCTGTCCCTGAGTTGTTGGTGACTGATCTTCTCAAGTGGCTGGCCGATCGTGGATTTAGCGATGTCGAGACCGTGACCGCGATGGAAGAGACTTTGTTGTTTGCTCTGCCACCCGAGCTTCGTAAAGAATTAAAGGCAGCGGGTAAGGCTTAGTTCTTCTCTCTATTGACCGCGTTTGCTGGTGAAGTGAGCACCCCAGCTAAAGATAGAACCAATCAACAAGTACGGCGCCATTTTCGCCAGACTCTTCACGACTGCTGTTCCGAAGAGCGAAATATGCAAGCCGGTGTGGCCGACTAACGGCATCAAAACAATCGTAGAAATAAAGAAGGCAATCGGTGGATTGACGGCAGTAGCGAGCGAAGTGCCCGGACGGCCAAGATAAAAACCGATGAAATAGGCGAGCAATAGCGCTAGGCCGGTAATGATTGCGGCCGCTGGTGTGACGCCGATTTTTTTATTAATCAAGATATCGAGCGCTTCGAAGATAAAAATTACTAATGATTGCAAGATCACAACGCCAGGAACTGTAAGACCAGCGCCCTTAATCGGCTTGGGCGGTAGCTTCTCGGTGATTACGCTCATTAGTCGTTTTGCTCCTCATCGTCATCAAGCTGGTCTAGCTCTTC
>Ga0208106_1000295_pt1 | contig 17862 bp, 14 predicted proteins | sample CryBogCBE25Jul08_FD_184577 | JGI IMG/M metagenome (GOLD analysis project Ga0208106, IMG submission 184577) | Freshwater microbial communities from Crystal Bog, Wisconsin, USA - CBE25Jul08 (SPAdes) | ecosystem: Environmental > Aquatic > Freshwater > Lake | place: Crystal Bog, Wisconsin, USA...
GGCTTATATGTGGCACTCAGTATATGTGACTTTCAGTAATAATGACAATCGGCATAATAATGATCTGTCATTATGATGAGTGTCATTATGCTAAGTGTCATTATACTGAGTGTAACATTTGATTTTTTATTATTAGGCTGAATGTCATTATTCCAAATGTCATTATTCTGAGTATCATGTTGCCCTTTTTGTATTCTTAAAAAAATTGAAGTAATTTGAAATTTTTAATTTGAAATTTGAAATTGAGTTGTTGATATACCAATTTAAAATCAGCAATATCAAATCCCAAATATTAACGTTTACTGAACTGGAAGCTTCGACGTGCTTTCTTGTGACCGAATTTCTTACGTTCAACACCACGTGGATCACGCTTCAACTGACCAGCTGCTTTTAACACAGGACGGAATTCAGCGTTCACTTCTAGAAGTGCACGAGCGATACCCAATTTAGCTGCTTCAGCTTGACCTTTCAGTCCGCCACCGGCTGCATTAATAACGATGTCAAATTTGCCAACTACATCAGCAGTTTTCAAAGGTGCTTCTACTTGGTTCTGCAAGTAAACAAGCGGAAAATATGCTTTGTAATCTTTGTCGTTTACAGTGATCTTGCCATCGCCCTTGCTAATAAATACACGGGTTACAGCTTCTTTACGACGACCAACTGCGTTTTTTTGTTTTTCCATTATACTTGGTTTGGAATGTGTTTAAATTAGAATTTCAGTTCTTTTGGTTGTTGAGCAGCATGTGGATGCTCAGCACCAGCGTACACAAATAATTTTTTAACCAATTTGCGGCCAAGACGATTTTTAGGAAGCATGCCTTTTACAGCTCTTTCTATAACTACTTCTGGACGACGTTTTAAAAGATCCTGAGCAGCTTCGTGTTTTTGACCACCTGGAAATCCAGAATAGTTCATATACACTTTATCAGCTCCTTTGTTACCAGTGAAAACAACTTTATCACAGTTGATCACAATTACATTATCTCCACAATCAACGTGAGGAGTATAGTAGGCTTTGTTCTTACCACGCAAAACAGCTGCAATTCTGGAAGAAATACGTCCCACGGTTTGATTAGTGCCGTCAACAACATACCAGTTATGTTGAACGGTAGCCGCATTAGCAGACTTGGTGGTGAAATGAAGTTTACTCATAATTTTTCTTTTTAATTTAACCGGTGCTATCCCACCGGCTTGAATGTTCCGATTTATTCGGGGGGCGAAGGTAGGATTCCTACACTCGATTTTCCAAGAAAAATAGAAAGTATTTTTTATGACACTTCTGTAATTGATTGATTATCAATAAAAAATTTGTCACAAATATTTATTAGTATGCTGAAACGGCCGGATTTGTTGGGAATTAGGGCTGTAAATTAGTAATATGCTATGAATAGAGATAGTTTCAGGGATTAATTCATGTGGTTAACTCGAGGGTAAAATTGAGGGCTTGTATGAATATACTGTAAACCCGAGCCCCTTGGCTGCAGCCTAGGGTTAACACTTCTTGTTCAACACACTTCACTTATCTGTTTTATCTCTTATCTTTTTCTGAACTTCGCTCAAATTGCAAGCATGGCTTTTCGAAAATTTCAGGCAGATCAACTTTTTACTGGCGCAACAATATTGGATAGCACTAATATATTAGTCACCGATGAAGATGGCCTTGTGATTGAAATAGTTGCAATTACTGATGCAGGCGAAGACATTCAAAAACTACATGGCTGGATAAGTCCGGGTTTTGTAAATAGTCATTGTCATTTAGAATTAAGCCATATGAAAGGATTGATTCCCGAACATACAGGCCTCGTTGATTTTGTGATTTCCATCATTTCGCAACGCCATTTTCCTGAAGAAGAAATCTTGCAAGCAATGGCAGATGCGGAAGAGGCAATGTTACAAAACGGAATTGTAGCGGTTGGTGATATAAGTAATAACGCAATAAGTTTTGCTCAAAAAGCAAAACAAAGAATGGCTTATTATACCTTTTTAGAGATCAGCGGTTTCACACCACAAGTTACACCTTTGCGTTTTGGGAAGGGTTTGGAATATTATCAGCAGTTTCAACATATCAATTCAAAGAATCATTCATTGAGTATGGCGGCACATGCCCCCTACTCTGTTTCAAATGAGCTATGGAAATTGATGCAACCCTATTTCGAAAACAAAACAACTACACTGCATAATCAGGAGACAGCTTTTGAAGATGATTTTTTTTTGAATAAGACCGGCGATTTTATGCGTTTGTATGAGTATTTGCATGTGAATTTAGATTTCTTCTCTGCTACTGGTAAGAGTAGTTTACAATCAGTTGCTTCTAATTTTGCAGGTGCTTCAAAAACTTTATTAGTTCATGATGTATTTACCAAACAAGATGATCTTCAATTCATAAGTGATCTTTCAGTAGATCAGCATAATCAATTTTATTATTGCCTCTGTATTAATGCCAATCAATACATAAGCAAAGCACTGCCTCCAATTGATTTATTTAGAAAAAATAATTGTCAGGTTGTAGTTGGTACAGATAGTTTAGCCAGTAATCATCAACTAAATATTCTTGATGAACTAAAAACTATCAGCAAGCATTTTTCGAGTATTCCTCTGGAAGAGCAACTACAATGGGCTACTCTAAATGGCGCACAGGCATTGGGATTTGAGCAATTGGGTAGTTTTGAAAAAGGGAAAACACCTGGTATTTTATTAATCGATCAAATAGAAAATAACACATTAACACCAAACAGTAAGGTGAAGCGACTGTTATAAAATTATCCAAGTACTTCTTGAATAATGACTAGACTCTTTATTTCTCCAAAGTCTTGAATATGTAATGACATGAAACTTTGATATGCTGTTAAAAGTGCTCTTCGAATATTTCTATTAAGCGATAAATATTCAAGATCTTTTAATTCTTTGCAGTGTAAAATCTGTGAAGTTATTTTTGCTAAATCTCCATCAATATAATAAGGATGTGTAGGAGCTTCTTTGATAAACATTCCTTCCTGTAAATCAAATATTGGAGTATCGTAACTGAACTCACCTAATAATTGGAACCCTAATTCACTAGCTAATTGAAGTGTAAAATAAAGCGGAAGATTCGCAACAAAGGCATCTGTGCCTTTATCTAATGCTTTCAATGCATCTTCTGTTAAATAAAATAATTCCGGGTTCGCTTCTGGTTCCTTTAAGGCGTGCTGTAATAGTTCTACGATATAAGAAGCTACCGTATTTCTTACTACATCAAACAACACTTTTTCATACAAATAACTCCATTGATATTCGCGAATGAATTGTAGGTGCTTCATATTGTTTTGATGCACTTCCATTTCTAATAAAGCGGCGGGTTGAAAATAACTTGCTTTACCCGCAGAGGTTTTACTGCTTTTTCTCACACCTTTCACGATGTAACTCTGCACACCAAACAAAGCAGTATATACGGATGTGATGATACTGGTATCACCATATTTTACAGTGCGCAGAACGATTCCTCTAGTAGTATGAACCATAAGAAAGTAAAAATTCGAAAGTAAAAATTCAAAAGAATTTCAGATGCTTCTTCACAAATCTATACAATCCCTGAATGAAAATTTTTGCTTTTCCTTATTGTAAAATCTTTTAACTAAATGTCTTTTGATTTTTGAATTTTTACTTTTGATTTTTCAAAGAAGCTGGTATCAATTTAATGATTCCAACTGCATTCATCCCGCGCATCACAAAAAAGGTTAGGTCAAATTCAAACCATTTCTTTGCAAAGTTGGCATCGTCTTTTGCATAGTGGTGATTGTTTTGAAATAATTCTCCCATTAAAACAATTCCCCAGGGGGTTGAGTTTTTTGATTGATCTCCATTATCAAAATTGCTATAACCATATTTATGCCCACACCAATTAACAACTGCCCCTTGAATAGGCCCCATTAAAAAATGAATGGGTAATAGTAAGAACCACCACGCATTGGGTGCAAAATGAATATAAAATGCGGTATATAAGGCGCCAAATGAGATGCGGGTCAAAACATGGTGCCCTAATTTATCGAGCTTATCCCAAACAGGTAAATAATCTTCTGTAAATTGAGTTTCTGGTAAATTCTTACCAGTTAAAAATCCACGGAATATTACAATAGTACTCTTCATCATTTGATACACATCTTTAAAAAAATGCGGAGAATGCGGATCTTTTTCAGTGTCGCTATATACATGGTGCATTCGATGCATTACGCCATAAGCACGTGGTACGAGATAAGATGAACCCTGCACCAGCCAAGTACTTACATAAAATACCCTTTCCCAATTTTTACTGATTTCATACATTTTATGAGAAGCATATCGATGCAAAAAAAACGAGTGAAAAAACAGGGATAAAAACCAATGGCCTAGGAAAAAAATAATAATAGCAAGCATGAAATAGGGGGGCTTTATTGAAACGATAAGGCAGTCAAGATAGGAGAATTAAAGTCAAAAGGCAAAAGTAAAAAGTCAAAAAGATGAATTTTACCATCAGTTTTTACTTTTGAATTACACCTTTTGACTTATTATACCACCCCTGTAAACTGCTTCAAAAATCTTACATCATTTTGAGAATATAAACGCAGGTCATTCACTTGATATTTCAATTGAGTAATACGTTCAACACCCATCCCAAATGCAAAACCAGTATACTTATTAGAGTCGATACCAAAATTATCCAGCACTTTTGGATGCACCATTCCACTTCCTAAAATCTCTACCCAGCCTGTGTGTTTACAAATATTACATCCATCTCCACCGCAAATCAAACAACTAATATCCATCTCAGCACTTGGTTCTGTAAAAGGAAAATAACTGGGGCGGAATCGAACTTTTACATCTTTACCAAACATCTCTTGTACAAAGAAATACAAGGTTTGTTTCAAATCAGCGAAGCTCACATTCTCATCTATATATAATCCTTCCACCTGATGAAAGAAACAATGCGCACGCGCTGAAATGGTTTCGTTTCGGTAAACACGCCCTGGACAGATAACCCTGATAGGAGGCTTTTGTGTTTCCATTACCCTAGCTTGTACACTACTCGTATGTGTTCTTAATAACCAAGCTGGATTTTGATTGATATAAAAAGTATCCTGCATGTCTCGAGCAGGATGATCTTCCGCTAAATTCATGGCTCCGAAATTGTGCCAGTCGTCCTCAATTTCAGGACCTTCGGCTACTGCAAAACCTAAACGTTGAAAAATAGATACAATCTGATTGCGAACAATATTCAACGGATGCCGCGTGCCAACTGCTATAGGGTCACCAGGTAAAGAGAGATCGATTGACTTTCCAGAAACCTCGGAACCGCCAACGGCATTTTCTTTTAAAGTATCAAATTTGCTTTCTACAAAAAGTTTAAAATCGTTTAAAACCTGACCAAATGCTTTCTTATGCTCATTAGGAACAGATTTCATTTCGCCCATCACAGATTTCACCAAACCCTTGGTACCCAAATATTTGATACGAAAGGCTTCCACTAATTCGGCAGTATTTGCTTCGGCAGCAGCTACTTCTTGCTTGAACTCCTCTATTTTTTGCAGTAACGATTCCATTGTGCGAAGATAATGATTGAATTCAAGTTTCTGCGATAGTTCCTAAAACCACCATTTTGGAAATTTTTGGGTCGCTTTTACTGAAACGCACAAAAGTTCCACTAATAGCTTGCTTTCTGTACATTTGTATATGAATTTGAATGATCAGATGGAATATAATACAGATAGAAACTATTTAGGAATGAAGGAATACGGCCGCCACGTACAGAAGATGGTGGAGTATTTATTAACTATTGAGGACCGTGAGAAAAGACAGCAGCAAGCTCAAGCTGTGATTGAATTAATGGGATTTTTAAATCCCCATTTAAAGAATGTAGAAGACTTCCGGCATAAACTTTGGGATCACTTATTTTTCATTAGCGATTTCAAGTTGGAGGTAGATAGTCCCTATCCGATTCCTCAAAAAGAAACCTACAAGCAAAAGCCAGATCCGATACCTTATCCGAAACGTCACCCTAAATATGCACACTTGGGTAAAAATCTGGAAGTGGTGATTGACAAGGCTTTGAAGGAAGAAGATCCAGAGAAAAAAGCTGGCTTTGCACATGCTATTGCCTATTACATGAAGTTGGCATATAGTAACTGGCACAAAGAATTAGTACACGACGATTCTATAAGAAGTGAACTCAATAGCATTACTGGAGGAGAATTAGAATTTAGTAATACACCATATATCAAACATCGCAATCAGAATTTTGAGCGTGATGATTATAGACCCAATAATGGGGGTGGTCGTTGGCAACAAAATTTTGGTGGCAGGTCTAATAATAATAGAAATGCTCAAGGTGGTCAAAGAAATGGCGGTCGACCAAATAACAATAATAATCGCAATGGTCAGAGCAGCCAGGGTGGACAACGCAGTGGAACGAATAATGGTGGCAGACCTGATTCAAGAGGTGGGCAGTTTAAAAAGAGATATTAAATCTTACGAATAGTTGATTTGAAATGAACTAAAAAAGCATCGTTATTCGATGCTTTTTTGTTGCGTAAGTTTGTATAATTATAGATTAACAATTCCAACATTATGAATTCCTTCGAAGTAATTGGTGGTAATAAATTAAAAGGCGATATCACGCCGCAAGGCGCTAAGAACGAAGCGCTTCAAATTATATCAGCTGTATTATTAACTGCAGAGAAAGTTACCGTCACCAATATCCCAGATATACTTGATGTTAATTTATTGATTGAATTATTGGAAGATATTGGAGTTAAAACAAATAGAATCTCGCGCCATACTTGCGAATTTCAAGCAGATGATATTGATATAGATTTTCTTGCCTCAGAAGCATTTAGAAAAAAGGGTGGAAAATTAAGAGGCAGTGTAATGCTTGCCGGGCCGATGTTAGCGCGTTTTCACAGAGCGTATATTCCAAAACCAGGAGGTGATAAAATTGGAAGAAGAAGACTTGATACACATATCATTGGATTTGAAAAATTAGGTGCAAAATTTGAATATGATGATTTGCACAGTTGTTTTAAACTTAGTTCTCCCAGGTTGCATGGTTGTTTCATGTGCTTAGATGAACCTTCTGTAACAGGTACGGCCAATATATTGATGGCAGCTGTTTTAGCTGAAGGAACTACTACCATTTATAATGCAGCATGCGAACCTTATATACAGCAATTATGCAAAATGCTAAATCGCATGGGCGCTAAGATCAGTGGAATCAGTAGTAACTTATTAATTGTAGAAGGTGTAGAAAAATTAAATGGAACTAATCACCAGATGTTGCCTGATATGATTGAAATAGGAAGTTTCATTGGACTTGCAGCTATGACACAAAGTGAACTAACCATCAAAAATGCTGGTGTAGCAAATTTGGGTGTGATACCAGAAAAGTTTCAGCAATTAGGAATTAAGCTAGAGATTAAAGGCGATGATATTTATATACCTGCGCAAGAAACTTATGAAATACAAACCTATATGGATGGGGGTATCCTTACCATTTATGATCATCCATGGCCTGGATTTACACCTGACCTTTTGAGCATTGTTTTAGTAGTAGCAACTCAAGCGATTGGAAGTGTATTAGTACATCAGAAAATGTTTGAAAGCAGATTGTTTTTTGTAGATAAATTGATTGATATGGGCGCACAGATTATTCTATGTGATCCACATCGTGCAACAGTCATAGGCCTTGGAAGAAAACAGGCTCTAAGAGGGATTACCATGAGTAGCCCTGATATACGCGCAGGGCAAGCATTGTTGATTGCTGCATTAAGTGCCGAGGGGAAAAGTATCATACAAAATATTGAACAGATTGATCGGGGGTATCAATTTATTGATGAACGTTTACGCAACTTAGGTGCTGATATTAAGCGGGTAGCCTATTAATGGAGTTATAATATAATGGTAACAGAACCGCTAAAGATTTGTCTTCCATTTTTAGGGTTGATGATATAATAGTAGGTTCCAACAGGAAGTGTTTTTCCATTGTATTTTCCATTCCAGGGATTCGCATAACCCAATGAACTATACACTTTTTGTCCATAGCGATTAAATACATCAACCGTGGCCCCTTGATAGGAATCGAGGTATTGGATTATCCAAAGATCATTGATACCGTCTCCATTTGGTGAGAATGCATTTGGGATCACAGGGTTCTTTAGCACTTTTATAAATATATTATCGGATATGGAGCAACCACCAATTCCAGTTACCAATAATTGATAAGTGATATCATTTGTAGGCGTAGCAATAGGCGCTTTTATATTATCTGAATTTAGAAACTGTGATGGCGTCCACAAATAACTTAATTGAGTACCATATATAAATTGTGGATCTAAACTCACGGAAGCCCCTTCTAAAATTGTTCTAGATGGGCTCATGATTAAAACCGGGTTGGGATCCACCAGAATATTTTTGAATGCAGTATCACTATTACAACCTTGAACATTCGTTACAAATAAATTAACTTGAATATTTCCCGAGTCACTAAATTTTAAAAGCGGATTTTGATTAGTGGATAAAATCATATTTCCGGAATTCCAATTCCACTTATTTATTGCACTTGTTATTCCATTGCTTAGGTCTGTAAACTGTATGCTATTATTAGCACATATTTCTACTGCAGAACTCGAAAAGTCTGCTTTTGGTTGGGGATAGACTGTAATGATTTGGGTGCTGCTATTTTGACAAGTTGCTGCATTCCCAGAATAAGCGGTAAGTTTTACAGTATAGGTTTTTGTAGCTGGAGTAGGCAAATTAGGATACCAATTAGCATATAAAGAGCCGTTACTTGGATTTTGATCAGTTGTTTTAATAGTAGGTGCATTTATTGCGTCCCAATAAATATCAAGTTTTGTTACATTTCCAAAATCAACAGTAGAAGTGTTTAGAATTCGTGTGAAATCACTACTACATAAACTGTCCATTTTTTGTACCACAAAACTAGCTTTCGGCGTTGGTCCGTTTACAGTAAATTGTTGCATTAAAGAATCAGTACATCCATCTTTACTGGTTACTTTCAACATGGTATTATAGTAGTCTTCTTTTGTTACCAGCACTTTTGCATTTTGTGCAGTTGCATTTACAAAAACCGGTTGAACATGATGATTGGTGCCAGAAAAAATTGTCCAGCTCCAAGTAAATTGCGATTGACTACCATCTGCAATGGAACTGGTATCAGTAAAAGTTGCGGTGCCATCTGTAACACAAACTTCTGGCAAAACAAATCCCACATTTGGCAATGGGTTAATTTTAATATTGGAAATAGTAGTATCACTTTTGCAGCCTTTATCTGTTTCTACCATCAATCTAACAGGGTAAGTACCATAATTTGCAAATGCTTTTTTAAATGGGCTTCCATTAAGCGTGTCCTTTATCGTTCCATCTTTAAAGTCCCAATTCCATCGGATTATATTTCCTGCTCCTGCTATTGATTGATCAGTGAATAAAACTTCCCTTGTTTCACACAAAGGAGAGGACAAAGAAAAATTTGCTGTTGGTTGGGGATAGATATTTACCGTACTTGAAATATTTAAACCTGTATTGATATCGGTTGAGCAGAAATTGCTATCCGTAATTTTCTGTAAAGTATAAATTGTTTTAACTAATGGGCTAACAGTTAAAGTATAGGGTACCGCATTTATATTTTGAATAGTATCATATTTTGTGCCATCAAAAATACTGAAAGTCCATGGCGCAGTTCCTGTAAATGCAATGGAAAGAGCTGTTGTCTTACCCAAGCAAATACTATCCTTTGTTGAGATGGTAGCAGTTGGTAGGGGGTTCAATTTTATTTGTACACTATCTTTAAAAGTGGGGCACCCCAGAATAGTAGTATTGATAAAATAGGTACCTGCCTGGTTACTTGTAATATTTTTAATAGTATCAGAAGCATTATTTGATGTAAAACTATTTGGGCCTGTCCATAAATAAGAAGCACTAGATACTTCATTTGAATGAAGAATTAAATTATTCCCAATACATTGTGTACCACTTATTTTAGGGTTTAAGGTAATTGTTGCATAGTCTGAGAAATAACCCATTACGCTTCCACCACCAACTCCATTAAAAAAACCAAGATGAAAAAAGCCGGTAGTATTTGCAATATTTGTGGGAACCCCCACTTGAATACCTGGAGAGGGTATACTGTATTCAGATATTTTTGCAAACATCCATGCAGGATTAGCAGTAACAGGGGAAAACATACTAGGTGTTATACTCGGATTTCCATTTAATAAAAAACTTCCAATATCACCTGCCTTACATAAAAGTGCTAAATCAAATTGACCACTAAGTGGTCTTACAAAAGAAACATCTTGAGAGCCAGTACAGTGTATACTTGGTAAATTAGTAGAGGCCATTTCACCTCCGGTACCAGTAAGTTGATTTACGTATACAGGTTGAGACGTTTTAATATAGGTGCTAGAGTTTGCTAATTTTCCAGAATAAATTTGTCCTCGATTAAGCGGTACTCCAACAGTAACTCCATCCATAGTTATAACGGTTCCATCAACAGTTGCCAATACATAAAAGTAATCCTGAGAAACACTATTGATTACTAAATCGCCTTTAACCATGATGTATTCGTTTCCAATAATGTCTTCTGATACAATTTGATCTCCTACAAGATCAAAATTACCTCCAAGTATTCCGATACTATCATCATATACAGTTACGCAAACAGGCAAATTTGAATTTACCACACTACCCACCAAATGTTGTGGTCCTGAAAGATTACTTGCAATAACACTGTAGGACTCTCCTTGTTGAAGGGTAATTGAAAAAAGTTGACCCTTTGGATGACCAACTGCATCTTGACTTGGAGTAATGTTAACCACTGTATTGTTTTGAGTGGCTACGATTACAAATCCATTATGTGGTAAAATAGGATTGGGGCCTGAGTTAATGGGTATATTATCGAAAGTATTTTGACCGGGAATCATAAATTTTGTTCCTAAACCCGCTGCTCCCTTTAATGTAAAAATTTCGGGGTTTAAATAATTTACACCACTCATTCCATCTACTTCGTAATAAGCTGAAATTTTATTGCTGGCTGTGATTTTTAAGCCATTTTTTAAAGCCGTATTTTCAGGTTTTGATTCTACAATACTTAAAAATTGGGTTAAGTCTTTTGTGATAGTGGTATTTGCATTTAGTGTAAAAGTAATTGGTTGAAAGGAAGGATTTGCAGGCATACTGATGGTAACATCTGCTGTTTTTGCATAAGCTGAAAAGCGAATCAATATGGGTGCATTTGCATGAGTAGGTGTAATAGCAGGTGCCCCAAACCAAAATGTTGTATCCGTTTGCGCTTTTGCAATAAAAGCTAAAGAGGAGCAAATGAAAATTAATATAAGGCGCTTAATCAATAACATAATTAGAAAATATGGTAACCCTTTTCAAAATTTGCAATAAGATAAATCATTTACTTTCTTTTTTCAAGATTTTGTAAAAGATGCTAAAGATAACTCATATGTTGCTTGGGAATTTAAATTGATACTGTTTGATTAGAAAAAGGATACCTGTATATTTAATACTCAATTATTCATAAGTGCCATATGAGAAATTATCTATCCATTTCTATCATTATCATCGCTCTTGCCGCTTGTAAATCTCCGGTTGAATGGTCTAATTATGGAGGTAATAAATCAAATAACCATTATACCAGTTTAGCTCAGATCGATACTAATAATGTAGGCAGCTTAAAAAAAGCTTGGGAATACCATACAGGGGATGCTGATGAGAAAACACAAATTCAAGTGAACCCCTTAATTATTGACGGTATTTTGTATGGGGTTTCTCCTAAACTAAAACTATTTGCTTTAGATGCTGAATCAGGAAAAGAACGGTGGGTATTCAATCCTGCAGAACCCAATTCAATTTCTGCAAAGGGAGGAGGTTATTTTTCAATGAATGTATGCAGGGGACTTGCATTTTATAAAAATGGACAAAATGATCAGCGAATATTCTATTCAGCAAGCGGTTCTTTATATTGTATCGATGCATTAACAGGTAAACCAATAATTTCATTCGGAAGCAATGGCAAGATTGATTTGCACCAAGATCTAGGAGTAGATGCTAGTAATCTTTATGTAGCATCAACTACTCCAGGTATTATTTATAAAGACTTAATCATAGTTGGTACAAGGGTTGCGGAGGAAGCAGCTGCAGCACCTGGGCATATTCGTGCTTATGATGTTCATACCGGAAAGATGCGTTGGATTTTTCATACAATCCCTTATCCAGGAGAAGCAGGTTTTGAGAGTTGGGATAATAAAGAAGCCTATCAACATATTGGTGGCGCCAATGCATGGTCTGGTTTTAGTATGGATGAAGAAAGAGGTATTGTTTTTGCTCCTATTGGTTCTGCCTCCTACGATTTTTATGGAGGTAAAAGAACAGGCGATAATTTATTTGCAAATTCTGTATTGGCATTAGATGCGTCAACAGGTAAACGTATCTGGCATTTTCAAACGGTGCATCATGATATCTGGGATAGAGATTTACCTACTGCTCCAGTATTGGTAAATATCACAAAAGATGGAAAAAAAATTGATGCTTTAGTAAGTGTTAGTAAGAGCGGATATATTTTTCTTTTCGATCGCGTTACCGGCAAATCAATTTATCCTATCAAAGAAACCAGCGTACCAAGTGTTAGTGAACTAGCTGGCGAAAAACCTTCACCCACACAACCAATCCCGTCTTTCTTTAAACCTTTTGCCCGTCAATCTTTAATGGAAAAAGATTTAAATAATCTTGTGCCTGATTCATCTTATCAGGATATTAAAAAAAGGTTGTCGACTTACAAAACTGGCAATATGTTTAATCCCCCCTCCAAAGAAGGAACAATTATTTTACCTGGCTTTGATGGAGGTGCAGAATGGGGTGGTCCTGCTTTCGATCCAACATCAGGCATATTATACGTTAATGCCAGTGAAATGCCTTGGGTATTAACGATGGTTGACTTAAAAGACAAGCCAATATTGGCTGAAACCAACCTGCAAGCAGGAGAAAGATTATATAAAACAACCTGCATGGCTTGTCATGGTCCAGAACAAAAAGGCGCTGGAAATTATCCGCCATTAGTTGATATCAATAAAAAATACAATGAAGAACAATTCACTACCCTATTAAGTAGTGGAAGAAGAATGATGCCTGCTTTACCGCAATTAACAATTACTGAGAAAAAAGCAATTGCAAGTATTATTTTAAAAAATGAGACTTTGCAAAAAGAAAAATTTGTGGCCCCTGTTCGACCTACAGATGATTGGTATAAAATGCCTTATTTAGCAACTGGCTATAATAAATTTTTGACTAAAGAAGGGTACCCTGCAGTGGCCCCACCATGGGGCACTTTGAATGCTATTGATTTAAATACAGGTGAAGTGATTTGGAAAGACACACTGGGCGACTATCCTGAGTTTAAAGCAAAAGGAATTCATACTGGTACAGAAAATTATGGCGGCCCAGTTGTTACCGGAGGAGGATTAATTTTTATTGCTGCAACAAAAGATGCTAAGTTTCGAGCTTTTAATAAAAGAACTGGGAAACTATTACTGGAACTCGATTTGCCAGCAGCTGGTTTTGCTACTCCATCAGTTTATGAAAAGAATGGGAAAGAGTATGTAGTGATAGCTTGCGGCGGCGGAAAACTAAAAGCTAAGACTGGAGATTCTTATGTGGCTTTTGCGTTAGAAAAATAAAGGACATTAATTTTCTAAGACTTCATTTTCCAATGCGATAAATAAGGTATCTCCCTTTTTAGGATGTTTTTGCATAGTTCTAATAGTTAATGTTGTATTAGCAATTACAATTTCTAATTCGTAGAACCCAGCCATAAAAAATTTGTCTTTTACATAAGCTTCTATTCCATCTGTTTCAGAAACTATTTTAAAATATTCAGGTCTAACAAATAGACCGTTTCCAGTTTCATTAAAACCAGCCTTCTTTCTAAATACATCTGAAAGTTGAGGGTTTAAAGTATAATAATTGCCTAATAATCCTGCTGCATATGAGTTTGCTGGATTTCTATATACTTCTTCAGGGTTGCCCATTTGAATGATCTTACCTGATTTCATCAGTATAATTTGATCTGCCCAAGATAAAATATCGGAAGGATCGTGCGATACCATTAAACAAGTTATTTGTAAACTTCCGCCTATCTCCCGAATGATATTCTTTAAAATATTTTTGTGAATCAAATCAAGATTAGAATATGGTTCATCGAGTATTAATAATTTTGGCGAGCCAATTAACAATCTTGCTATAGCAATTCTTTGTCTCTCACCCCCAGATAACTGATCAGTTCTTCTTTTTACTAAATGACTAATCATACAAACTTCAAAAATTGCATTTGCCATTTCATCGGTAAGCTTATTGGCATAAGTTAAAAGCTCTTCAACACGGTAAGAATTTCTTAATTCAAAATGTTGGGATAAATAAGCAATATCGGGGTGCCCAGGAATCAATTTAAAATCCGGCCCAAGTAAATGTTTATCATTAAAATAAATCATCCCTTGGTCTGGTTGTACTAAACCAGCAATCATTTTAAGTAAAGTAGATTTTCCTGAACCCGTTTCTCCCGCAATAGCTATTTTTTGATTGGTAGATTGTGAAAAACTTACTTCATCTACCACAGATTTTCCATCAGTGAGCTTACTAATATTTGAAATTTCTAAAAACCCCATTGTTCAAAGATAAGCAAGCTCACTTATGTTTATTTACTGATTACAATACTGTGAAGAGATGGTAATATAATTCAAGTTTTGTTTTACCTTGTCATGTGCTTCAAAATACTCCATACCAGATATATGCAATAGGTGATCAGGGTATTACCCTAGATTATGGAGGCGAAATGAATGAATTGTTGAACAAAAAAATCTTTCAACTATATACTTTGCTGAAAAAATGGCAACCTGAAGCTATCTTAGATATTATTCCTGCCTATCATTCCATTAGTTTAATTTATGATCTTATAAAAGTGAAAAAATTAGCTGGAACAATTACAGCTTATCAATTTTTAGAAATGAAGTTGCGCGAAATAGAGGCGCAATTAATAGGAGATATTACAGTATTAGTGAATCGTACAAAAGAGATACCCGTATGTTATGATGTAAGCCTTGCTCCTGATCTGGATGAATTGGCTAAAATGCATCAGTTATCTCATGAAGAAATAATTGAAATTCATATTCAACAAACATATCGGGTTTATATGATTGGTTTTATGCCTGGATTTGCATACATGGGTTCTGTAGATGATCGAATAGCAAGTCCAAGAAAATCCAACCCCCGTTTGCAGGTGCCTGCTGGAAGTGTGGGAATTGCAGGAACTCAAACAGGAATCTATCCATTTATTTCCCCAGGTGGCTGGCAAATTATTGGCCAGACTCCGCTCGTACTTTTTGATGCTAATAAAGAAAACCCTACATTATTAGAACCTGGAGATCAAGTTAGGTTTCATAAGATAAGTCTTGAAGAATTCCATCACTTGAAAAACAAAATGGACTAATGGGATTGCGTATCATCAAAGCAGGAATAGCAGATAGCATTCAAGATATGGGTCGCTATGGATACCAGCAATTGGGAATTTCACCTGGTGGGGTAATGGATCGAATTGCTGCAACAATTGCAAATACATTAGTTGGGAATCATTTGAAAGAACCTGTATTAGAAATGCATTTTCCTTCTGCAACTATTTTATTTGAGACTTCCATGATGATTGCTTTAACCGGTGCAGATTTTGGAGCAGAAATTAATGGGAAAGAGGTATTAATAAATCAACCCATCCTAGTTCCTGCTCTATCAGAATTAAGATTTACCAAAAAAAAAATGGGATCGAAAGTATACTTATCTGTTGAGGATGGTTTTGAAACTGATAAGTGGTTGGGTAGTAACAGTACTTCTTTTCAATTACATAAAGGAGGAATAGAAGGAAGATATTTAGTAAAGAATGACGTACTGTATTTCAAAAATAAAGAAGATCTAGAAATTGATCTACTAACACATTTGCCTTGGCGCGCAAGCATGTCAGAATTTTATGATAATAACAGAATTAATTTTATGCCGGGAGTTGAATATCCATTATTGGAAAAAATTTCCCAAAACAGTATGGTTACAAATGATTTTAAAGTAAGCAACCAAAGTAACCGTATGGGGTATCGATTAGAGGGTCAGGCTTTATTATTAAGTATAAAAAAAGAATGTCTTTCATCTGCAGTAAGCTTTGGTACTATTCAATTATTGCCAAATGCACAAATGATTGTTTTGATGGCCGATCATCAAACTACTGGAGGGTATCCTCGTATTGGTCAGGTAGCAACCAGTTCACTTCCTAAGCTGGCTCAAGTATCTGCAGGCGAAACTATTAGGTTTGAGTTAATTACTCATGAAGAAGCTGAAACTTTATTTATTCAACAGCAACAGAATTTGCAACAACTACAAAATGCCTGTAACTTTCGATTACAGGAGTATTTTAAAAATGAATAAAATTATCGATCTCAACTGCGATATGGGGGAAGGTCTTGACAATGATGCATTGTTGATGCCGTTCATAAGTAGCGCTAACATTTCGTGTGGGTATCATGCAGGTGATTCAGAAACTATGAAAAGAACCATTGAATTGGCTTTACAAAATAATGTGTCAATCGGAGCTCATCCTGGTTTTAATGATAAAACTAATTTCGGAAGATTAGAAATTCCTATTACACTTCCACATCTTTTCGATTTAATCACTGCACAGCTTTATCAATTTAAAAAAATAACAGAATCATTTGGAATACAGATGCATCATATAAAACCTCATGGAGCTTTATACAATATGGCAGCACGCGATATTAGTATGGCAAGAACTATTGTTGCTGCTATAAAATCAGTGGATTCAAATATTATTCTTTATGGATTATCGGGAAGCCATTTAATCACTGAAGCAGCAGCATTGAATTTAAAGAATGCTTCTGAAGTTTTTGCAGATCGAAGCTATCAATCTGATGGAAGCCTAACTCCAAGATCAATGCAAGGGGCTTTAATTGAAAACACGGATGATTGTTTATCTCAAGTATTTCAAATGATTTTAAAGAAAACAGTTTCTACTATTCATGGCGATACCATCGCGATAAAAGCCGAGACAATCTGTTTACATGGAGATGGGGAAAAAGCTGTTTTATTTGCAGAGCAAATCAAGAAAACATTAATCGAAAATCAGATCACTATTCAAACTATCTAGCGTGAAAAAAATTATAAATAACTCAGCTATCATGGGTGCTGCATTTTTGATGGCAACCTCTGCTATTGGTCCAGGTTTTTTAACACAGACTACAGTATTTACAGAAACTCTATTATCGAGTTTCGGTTTTGTAATTATTATTTCAATATTACTGGATATCGGAGCACAAATGAATATTTGGAGAGTATTGGCTGTTACCGAAAAACGTGCTCAGGATCTAGCCAATGAATTATTGCCTGGGATAGGATATTTTTTGTCGGCATTAATTGTATTAGGTGGTCTTGCATTTAATATTGGAAATATTGGGGGCTGTGGTCTTGGGTTAAATGTACTTGCTGGAGTGGACACAGCTTATGGTGCCATCATCAGTTGCATAATTGCTCTATTTATTTTCTGGATGAAAGAAGCCGGAAAAATGATGGATCAATTCACAAAAATTTTGGGTGTGTTAATGATCATGCTAACTATCTATGTAGCGTTCAGTTCGCATCCTCCACTGGTAGATGCTATTCAACATAGTTTTTTTCCTACAACTATTAATACAACTGCAATTGTAACATTAGTTGGTGGAACAGTTGGGGGTTATATATGTTTCGCGGGAGGACATCGATTATTAGACGCTGGAATTAAAGGAGAAGCTG
>Ga0208106_1000296_pt1 | contig 17842 bp, 14 predicted proteins | sample CryBogCBE25Jul08_FD_184577 | JGI IMG/M metagenome (GOLD analysis project Ga0208106, IMG submission 184577) | Freshwater microbial communities from Crystal Bog, Wisconsin, USA - CBE25Jul08 (SPAdes) | ecosystem: Environmental > Aquatic > Freshwater > Lake | place: Crystal Bog, Wisconsin, USA...
TTAAATAACCGACCAAGAAAAAGATTAGGATTTAAAACACCCAACGAAGTTTTTATGCAGTCTGTAAAACGTGTTGCACTTCGTACTTGAATCCACGACTATTAATAAGATACTTAAAACGGAGATATAAATTGATGAAAAAGCTTGTAACTAGTACTTTAATAATATTTGTGGCTTTTTGTAATCTTTCTAGTTTTGCTCAAACATACCCAATTAAGCCAATTAAAATCATTATTGGTTTTCCTCCAGGGGGAGCTATTGATACCCTTGCTAGAGTTCTAGCTCCAAAAATCTCTAAAGAGTTAGGGCAGTCTGTTTTAATCGAGAACAAAGGAGGTGCAGGTGGCGTTATTGGTATGCAATATGTTAGTAATGCTGAGCCTGATGGTTACACATTGTTTTTGGGGACATTAGGAAACTTTAGCATCACGCCAGCAATATCAAAAGACTTACCCTATAACGTTCAAAAAGATTTTACTCCAATTACACAGGTCGCATCTTCTCCTTTTATTATTTTTATTAATCCTAATTTACCAATAAGAAATGTTAATGAACTGATAAGTTATACAAAAGCTAATCCAGGAAAAGTCAATTTTTCATCTAGTGGTAATGGAGGTCTACCACATATGGCTGGTGAGATATTTAACGAAGCCGCTGGAATCAAAATGATTCATGTGCCATATAAAGGCAGCGCACCAAGTATTACAGATGTTATTGGAGGTCAGGTGCAGCTTACTTTTGAAGCAATTGCAATTGGCCTTCCATATCTAAAATCAGGAAGGTTAAAAGGTTTGGCTACCACTGATAATAAAAGACTCTCCATTCTTCCAGATCTTCCCACTGTTTCTGAATCATTGCCAAATTTTGTTTTAAAAAATTGGTTTGGATTAGCTGCTCCTAAAAATACAGCTCCTGAAAAAATTAATTTAATTCACAAAAGTGTTTTGAATGCTATGAAAGATTCTGAAGTTATAAAAACGATGAATGAGTTAGGACTTGAGCCTGTTGGGGATAGTCCTAATGAGTTTTCTCAATTTATAAGACAAGAAACTAATCGTTGGCAATCTTTGATTGCTAAAGGTAATATTAAGTTAGAGTAAGTAATATTATTTGGGGATCATTACAAGAGACATTCTTTCCAGAATGATTTCAGCTTTGTTGGCTGCATAGGGGGAGTTTCTCGCCACATCAAATCTTCTTGGAGCGGGTAAGATTGCAGCCAGCCATGCTGCTTGATAAGGAGATAGTTGGGCAGCTGAAATTCCAAAATAATGATTAGCTGCTGCCTCTATCCCAAATATACCTACGCCCCATTCAGCAACATTCAAGTAGATTTCTAGAATACGTTTTTTACTAAGAACTAGTTCAAGCATTCCCGTGATGAGTATTTCTTCAGCTTTTCGAAAATAGCTTTGTTCTGCAGATAAAAAAAGATTTTTACTTAATTGCATAGAAATAGTTGATCCACCTCTTTTAATTTTGCCTTTTGCAGCATTTTCTTTTGCGGCTTTTTCTAGAGCATCCCAATCCACACCATCATGACTAATGAAATTCGAGTCTTCAGAAGCAATAACAGCTTTTTTAATAGAGAGTGAGATCTTTTCATAATCAATCCATTTGTGATAAATCTTTTTGGGAACTTGAAGTTGCGCTAGGCGCTTTTCTTCATGACGCATGAAAGCAGTTTCTTGAGGATTAAATGCTTTGAACCATATGATTTGAATGAAAAAATACCCCTGGAAAAAAAGAAACAGGATAAGGATGATTTTGAAAATTTTAGTCACTAATTTCCTCAATGTTTAATCGCTTGATTTGAAATCAGCCATCTTTTTTTAACAGGGATAGTCATATGATTAATAAAGACATCATTAGTTTTATGGTTAATGACAAAGTCTTCAATTTGATATCTAATAGGTGTTAATAATAAATTAAGGGGTATAAAGATGACACTAAACCACAAGAAAATATTGGGTTTTGTTATTACATTATTAATTTTAATATCTGTTAACGAAGCAAGTGCAAAAAAGATGGGTGGCGGTGCCAGCATTGGTAGGCAATCTAGTACTATAACGCGTAATCAAAATGCATTACCTCCCAAGCCAGTAGCTCCACCAGTAAATGCTGCACCAAAGCCAGCTCAAAATCCAGCATCTGCTCCACAAGCTCCCGCACCTCAGCCTAGTCGTTTTGGTGGTTTTGGTGGAATTTTAGGGGGTATTGCTGCAGGAATTGGTTTAAGTTACTTATTTTCTCATTTTGGTATGGGGGCCGAAATGGGGGCTATGTTCTCGAACATACTTTTGTTAGTTGCAGTTGCCTTTATTGGGTTGTGGTTATTCAGGAAGTTTGTAAAACCCCAAGTAGCACCAAGTATGAGTACGGGTTTTTCAAACATGGATATTCCGCAGGCACCTCAATTTAGTGAGAAAGCTTGGAATGAACAAAACACAAACTCCGCTAAACAAGTTCAGACTATTCCGAACTCTAATCAGTTACCTTTGATTGGAGAGGCAAGTACTTTTACTGGAGTAGCAGGAAGTTTAACGCCGAATTCTTTTGCTGATAAAGAGCATTTCTTAGAAAATGCAAAGTCTTTATTTCTTCAACTTCAAGAGGCCTCAGACAAGCAGAACATTGAGGTACTTAAAGAGTTCACATCGCCTGAACTGTTTGCAATATTAAGAAAAGATATGCTTGCAAGATCCACTGCTATCAGTTACACACAGGTTTTAACATTAGCGGCAGATCTTTTAGCTGTTGAAGAAGAAAACCAAGAGTATTTAGCTAGCGTAAGATTCTCAGGTTCAATGCGTGAAGAGCTTAATGGGCCTATTGAAGAGTTTGCTGAGGTTTGGAATTGGTCTAAGCCAATCGACAGTTCAACTGGGTGGATTTTATGTGGGATACAACAAATCAATTAATTTGAAGTAAACCTACTTAAAAAGGGCAATGTTAATTGCCCTTTTTTACCTAGGACGATACATTTTAAAGAGTTGTTCAGTACTAATTCTAAAGTAATCAGCTGGACCACCACCCCTAAGAATAGGGTCAGCCTTTGTGGTCATATAAATACCATTTTCTAATAAATCTTCTGCGATATGAACGTGTACAACTTCACCAAGGGTTAACCAACTCTCTAGTTTTTCTCCTGAAGAATTTTCAAGTTGAATCGTTTGAGTAAGTTTGCACTCAAAAGAAACTTTACTCTCTAAGACACGGGGAGGTTTAATGAGTGTTGAAGCAAGTGGGGTTAAACCAGAAATATCAAATTCACTAATTTCTGGGCCAACTTCAGCACAAGTTGCATTCATTTTTTCTGCTAGGTCAAAAGTTACCAAATTCCAAGTAAATTCTTTTGTTTGCGCAATATTATTTACGGAGTCTTTATAGCCAGTACTGGCAAATCCAATGATAGGTGGAGATGCATTAAATGCATTAAAAAAGCTATATGGCGCAAGATTGATGAATCCCTCGTTACTTTGACTAGCTATCCAGCCAATTGGTCGAGGACCTACAATTGCTTTAAAAGGGTCATGGGGAAGACCATGACCTTTGCGGGGGTCGTATGAATAAAAAGAGTAGGTCATTATTGACTAGAGAACTCAATACGACGATTTTTAGCTTTTCCTGAATCAGAACTGTTATCTGCAAGGGGTTTACTATCGCCAAAACCTGCTGCACTGAGTTGTCCAGCATCTACACCTTGAGATTCAAGGTAAGCCTTGATTTTTTCAGCTCTTGTTAAAGAAAGGCTTTTGTTTTCTACAGGAACACCAACATTGTCCGTATGACCATTGATAGCAATTTTTCTAGGATCTTCTTTAAGAATAGTTGCAATTTGATTCAACACAGGCTTTACTGATTCTGGAACATCTGATGCTCCGGTTGCATACTCAATAGATAAATTTAGAAGTGTATTTGGATCAACTAAATCTGACGCATATTTGGCATCTACATCTATATTGACCTCAGATTGAGCATCAGAAGTGAACCATTTTTTTAGACCTGTTAACAGATTATCTTTTGCAGCTTCACTCCCAACGATTGCATTACCTGTGATTTTATTATCCCCAAGATGCAACTTAAAGTCAGGGATCTGTTTTAATTTTGATAAAACTTCTAAAGGCTTAATATTCCACCAAAACTTCTTAGCATCTACTTTAACAGTTAATTGATCGATAACGTTATCATTTCCCCATAGTAACTTAGCTGGGTTTAAAAGGCTTGATTTAGCCTTTTCATCAACGACTTCACCAGATAAAGTTATTTTTCTGTTACTTACTGAAAAATCAAAATTACCCATAAATATTGCAGGAGTATTCTCTGAGCTTTGATTAGAAGTATTCGTATTTGAGGAGTCTGAGACATTGATACTTAGGCTTACAACCCCAATCAACACCGCCAGAATAATTGCCCCGACAACTCCTAAGATATAATTTTGATCATCATCTTGGTTCATTTGTGACATAAGTTCGGGTTCCTGTGATTAAGACTTAATAGGGTGACAATTTAGCACTAAAAAATGACATTAACTAGACAAATACAATCTAATAATTAGTAATTTACAATTCCTCAAATAAATGCAAATCAATATGTTAAAAATAACTGTGTTGTTACAAAACTAGGATATTATCCATTAAGTTTAAAGTATCTTTGTAAATAGCAAATTTTAAGAAAATTCAGAATGGTGTTTCAATGAGTGAAACTAGCAAAAATTCCCAAACGCAAGATATAAATCAATCCTTCACTAAGCAAAATATTTTAAGAAATAAGAAAGTAGTAGTTGGTGTTTCAGCGCTCGTTCTGATATTGCTTGTTTGGGGCTTTATACAATTATTAAGTGGTTTAACAAAAAAGCAGCCTGTTGATGCACCTCCAAGCCCTGAAAATACTGTCCAGATTAGTGCAGAGCAAGCCAAAGAAATCAAAACTGGTTTGGTTGCTACATATGATTTCCAAGAGTTAAGAGAAGCTGTTGGAGTCATAGATTTTGATCGGTACAAGACTGCTGATGTTTTTTCACCTTATCAAGGCAGGATCAATAAGGTTTTAGTAAATGCCGGAAATGATGTTAAAAAAGATCAAGTTCTCTATACTGTCTTATCTCCAGATGCAGCTCAAGCCTCATCTACACTTCTTTCAACTGCAGGTGTATTGAAACAGTCGAATGAAACACTTAAAAGAGCAAAAGATTTATTTGAGTTTAAAAGCGTATCTCAAAGGGAGCTTGAGCAAAACATAGCAGACCAACAAACTGCAGAGGCGAACTTTATCGCAGCTAAAAAATCAATGAGTTTATTTGGTTTCTCTGATGCTGAAATAGAGCAAATCGTTAGCTCACGCAAAGTTGATGTGGAACTTAACATCAAGAGCCCAATCAGTGGCAGAGTTATTTCTAGGAATGCATCAACTGGGCAATTAGTTCAACCTGGCGTTGCTCCTGCGCCAATTACCGTATCTGATACGAATAATCTGTGGATGGTTGCACAAGTTCCTGAATCAGAGGTTCCTCTCTATAAGTTAGGACAAAACGTCATTGTTAAAGTTCAGTCTTATAGGGATAAATTATTTCCTGGAAAGATTGTTTACATTGGTGATGCAGTTGATCCTACAACTCGAAGATTAACGCTATATGCTCAAGTTCATGATCATGATCATGAATTAAAGCCACAAATGTTAGCGAGTTTTAGTATTGAGATAACGAAGCCCGAATCTTATCCAGCAGTTCCAGCTGAGGCTTTGGTTCGCGAGAACAACGGTACTAGAATAGTATGGACAACTGAAGACGGACAATTTTTTAAACGTCGTGTGGTTCGAATTGGAATAACCCAAGCTAATTTAGTTCAGATTTTAGATGGTTTGCAAGCTGGCGAAAAAATTGCCTTAAACAAAGCATTATTTCTCAGTAACTTGTATAGCGTATCTCACTAATTTCTCCCGCGAAAAGCAGCTATGTTTAAACCGATCTTATTTTTTGTCTTAACACGAAGACCAATCGTTGTTCTTAGCTTATTAGCTTTTATTATTGCTGGAGTTTTAGCTTTTTTAAAACTTAACGTTGAGGCATATCCAAATCCAGCGCCGGTCATTATAGAAATTACTGCCCAGTTTCCAGGTGCTTCCTCTGAGGAGATGGAGCGTTATTACACTAGGCCGATTGAAATTGGTCTAGCAACTACTCCAGGCGTAGATATTATTCGATCCACATCATTTGCAGGATTGTCTTTTGTCCGTGTAACTTTTAATTATGGAGTTGATTACTTTTTTGCACTGACGCAAATTGCAAATGGTTTATCGCAAAATGTATCTTTACCGAATGGTGTTCAGCCTCAGATTCAGGCTTCTAGTTTAGTTGGCGAGATTTTTCGCTATCAATTGAAAGCACCCTCGACTTATAGTCTTACAGACCTGAGAACAATTCAGGACTGGATAGTAGTAAAAAGACTTCTTACTACTCCAGGTATTGTGCAGGTTGTTACTTGGGGTGGTACAACAAAGGAATATCACGTTGAAGTAGATCCTAAGCGACTTGAAGGTTATGGAATTACTTTTCAACAATTGATTACTAGTATCGGTAATTCCAATTCAAATGTGGGGGGTAGAACTGTCAGTGTTGGTGATCAGTCCATCAACATTCGTGGAGTTGGATTAGTACAGAATTTAGCTGATATCGAAAAAATTGTTTTGACGCAGCAAAATGGTCTTGCGGTTCGAGTAAAAGATGTGGCTACTATCTCAGAAGGGTATATACCTCGTTTGGGTGAAGCGGGTAGAGATGATCAAAAAGATGTGGTGACTGGCGTGATCATCATGAACAGAACTCTTCAAACTAATCAAGTAATTGAAAAAGCTAAAGAAGCTATTAGTAAGCTGAATACGGATGGGTCATTACCAAATGGAGTAAAGATTGAGCCTTACTATGATCGTTCAACTTTAATTGGTGTTACAACGCATACAGTTTTACATAATTTGGTATTCGGATGCTTGCTGGTTTTTATTATTCAGCTAATCTTTTTAGGTGATTTAAGAAGTGCTGTTATTGTAAGTATCAACATTCCATTTGCATTGTTTTTTAGTATTATTATTTTGACCATGACTGGTGAATCTGCCAATCTACTTTCATTGGGAGCTGTGGATTTTGGAATTATTGTCGATTCGGCAGTAATTTTGGTAGAAAATATTTTCAGAAATTTCCAACAAACACCTGAAGAAAGAGCTAGAACTTTAAGAAAAATGGCTTTTGGTCCAGATGGGTTACTAACAGACCCATCAAAAGGCTGGACTGCAAGATTGCGTTTGATATTTCTAAGTGCAACACAAGTTGATACTTCCGTTTTATTCTCCACCGCAATTACTATTGCTGCTTTTCTCCCGTTATTTACGATGCAGGGTGTAGAGGGGCAAATTTTTGGACCTATGGCAAGAACCTATGGTTATGCTTTGGCAGGTGCTTTGATTGCAACTTTCACCATAACTCCAGTTATAGCTAGTTATTTATTACCTAGAAGAGTCAAAGAGCACGAAACCAAAATTGTAGAAGCCATCAGAGATTTTTATACACCTAAACTAAGATGGGTGATGGATCATACACAGCAAGTACTGATTGGTGGTATTGCTGCTTTATTAGTAGGTATTTTGATGCTTTCGCACTTAGGTAGTGAGTTTTTACCTGCTCTCGAAGAGGGTAATTTGTGGATCAGAGCATCTATGCCTCCCACTATTTCCCTTGAGGCTGGAACTGAAAACGTTCATCGCATGCGTGAACTCATAAAAAGTCATTCTGAGGTAATAACAGTTGTTTCACAACATGGTCGCCCCGATGACGGTAGTGATGCTGCAGGATTCAATAATGTGGAACTTTTCGCTCCATTAAAGCCTTTTGATCAATGGCCAAAAGGTTCCACAAAAGAAAAACTCGTGGCTGGATTGCAGCAGGATTTTGAGAACGAGTTCCCTGGAGTAACGACCAACTTTTCACAATATATTCAGGATAACGTGCAGGAGGGATTATCTGGCGTTAAAGGTGCAAATTCAGTCAAAGTTATTGGCCCTGAACTTGCAACTCTTGAAAGTATTGCGAATGACATTAAGCACGTCATGGAAGATATTGAGGGTGTAAGTGATCTTGGCATTTTTTACATTCTTGGACAACCTAATTTAAATGTAACTATCGATAGAGAAAAAGCTGCTAGGTATGGCCTTAACACTGGAGATGTAAACACTGTTCTGCAAGCAGCTTTTGCTGGTACCGAAGTCACACGTGTTTTGGAGGGGGATAGGAATTTTAGTTTGACAGTTCGATTGAGAAGTCAAAGTAGGGACAGTATTGAGGACGTAAGGAACTTAAGAATTGGTTACACCACATCCTCTGGTAGTGTTGCTTATATTCCGCTTGAAGATATTGCTGATATCCGTTTAGATACTGGTGCTAGCTACATTTATCATGAGAAAAATGAGCGTTATATTCCTATTAAATTTAGTACTCGTGGTCGTGACTTGGGAAGCACAGTAACTGAAATCCAACAAAAAATTGGTGAAAAAATTAAGTTACCTGAAGGCTACCGGATTACTTACGCAGGTGAGTTTGACGAATTACAGGCAGCACAAAAAAGGCTTTCTATCGTTGTACCACTAGCTTTGATGTTAATTATGGCTCTTTTATATGCCTTGTTTAACAGCATGATGGACTGTATGTTAACGATTGCAGGGGTTCCTTTTGCAATGCTTGGAGGTGTAATAGCTTTATTTATTACAGGGCAAGCCGTTAGCGTATCGGCGATTATTGGATTTATTTCATTACTGGGGGTATCTGTGATGAATGGTATTTTGGTTCAATCCTATTATCGAGAACTCATTGCTTCTGGAAAAACAAAATTTGAAGCTATATTTGAGGCTCACGAGACCAGAATGAGACCTTTATTGATGACCGCTTTATCGGCTGCGATTGGTTTGTTCCCAGCTGCGATTTCAAATGGAATTGGTAGCCAAGTTCAAAAGCCTCTCGCTACTGTGGTTGTGGGCGGTATGATTATTGGGCCAATGTTCTTATTGTTGGTTGTTCCAGCTATATATAATGAGGTTTTGAAACGATATAATCCGAAGGTTAAGCGTAAAGGCTTAGGAGGTTAATGATGAGAATATCGATAATCTTAGCTTCCCTGATTGTATTGAATGCTTGTTCCGTTGGACCTGATTTTAAGCGTCCTCAGACTATTGCACCAACTTCATTTACACGTGATGCTCAGTTAGGTGTTGCGAATAATAATGCTGTATCCGAAGTAGATTTACAGTGGTGGAAAGCATATCAGTCTGAGCAAATCAATCAATTGGTTGAGCTAGCACTTAAAAATAACCCTAATATTGAAACTGCCTCCGCCAATCTTCGTGTTGCACAAGCAAATGTTAGGGCGCAACAAGGTTTATTTTTTCCTGCAGTTTCTGCGGGATATAACGTGAGTAGGCAAAATGTTGGACCTATTTTGCAACCAAGCATTAATAACCAAGTTGATCCTTTATATAACTTGCATACTGCTGGCTTAACTGTTGGCTTTGCCCCTGATATTTGGGGTGGAAACCGTCGACAGGTAGAGTCACTTAAAGCGCTTGGTAATGTTCAGAGTTATCAGTTAGCCGCACTGCAAACCACTGTTGCGAATAATGTGGTTGCTACAGCTATTCAAGAGGCGTCATTAAGGGAGCAATTGAAAGCTGTTCGTGAACTAGCGCAGGCAAGCAAAGAACAATTGGAGCACGCACGTAGATTGCGTGCAGCAGGTTACTCTAGTAGTGTTGATTTAGCGGTACAAGAGTCTCTATATGCCCAGGCTGTTTCCCAAGTTCCAACTATTGAAAAAGCGCGTGAACAGTCTCTCAATTTATTGGCTGTTCTATGTGGGAAGATGCCTAATGAGAGTCTTTTATTGCCTAAGATAGAGGATATTCGGATTCCATCACCATTACCTTCGGCACTACCTTCCAAGTTTGTTGAGCAAAGACCTGACGTAAAAATTGCTGAGGAGTATGTTCGAGCTGCAAATGCGCAAATAGGAGTGGCTGTATCTAACCTATTACCGCAGTTTTCTATTTCAGGAAATATTGGAAGTGTTGCAACTATGTTTAGTGATTTATCAAATAGTGCAAATTCGGTATGGGGTGTAATGGGTGGAGTGACTCAACCGGTTTTTCAAGGTGGCAGCTTGTTTGCGAGGAAAACTGCTGCACAAGCTGGTTTAGACGCAGCGATTGGACAATATAAAAGCACTGTCCTTTCAGCTTTTCAAAATGTGGCAGATACTTTGTATGCTTTAGAGGCGGATGGAAAGTATTACAAAACTGCTTTAGACAATGAAAAATCTAATCAGCATATATTTGAACAGTCTGATAGACAGTTGAAAGCTGGATATATTTCAGAGTCTGCCGCCTTATTAAATAAACAAACCTATCTTCAAGCGCGAATTAATAGTTTGCAGGCTTACGCTACATATTTAGGAGATACAACTGCTTTGTATCAGTCTCTAGGCGGCGGCTGGACTCCTGAAACTTCAACTATTTACAAGCAATAATTACTCGATTAATTTTTATTAATTATTGAGTAATTATTTGCCTAAATAAAATATCTCTCGCATCATTCTTTTCTGGCTTAATCTGCAGTAAATGACACAAGAGAGGATAAACCTCAACGTTTTCAAAGTAGTCCAGTGCAGCTTTTTTTACCTTATATCCAGAAGCAATAAAAATACCATGCATATCCCTAAGTTCGGGATCAAATCCGTGTTGCCCTGGAATTGTGTACGTAGGATTTCCATCTAATAAGCTATAACCAAGGTTGGCAAGACAAACAATGTCCGGCACTCTGCGGTGTTTTCCAAAATGATATTTTGAAGGAATGTTATTTTTAGCCCAACATTGCATATGACTGTTTTGATTTAGGGCAGATAATACTTCGGATGCCGGCTCTCCCTGAAGATTGATGCCTGCAAGTGAGCCTTGCCATACAAAATTTATCTTGGAAAACTTAGTTAACATACTTCTTAGATTAATCGCTTGTTCAGCTTTAACTTCAGCCATGCCGTGATCAGAGACAATAATGATAGTTGTAAAATTAATGAGATTTAATTTCTTGAGTCCAGTCATTAATTGACTTATCGCTAAATCAACTTGATGTGAAGCCTCTTTTACTTCAGAGCTTTTAGGGCCATAACGGTGACCAGAGCTGTCAACATCTTCAAAATATAAAGTTGCAAAATCAGCTCGCTGTTGAGCAGGGCGATTTAGCCAATCAAGCAATTTATCTACTCTTCCAGAGGGAGTGAGGTTTTTATCATAAGGTAACCAGTCATCGGGTTGTATGCCCTTAATTTTAGCCTCTGAGCCTGGCCAAAATAATGTTGAAGATTTAAGACCTTGCTTGTGAGCGCTAACCCAAATAGGTGTGCCATCTTCCCACCACTCTGAATTCGTGACAGCAGCTCTAGAGGACAGTTTAAAAGTTTCAGAAATATTTGGATCAACCATAGTGTTGTTAACAATTCCATGATGATCAGGATATAGGCCTGTAACAATACTGTAGTGGTTTGGGAAGGTAACACTTGGAAAACTAGGCAACATTCCTTTAGCAATAGCGCCATTTTGCGATAAATTAAATAATTGCGAAGTGTTGTTTGGATCTAAGTATTCAGGTTTAAAGCCGTCAATGGATATCAAAAGTATGAGGGGTTTAATCTCTTTTTGACTTTCCAAATGAGATAAGTTATTGGAAGTACAGCCAAGAATGAATGCTGTAACAAAGAATATAAAGAGTGATTTAATTTTCATATAAAAATTTTTACACATTTTTGTTACAACTTCAGTGTTAATCTTCAGGGATATTTGTTTTGCTATTTTTAATGAGGAATTTGTTACACGTCATTGAATTTTAATAAAATTATTATCTAATCTAGATAGTAATCTTGTTACAAAATGATTAAAATAGCCCTACTTTTTACTTTTTTGGAAAAATAACTCATAGTGTCCATCGAAACTGAACTCAAATTAAGTTTTAATTCAAAAGATTTACCCTTGCTTCTTGAGCACCCCTTATTGCAGTCTGGGGGTAAAAGACAAAAACTCTACAATATTTACTATGACACCAATGAGTTAGCCCTCATGCATCAGGGTATTGCTGTTCGTGAAAGAAAGATTCTTCGAAAACTTTTATTAACTTTAAAAATTAACCATACTAATTCGGGTGGTTTATCGAGTCGTTCTGAATGGGAGGCTCCAACGGTTCAGGGGCAGTTTGATTTTCAAACTTTAATTGAAGATCCTGTTATTGCGCAAAAAATGACCTTGTTAGCACCGCAACTCATTCCGATCTTTACCACTGACTTTACTAGGCGTTCTTGGGAGATTGTATTTAGGGGTGCAAAAATCGAAATTGCTATTGATCAAGGGCTTATTGTGACCCGTCGTGATGGTCAGTTATATGATCAAGCAATCAGTGAAGTTGAGTTAGAGTTAAAAGAGGGCAATCCTGTAACCTTATTTGGTCTAGCTCGAGTACTAAGCCGTCGCGTAAGACTTCACCCCTCAGGCGATTCAAAAGCAGCAAGAGGTTATAAACTTTTCAAAAATGTTTTGCCGAGCCCATTAAAACCACCGAGTTTGGAAATTGATCCAAAGGCAAGTCCTCTTGCAACCTTTGAAAAGGTTTGCTTAGAGTGTTTAAGTCACTTACAGGTTAATGATGCTGGAATTGTGCGTGATGACGATGATGAATATATTCATCAAGCACGGGTAGCGATGAGAAGAATTCGTTCTGCGATTAAGCTATTTTCTCCAGTTTTACCCATGGGCTTTGTCAATCAATGGAATGTTGTTTGGCGTGATTTAGCTAATGAGCTAGGAGATGCGCGTAATTGGGATGTGTTCTGCCATGAACTCTTACCGCAACTAAAAGAGGCTTTCCCTAGTAACTCAGAAATTGATCAATTAGAGAAATTTGCTTTTCAGCAAAGAGCCGAGGCGCATGCTAAGGCAGTAGCTAGTTTCGGGGGGCGTGCCTATTCAGTGAAATTAATTTCTTTTGCTGAAGCAGTCATGAGTTTACATACTCATCCGGAAGTTAAAAATCGTCAGAAGATGGTTTTAGATAGTCAAAATACTCCAGAGCCTATTGTTGAAGAAGATACCCAACAGTTCGCCACTAGACTATTGAAAAGAAGACATCGCCGCTTTATGAGAGAGGTTTTAGTCCCTAACCGCAATTTAGAGGAAAGTCATCTTTTACGATTAGATCTTAAAAAATTAAGATATTCATTTGATTTCTTTATGGAGCTTTACCCGAAAAAACGCATATCTAGATATATGAAATCTTTAGCAAGAGCTCAAGAATTACTAGGACAAATGAATGATTTAGCCACAGCGGAAACGCTTCTTTCTTCAAGAAATCTTGGGCAAATTGATATTGCACAGGCATGGATAATGGGGCGTCAAAGTGGTTATCTATCCATGATGCCTAAAGTCTTAGCTGGTTTAACGGATATAAAAGCTCCTTGGAAAGCCTAGAAGATATTTTTTCTTAGAAGTGGCAAAATATCTTCATATAACGGAGACATATGAGGATTAATTTCAAATTCCTACAAGTAATGATTGCATGTTCTTGCTTTGCGAGTACTTTTGCCAATTCACAAGTGCATGAATCCAATTCAATAAATAAAGGTTTTGAGATTATTTTTAATCGAAGCCTGGGCAATTGCGTAACTTGTCACACTATAAAGAACCCCAATATTTCGTTCAATATTCAAGAAGTACAGGGTAATTTCGCCCCAGATTTGAGTTACGTTGGAGATAAATATTCTCGTCCAGTTCTAACGCAGTGGGTAACGGATGCTAGGCAAATGCGTCCGCAGACATTAATGCCACCTTATGGTAGTCTTAATGATATTGTTTTGCCAAATCAAAATAAAACTTTATTAACGAATGAGCAAATTGCACTAGTAGTTGAAGCATTACTGACATTAAAAAATAAGCCATGAGACCTAACTTATCAAGAAGATTACTGTTGCTTCATACATCATGGTTATCCATGGCAACATTTTTCTCTAAAGATGTTTTTTCACAATCTAATGTTGATTCGTATAGTCAAAAACATTTAAAAAATTTAAATTTAAAAAGTGAGGGAATCACGATTGAGATTCCTCCACTAGCGGATACTGGAAATTCGATTCCTATGAGTATTCAGATTCAACCAACTTCATCCGCAAAGGTTCAATCATTTGAAATTATTGCTCCGGAAAATCCTAATCAAATGGTTTTAAGAGTGACCTTACCCAATCCGCAAAAAAAATTGAAGATGGCTACTAGAATTCGATTAGCCTTGAGTCAAGATGTTTGGGTTGTTGCAAAATTAGATGATGGAACATCGATCGCGCAATCAGCAAATTGCGTCGTTACACTAAACGCTTGTTTTGATGCTACTTAATTATGGCTACTCTTAATCAACATCCCATTCGATTATCTATTCTTGGAACTCCAAAGGTTGGTCAAGAAGTAGAAATTAGAGTTCTTATTGGACATCCAATGGAAACCGGGTATCGCCTTGGTGAAGGCGGTAATGACAGGATTCCTAAGAACATTATTGAAAATATAGTGATTAAACTCAATCAACAAGTTTTGATGAATGCTGACTTAGGAACAGGGATAGCTGCAAATCCTTTATTAAGTATATTTGTGGAAGTTCCTAAAGATGGTGGAATGATATCGGTTGAATGGCGTGATGACCTTGGAAAACAAGGAAGAGCTGAAAAGATGTTACTTGCAATATGAACATTTTGAAATGTTTTAGTGTTTTGTTTTTTATAGTTTTTTCATATCATTTGCCAGCACAAGTCATTCGCCAATCAGGAAATCAATTTTTAAGTCCCGAGATGTTAAAGCTTCAAAATGATCCTAATGGTAATCCTACTGTTTTGTGGATTGATCAAGGGCAAGAGTTATGGAATGCAAATTGTGTTAAGTGCCATCAAGAAATTAAAGAGCTTGCATCTGCAGTAGTTCGTTATCCAATTTTAAAAAGCAAACTTGGTCAAGCTTCCAAAGTTTGGAATATAGAAGATCAAATCATTGATTGTTTTGGAAAGATTTCTCAAGAAAGTTTATCTACCGAACATCAAAATGTGTTGGCTCTATCTATTTTTTTATCTGATGCTGCAAAAGGTATGCCAATTCATGTTGATGAGCCAAATATTAAAAAAGATAAACAGTTATGGCAGGAGCAAATGATCCAAGGTGCGGCTATTTACACACGACGTCAAGGGCGTTTGAATTTATCTTGTACACAATGTCATGACCAAAATATTGGTAAAAATTTAAGATCTGACATTGTTAGTCCAGCATATTTAACTGGATTCCCTATATATCGACAATCATGGCAAACAGTAGGGAGTATTGATCGACGTTTAAGAGCTTGCTATTCAGGCGTTCAGGCAACTGTTCCATCTACACAAAGTTCAGAACTTCGCGCTTTGGAATTGTTTTTAAAAAAGCGCTCTGAAGGAATGTTATGGGATGGCCCCTCCATAAGAAGATAAAAAAAGCCATCTAGATAGATGGCTCCCTGTAAGTATTACAACATCAAGCTAAAGATAGATTTTCCTTGTAAAGCGGGAAGTTTCTCATTGGTCTACCCAATGCAGTTGAAATCGCATTAATAATTGCTGGTCCAACTACGCAGATTGTTGGTTCGCCAACACCGCCCCAGAAATCATAGGTAGGAACTAATACAGACTCAATCTTAGGAGTGGAAGCCAGTCTTAATAAAGGATAAGAATCAAAGTTGGTTTGTTTGATACGTCCATTTTCAACTGTGATTTCAGGATTAAAGATTGCGCCTAAAGCCATCACAACTGACCCTTCAATTTGCTCTCTAACAAGCCATGGATTTACAACATGACCGGTATTTAGGGCAAATGTTAAGCGACGAATTTTTACAATATTGCCACTTACAGAAAGTTCTGCAACGCATGCTGAATAACTTGCATAACCCATAAATTGAGCAATTCCACGATGAACTCCAGTTGGAAGTGGAGATCCCCAATTTGCTTTTTTAGCAGCAGCATTGAGAACTGCTAAATGTTTAGGATGGTTTTGCATTAGGGCTTGACGATAGGCAAGAGGATCTTTTCCAGCAGTTACTGCACATTCATTCATGAAGCATTCCATGAAAATACCATTTTGATTGGTATTAACACCGCGCCAAGGACCTACAGGCACATGCGTATTTTTCATCACATATTCGGTGAGAAGTGAAGGGAACTTATAACCCAATTGTGCATCACCTGGCTCTTCATAAAGTCCTTGAAGCTGTCGCACATCTTTATTATTTTTGATGGCCATAGGGCTGACAGTTGCGTTGATAGATTGCCCTGCAACTTTGATGTGCATACCAGTGATATTGCCATTAGCATCCATACCGGCAGTCATTTTTGCCATTGCTATTGGATGGTAATAATCGTGCGTCATATCTTCTTCACGACTCCACATCATTTTGACTGGCACTCCAGGAAATTGTTTAGCAATAGCCACTGCATAAGTAACGTATTCTTGTGTACCACCACGGCGACCTAGGCCAGTTCCAGGATCAAGCTTAAATACTTCACATTGATTGAGTGGTAAACCTGCAGCTTCAGAGAGAGCTGCGTGGGAAGCTTCACCATTTTGTGTTGGGACCCAAGCTTCAGCACGATCAGCTGTAATGCGCACTGTTGCATTCATTGGTTCCATATTGGCATGAGAACGATATGGCGTATAGTAAGTTGCTTCAATTTTCTTTGGAGCATTTTGAATAGCTCCGAGAGCATCACCTTCTTTACGCTGCCAAAAATCACCGTTTTCATCGAGACCTGAACGAAGCATTTTTTCAATATCGCTAGAGGAAGTGTTTGCACCTTTACCTTCATCCCAAACAATAGGGAGTGCTTCTAGAGCAGTCTTAGCGCGCCACCAAGTGTCTGCAACAACTGCAACTGTGCCATCATTAACTTTGACAACCCCTTTTACACCTCGTAAGTTTTTAACTTTAGATTCGTCATAGCTAACAATCTTTCCACCAAATACTGGACAGGCTTTTACGGCGGCGCAAAGCATACCTGGTAATTGTAAATCCGCACCAAATACTTTTTTGCCATTCACCTTATCTGCTGTATCTAGTCTTGCGTATGGTTGGCCAGCAACTTTCCAAGTTCTAGGATCTTTGAGGGTAATAGACTTTGGATCAGGTGGAGTCACTTTTGCCGCAGCCTCAGACACTTTGCCATAGGTCGTTTTTTTACCAGATTTGGCATGTGTAATGACGCCTTTATTTACCGTCAACTCTCCAACAGGAACATTCCATTCATTAGCAGCTGCTTGCATTAACATCATTCTTGCAGCTGCAGCGCCACGACGAACATAATCTTCGGAGATTCTGATGCCACGGCTTCCACCAGTACTCATTTCTCCCCAGGCGCGTTTACGTGCAACGCTTTGACCAGGGGTTGGTGATTCGGTGATGACATTTTTCCAATTACACTCAAGCTCTTCGGTAACCATTTGTGCTAGACCAGTACGTGTACCTTGACCCATTTCGGAGCGAGCGATTCTCACAACAACTGTTTCATCAGGTTTGATATTGACCCAAGCATTCACTTCAGGATCTGCAGCGTTCATGATGCTATTTTGGTTATAGGCTGGGTTCTTTTGGGCTAATGCATCCATTGGAACGGATCCAAGACCTAGCATTAAGCCACCACCTAAAACTGACGTATCAATAATAAAACGACGACGTCCAGCGTTCTCAATTTGTGTTGTTTTCATATTGTCTCCT
>Ga0208106_1000298_pt1 | contig 17739 bp, 21 predicted proteins | sample CryBogCBE25Jul08_FD_184577 | JGI IMG/M metagenome (GOLD analysis project Ga0208106, IMG submission 184577) | Freshwater microbial communities from Crystal Bog, Wisconsin, USA - CBE25Jul08 (SPAdes) | ecosystem: Environmental > Aquatic > Freshwater > Lake | place: Crystal Bog, Wisconsin, USA...
ATAAAACGTTCACCGTCCGGAGTGGTCAATTCTAGAATATCTACTGCTCCGGCAATCATTCGCTCTTCATTCTTGAACTTTACTTCAGTTTTATCTAGGGTAGTAAAGCCCAAGTGAATAAGCATGTTTTGTAGAACTGAATGGAATACAGAACCAATCTGGAAAGTCATGGCTAGAGTGGGAGAGATTCTCTCTTCCTGAAGTAGCGGTCTCCAGTCCGGGTGAAACTTGTAGTAGAGTTCGAGTTCTCCGGCCATAATATCACTGGAAGCGTGATACATATTGTCAAACCCTCTAGGATAGTTGTATACTTTGACCGGATACTCTTCAGGTACAAAGTCACCCTTCATTAGAGCTTCCTCTAGGTAGGGAGTGATGGGTTCTTTACTCTGGTAGGTAGCCAGAGTTCTTTCTAGAAAACTCATTTTTTCTTTCTTACTACTCGCTCGATTATAAAGGCTGATACTACCATAAAGACTAAATCAACAAACTTATTTGCTAGCACTTTCTTGTTCCTTTAGTCTCAGATAATCACAGTATAGTTCCAAGAAGTCGTCTTTATCAAGAACTACAAGGTCTAACTCAATGGGGAGATTCTCTGGAGTATTGGCTCTAGTTCCCCACTCGGTCTCTTCTTCAGTAGGCCCATAAATTCTAATGGCTAAAACTGGGCGAGCAAGCCAACTGCGATTCTGGGCATGCTCTTTAATTGTATTCCAAACCTTTTTACTTATACTATAAGATGCATTCTGGGTGCTTTTACATTCTATGGCAAATTCCATAAGATGTACTTCGTGGGTTCTTACATCACCCTTTTCAAACTTGGCACCACTAGCAATAGTTAGTTCGGCTTCAGGCCACTGATCTTTGATCTCACGCTCATGGCGTTGACTCATTCTCTGTTGGAAGAGTCCCATTTGTCCGTTAACTCCCCGAAAGAGGGACTAACAACAACAAAGTTGTTGCGCCCGTCTTCCATTACATCAAAGATTGTCTTAATAAATTTCTTTAGTTTACGTGGCAATCTGGTTGCATACTTAATGTGCATGCACTTGCCATCATACTCAACGGCCCAGATGTTATATGGATTAGGCATCTACCCGATGCTTTACTTTGGGGATAGCAGTAGGGTAGTTCCAAGAGAACTGGCTCTGCAAGGGATTGCACCAGGAATCATTGGTCTTCTTGTGAATCCACCAACGAGTGCCTAGTACAATCTTTTTATCACAGTTGTCGCACTTCATGTGCTTCTCCATCCCACTGGCCCTTACTAAGGTGGTTCAGAAAGGCGGCAAAGGCCTCACCCAACTCCTCGGGCTTGATGTTATACTTTTCGCAGTAATGGTCAAATTCTTCAAACGTATTCACTATACCTCACTATCGTGGATGTCATCAGAGTCATTGGTTAGAGGACGACCGAAGAATTCATCGTCTTGCTCTTTGAGAACTAGAGCGTTACCATTCTTGATAGTGTCTCTAATCTCTTGGGCAAACTCTTCACCTAGACCTCGGTCCCAGATTTCCTGGAAGAATGAGTCACGGCCTTGTGCCTTAACATCTCGCCAAGTGAACCAGGCTCCTGCTCGATTAGCAACTCCCAATAGGATACCCATTCGTGCAAGGTCTCTACGAGTATCAATACCCGGGTGATCCAAGTTAACGTTGGGTTGGTTGTAGAAGTCGGTCCAACCTTCACGGAAGGGAGGCCCATAACTATTCTTAACGGTCTTCATAACGATAGGAAATCCCACCTGGATATTCTCTCCGTCAATCTTATCAAAATACTTATCGGTACCAGGGCGGAGATAGATTCTAACACTCATGGCGTGCTTGACTGCATGACCTCCGGGAGTCATGGGTCGGTTGTAGCCATCCATGTCTGCTCTTAACTGGTTCAAGTAGAAGCAGGTGACATCATAGAGATTGGCAAGAGGGGCAACCGTCTGAACATTACGCTTCATAACAGCGGCATTGCCGCCCATCTTGTCGTTCTTATCGGTTAACTGTTGCATACTGTGCTTGGTAGCAGCAGCTCCAGTAGAGTCCCAGACAATGGCACAGATCTGCTTGCTCTTGATAAGCTCTACCATAATGTCAGTTCCGGTCTCGGCGTCTGGTGGTTGAACTACAATTAAGCTTTCATCCACTCTTAGACCTAGCTTTTCGGCCCACTCGGGGTTGAAACGGTGCTCTAGGTCAATATAAGCCACCATCTTTTCACCGTTGTAAAAGTCGTAACAGTCCTTGAGAGCCATAAGAGCAAAGGAGCTTTTACCCGAGTGTTCCTTACCAAAGAACTCGATCATCTTGCCTTCGGGCCAACCACCTACAGAGAGTAGATAGTCAAGTGCCGGAGAGAAGGTAGGGATGGCCTTAATCTTCTCGATACTATTGCCTCTCATGGCGATAGGCTTATTACTACCCTGAGGAGTAAACTTATTGAGATCTGCAATTAGTTTATCAATACTATCTTTAGCGGCCATATTCTCTTTCCAAAGTTTCTTCTATTAGCTCCTCTATAGTAATGTTATTGGTTTTTGCCACACTAATCAACTCTTTTAGTAGTCGTGGGTCTAAGTTTAGTTCAATCATTAGGTTCTGCCGTCCACTGGTCCCATATATTACACTTTACAGAATAGTGCTGTCCATTTCTGAACTTATGGACCCAAGTTCCATCAGCACCCTGCAAAATAGTAACTGTATCTCCAAGTTTACGTAGACAGTTTTTACAAGTACTTTCCTTAAATTTGTAAGTCATCGGTTGTGCCACTCACGTTGAACATCTCGACTATTTTCTGTAGGACGATGCTTAATGTGGTATTCATTGTGATGAAATACAAAATCAACAGCCTTGTGGAATACTATATTACAGTTGTGACAGAAATGTCTAAACTTGATTGCCATTATTTCTCCTTTTTCTTAACTCACGGGCATAAGAGTTGTTGGCTTCCCTACAGGGTTCACACCTACACCCTCTTCTTCTGTAACAATTGATTGTTCCATGTATTATAGATCCATTCAGGGCTCTCTTATAAGATCCATCACCCGTCCTGGCTCTTCTCTGTTCGAGAATATGATCTCGATGAGCCCAATAGTACTCTCGCTCTCTCTTGCGTTTGTGCTCGAGATTTACGGGTTTGGGTTCACGAATTTTTTTTAGTTCTTGTAGAGCCTTTTCATAATCTATCATATTAGAATAGAGTGAGTTGCTCTTCCCCACCTTCATGCCAGCAACAGTAGCAACTGGGGCAATGCCTAGGCGGGACTTCTAGTGGGAACTTGAATTCTTCTCCACAACCGTTGCAGGTGGTGCTCATACCTTCTCCTTGAGTAGATCTAGTCTAAAGATATTGCGTAGGCTTAGTCCACTAGACATCTTTTCAATCTCTAATAGTACCGGACTTCCAACTTCAATCTGTGCTCCCACTCGCTTAAAAGTATCCGGGAAAGCCACAATCTGAATACTCTCGTCCTTGCTGGAAGAAGTTTCATCACTGTCCTGATCATCATAATCAGCGATCTCTTCGGAGTGTAATGGTAGTTCAATCCAGAACTGGCACATGGGAGCTCCCGGAGTTTTTCCACTCTTGGTTACAAGCGGATTAATCCTAGTGATTAGACCGCCTACCATGGCCTTCTCACCGGTAAACATGGCATCCTCACCTGGAAAATTATCTTCCTCTACAATAACATCAATATAGTCGCCGAGAGGGTCAACACTGATAAGAGTGCCCAGTAGTTCACGCTCCCACTTTGCTCTTGCATCAATCTCTTCTTGGAGATCAGCGTAACAATTCCAAGCACTGAGACTCCCATGGCAATATTCACAAGTGTCCTTACATGCATCATCAATGCCCTTAAAATCCTTTCTAGCTTCCCAATACTCTCTCAAGGCATTTCTAGCGCTACCGCACATAGAGTCAAATACTCCACACTTGATAAGTGCCACTGCCGCTCGCTTGTTGATCTTTTTACTGGGAACTCGAGCAACAAAGTCTTTCATATCAGTAAAGGGAGCCATACGAGCTAGATCACTAGCACCACCAGCAACAAACTTAACCGAACTTAGGCCATATCGAATACTACCGCTTTTGGTTAGAGTGTAACTGGCACCCGATTCATTGATATCTGGACCCAGTACCGAGATACCCATTCTACGGGCTTCACGAGTATAGATTACCGAGTCATGAGCGTTGGTCCTAAAGCAGGCAGTCATAAACTCTTTGGGATAGTGGTGCTTGAGATAGGCAGTCCAATAGGCTACGATAGCGTATCCGTAACTGTGGCTCTTGTTAAATCCATAAGTACCAAAGGCCTGCATCTCATCAAATACTGCCTCAGCAATCTTTCTATCTACACCCTGCTTGAGGCAACCTTCAATAAAGATCACACGCTCTTTCTTCATTTTATCGAAGAGCATCTTGCCCATGATTTTTCGAACTCGGTCGGTCTCACTCAACGAGTAACCGGCCAGTTCCACACACGCTTGCATGATCTGCTCTTGGTAAACAAAAGTACCATAGGTACTACCCAGTACCTTTTTGAGGTTCGGGTGCTTGTATTTAACCGGGAGTTTGCCTTCACGCTTTCTTAGATAGAGTTCCAATAGATTGAGTCCGGTCTCGGCATCACTGGTTCTAGTAATACCCGGTCGACATACTGCAATCATAGTGGAGAGATCCTCAATACTTCTCGGTTGGAATCTCTTTACTAGCCCTCGTAAGTTACTGGTTTCAATCTGGAAGCTACCGATATTATTTCCGGTACCAATCTCGTCCCACACTCGTGGATCTTCATAATAGGTTTCCCAGTCATACTGCCAATCGTAGAAGTGAGCTAAAGCGCCCTTACCGTAATTCTTTTCAATCAATCGGTAGGCTTCCATTAGCGTACTAAGAGTTCGAAGACCCAACATATCGATCTTAACGAAACCCAAACTCTCAACATCCCACATATCAAATTGAGTTCTAACATCACCATTCTTGTAGCGAAGAGGTAATCGGCCAATCAAACTATCCTTGGAGATCACTACACCGGCAGCGTGTGCGCTAGCGTGTCTAATGTGAGTCAGGAACTCGGGCATCATCTGGAATAGCTTGGGATACTTCTTTTTCCAGGGGGCTAATTCCCGTTCATAGGCCTTTTCTACTTTGTCCCATCCATAATGACCTGCTCCTCTATCAGCAATGTTCCAGGAGTCATCGATAATATTACAGATCTTGTCGGTATCGGTTTTATTGATAGCCAGACCTCGGCATAGGTCTCTCATGGTCTGCTTGACACCCAGGGTATTTAGGGTACCAATACTAGCAATATTAAACTTACCGTACTGCTCTTCCAGGTGCTCTCTTACGAGATGGCGCTCATTACGAGGAAAGTCGATATCGATATCAGGAAGAGAGGCCCGCTCAGGGTCAAGGAATCTCTCAAAGAGTAATCCGGCTTTAATCGGGTCAACTTCAGTAATGTCAAGACAGTATGCCAGAAGACTGCCACCCACACTACCACGGCTAGGACCAATAAGATAACCTTCATTTTTACTCCAAACAATAATGTCCTGCACGGTCAAGAAGTAACCGGGGAATCCCTGCTTACAAACAATATCTAGTTCGTAATCAATTCTACTCTGATACTCATCAACTTTATCAGGGCCCACTACATTACGAACCTTACGGTCGAAACCTTCAGCAACTTTCTTTCTCAATTGCCTTTCATCCATTTCCGGGGAGGCAAAGAAGACCGGCATACTACGGCCTTCAGGCATACGGGCATCAGCTCGCTCGGCAATATCTCCGGTATTTCGGATAGCCTCATCTACTACACTATCCGGAAGATAACTCAAACGTTCTCGAGTTTCAGCTTCACTAAAAATACAGAGTTGGTTGGGTCCATACGAGAACCGGTCCGGGTCCTCCATATTCTTGCCCATCTGGATAGCGGTCATTAGTTCGTGAGCATACCAGTCATCCGGACGAGCATAGTGAGCATCACTAACGGCCAATAGCGGTACCGAAAGATCACGAGAGATCTCTACAATACGTTCGTTCCAACGATTGCTTTCCGGGCTTAGATAAGTGTGTAATTCGAGGTAGAAGTTGTCCCCAAAGATGGCTTGAAGCCTAGAAACTCGATCGATTGCTCGTTCAATGCTTCTAGATTCACCGTGGAGGAACTTACCGACACATCCACCCATACACCCGCCGGTAACAGCCAGGCCTTCCGAGTATTTGGACAGGAGCTCCCAGTCGAACCGAGGGTTTCCATAATAACTTCCTTCTATGTAAGCCAGGCTACTCAAAGCCCAGAGATTTTCTAGTCCTTTTTGGTTGAGAGCGATCATGGTCATGTGATCATAATTCTCACCCTTTTTACCTTCTCGGACCCAACGGTCTTCAGTAAAGTAACCTTCCATACCAAATAGCGGTTTGATACCGGCCTTATCTGCTTCTCGTTGTAGTCTCAGGTGGCCGCTTACTTCACCGTGGTCGGTAATGGCTACTGCACTCTGCCCTAGATCCACTACTCTAGAGACCAATTGCTCTACGGTACTTAGACCATCAAGAAAAGAGTGTTCAGTGTGAACGTGTAAGTGAACTAATTTGTCTGTCATATATACCTACTAGTATAATTACTGCTACTTGCTTAATCAAGAACAAACCCCGGTATGGACTGAGGAGGGTAAGTCCATACCGGGGCAAAATGTGTGGAGCGGCCGGCAGTACACTGTGTCATCAAGTGGTACCACTCCACACAAACCTATTGAGCCATACGCTTGCGAAGACGCTCGGCAGTGCTCTCTTCATCGAGTGGAGCGTAGTCTTCGTCCTCGTACTCGTCTTCTACTGCAGTCTCGAATGGTTCATCCTTGACTTCAGGCTTGATACCGTGCAACTGTGCCTGGTAGTATTCTTCACTACCAATACGAGTCAAGAAGCCTTCAATATCCGGCATAAACTTGGCATACCGAGTGTCGATGTCTTCAATCTCTTTCTTATCGAGAGCAAAAGCCATGTAGGTAGTGTCAGTGCCTGCACCCTGTCGAAGGACCTCGATCTCACGATCACGGAGGCTACCATACTTCTCGCTAATAACAGCAATCTGGTTCCAGAAGTTTCGCATACCCTGAGAAACAATTCCCACATATGGCTTCTTCTTGGTGACAGTCTTGCCGTTCTCTTCGGTCTCGTAGGTGCTGGTTACATCTCGGTAACCCTTAATGTTGCGAGTACCCTCTTCGTAAACTGGCTCACGAAGAACTGCTACACCGTAACCTACATCTCGTCGGTAGGTCTTGCTTGCACAGAGTTCACAAGTGGAGTCGAATGCCTGTCGGCATACAAAAGTCTTGTTCTTTCCATCTACGGTCTGAACATTTTCGTGAACTGGAACTACAAAGATATCGTTCGAGTCCGTGAGGAATCGAATGGCCTTGGTGTCCCCGGCCTTCCAGTAGAACCAGTTGGTCTCTTCTCGGTTACCCGAGTTACTCCGCTGAGAACGCTCTAGGCTTTCTCGTACTGCGGACATTCCTTTTTTTAGTGACATATTTTTCTTTCTGTGTTAGTTTATCTAGGCCCCTAGGCCAATTACTATTATAAGTTACTAATTGTAGTACAATCAACTATAACTTAATTCCCATTCAAAGGCCCCTAAACTACTGGGGACTTCAGTGAGACTTGCTGGGTCTTCACCATCTGGAGTATCAATTACTCGTAGACGAGTGTAGTCCCTAAGACCGGTTACCAAGTTCTTTCTACCCTCACGGCCGGGAGCGTCTCCGTCCATAAAGACTGTAACCTCTCGAAAGTTTCTTAATAGAGTGAGTTGTGGTTTGCTAATCTTGGCTCCAAAAGTGGCTACAACATTATCAATGCCTCGACTCTTGAGAACTAGAACACTCATGGGACTCTCTACCACATAGATTGAGTCCATACCTCGAACTCCATCTTGATTATACAGAGAGTATTGTCTAGGGAACCCCTTTGAGTTCTTGTACTTGGCCACTCCATCAATGTTTTCGGTCTTTCGAGCTACCCAACCGACCAACCGCTCGTTTACAAAGTGCGGGATTACGACTCGGTCAAGAACCGTGCTACTAGATCCAAAAGTGCCCCGGACAATCTCGAGTCGATCTCGGTCAATACCAGTTCGCATTTCTTTCTGAACTTGGGTACTAACCCCACGGTCAGTAAGGTAGTCAGTAACAGTAGTCCAACGATCAAGAATCTTGGTACTGTACGACGGGATATCATAACTCTGCTCCGATTCATTTGTAAATAGTTTATTGAGTTTGGTAATAAATTCTTCTACGGGAAGTGCCTTGAGTCCTTGAGCATAACTCTTGAGCTCGAAAATGGCTTCTTCACGGTCTATATCCATGCAATTCTGAACTAGCCAAATGATACTTCCACCACCACAGGTAAAGCAGTTGAATAGAAGAGTTTCGGAGTTTAGACTTGCACTGGGGTTGGAGTCCCCATTCTTGTGCATTCCAAAGGGCAGTCGACAAGAGTGAATTAGTTCATTGCCGCTATAAATAATTTCGTGAGCGCCTACCAGGTCCCGAAGTACACCTTCGGCATCTAATCCTGTAAATAGATCACTCAACTTTTTCATTAGTCCTCCAGGTATTCCAGTATAGAGTTGTAGTTTTGCTTAATCAACTCTAAATTATTAAGTTCTTCAGCGCTCAAGTGTGCTCGAGTCTGTTCACTCAAGTTTATTGCCCACTGTAGGGCCAATCTACTATCCATGCGGAAGTCCATGATCATAACGTCTGTCAATAACTTCACTTGTTCCATATTTTCTTTCATTGTTATCCTTTCTTATTCACTGTCTTCAAATTCTCTGACAATTTCTAGTTTGGTTTGTTCTCGTAGTTCGAAACTCATCATCCAACTCTTGAGATCACTTCTACGACTTTTAAGAATATCGATTACTAGAGCCTCTTGCTGTTTCATTTCCTTAGTGCAACCGATACCAAAGGCAAAGTCAACAATCTGCTCGATCTGGCTAGTTAGACCAATCTGGGCTAATCCACCACGGCCTTTCTTGCTCTTAGTGGCTTCACGGTTGAACTGAGCTAGCCACACCGAGGCCATACCCATTTCACGGTTAATACTAGCTACATCGGTAATCACTTCGGCCATTTGAAGAGTCTGGAAATTGGTATTAGTTCCATAGTTCTTCTCGGTAGTAAGCCAACTCAACTGGTCTCCTACCATTAGATCAGCACCCCAGTGCTTGGCTTTGCTATAGAGTTCCACTACAGTTCGCTCATTCTTTCTGGCCGGAGAGTCAATGAGTAGGTATTCACCAAACTCCATTACTTCTTCACGAGCCTCTTTGAGTCTACGAAGTTCATTGGGAGTTAGTTCACCTCGTTCATACCGGCTATAGGGAACTCCACTAACCAAGCAGTCCAATCGCATGAGAGTTAGTTCTTTTCTAAGTTCCAGAGAAGCAAAGTAGACCTTTTGCTTTCTACGAGCAGCCTCGAGAGCGATTACACTACCCACCCAACTCTTACCGACATTGGGAATACCGACCACTACAGCTAGTTCACCCTTCTGGATACCATAGGTATGGTCATTGAGTTGATCCCATCCCAGATAGATACCACGCTTTTCATGGCTCTTATTGAGAGCATTCTCAATATAGTCATTACTTCTACGCTCGTATCCATCACCGTAGATCTCGATTCGTTCACGAGTACTAGTATCACTCTGGATCTTGGTTAGCGAACTCAAAGCCATTGAGATACCGGCCTCAGGATCTTTTTCTAGTTCACTAGCGGCCTTGAGTAGAACATTCTGAGTGGTGGCTCTACGATACTTGGTTAGTAGCTCTTCTACTAATACAATCGGTAAATACTCTTCTTCAGGCCAAGTATTCCTAGCAAAATAGTCCGGAAACTTGGTTTCTAGAAAGTCACGGTCTACGGTCTGCTTGAATTCACTCTTGAGATAGTATTCTAGAGCATACTCGAATAACTCTCTTACTCCATCATCGAAAAAATGTTCAGGCCTTACTCCCTTATCCCAAATGATCTTGAGATTATCAATCTTTACTAAATGCGGCACATAGGCCTTTTCAATATCCACTAATAGATCTTTCTAACTCGTCCTTGTGAAATTTCCTGGAAGGTTCTCTCTCGTGCTAACTCACGGAAGTCATCACCTACCATATTATGTACTATCATGCGCTCTTTCAAGAGAGAAAAGATGGCACTTCCATATCCCACCTGCATTTCTTCGGCAGTCATGTTGGTGGTAATAAAGGTTGGCCTATTGTCTAGCGCTCTCTGTCTGAGGACATGGTCGAAGGTTGCTTCCGAAAGGTTATTCTTGGTTCTAAACTCTTTACCAACATCGTCCAGGAAGAATACATCACTCTTAACCACTTTACTCTCAAATCGAGCCTTGTCCTCGTTACTGCCCCAACCTCTAGTGAACTCGTCCACCATCTGAGTGAAAGTAGCAAAGTAAACGGTGTATCCTAGCTTGACTAGTTCCTTGGCCATCAAGGCCGTAAGGAGTGTCTTACCGGTTCCCCAAGGACCCTGGTAGAGAATACCCATTCCACCTTTTACAAAGTCTCTATGCTTGTTTAAATAGCGAATAGCGGTCTCGTAGGCCTTGGGGTCACCCTGGAAGTCATCCCAGTTTAATCTCTGGTAGTTGAGTCCGATACCGGCCTTGAGATAGTGCTTATAGAGTTGTAGTTGTAGCTTGCATTCCCCACAACTACGATCAGTGCAGGTAGGGCAACCGATCTTATTGACTTTATCGAACTGAGGAGTCTTAGTGGCTAAATATTCAACATCATCATCGTCTAGGAACTCATACTTGAGATTGATATAGCTATTCTGCCAATTAAAAGGCAAATCGTTGAAGAAAGTCATCAGACCCCATTAATCCTTCCACATTGGGCTTAGGTTCAGCTTCTTTAATTCTATCCTGGTGCAACTCGATATACAACTTGTCTTGAATCCATTTACTACCCTTACTAAAAGCAGTAACAGTCATTACCTGCCCGTTAAGGACACAGTTGTACTTATCGAAGAGAAGCGCTATCATGTGACCTGCATCATCACCATATCGCTCTTTAAAGCTCTTGAAAATAGCCATCTCTTTGACCCATTCAACCGTATACTCAAATCCTTGAGTTTCTTTGAACCTATTGGCAAAGTACACTAGTAGGTCTTTGGGTTGAGCACTAGCTAGATCAATCTGACTCCAAGGAGGAGCTTCCTTCTCTTCCCGAACAATCACCACTACATCATCGTAGCTATCGTTATCAAAGTCGGCTAGTTGTTCAGCGACTTTCTTTTCGCTCATTAGAATTACCCTTTACTAGAAACTTCTCACATACATCCGAGAAATTCTTGATCTTCTTACTTACATAATCACGAATGTCTTCATCAACATCATTGAGAGATCGACCGGTAGGTACAATAGCGGTTAGCCCGTCCTTACCGAGTAGAATAAATCTCCACTGTCGATCTTTGTCTTGCTCGTTCTCTTCGTGACCGTAAACCTGGACCCAGCGATCATCTAGACCACAAAGGAATCCTTCGTATACAAAGCCACCGCTATATACTGCTACTTCGTTTCTACGACTAGCGATAATTGAGATGTTTCTCTCAAACATCGAATCGTTAGGATGCGCTAACTTTTCCATTATTTCCACTCCATCGGGCTTGTTGTCCCTTGGTAAAATCCATTATATGTTCTACTAGTGCTTGCTTCAAGAAAGATCATTTGTGCAATACTGGCCCCAACCTCAATGTAGCTCTCGCTCTGAACCTGTACCATCATACCACAAGCTCCACGGTATCCACTATCAAAGAGACCGTTCTCTCCGGTACAACCGCTCTTGGCCATACTACTTCTAACCAGAGTGATTCCACAGAAATTATCAGGTAAGTCTAACATTTCATTAAACTCCACTTGATAGCGAATACCGGGCTCTAGTTTATACATCGAGTGATCTCCATAGAAGAATGGTTCCACTTCTGTATAGTCCGGTAGTTGTCTCTGGTTCTCTTTATCGGCATAGATAACGAGAGTACCATTGATCGTATAGACCTTCTTGACCGTTAAATCAATGCTATTTGGTTGAATGTTATCCCAGGAATGACCATCAATATAGCCTTTCCGGGCAACCAAGAAGGGATCCAGGATCATTATCGACCTGCTACAGTTTGCATCCACTCATCACGGTAAGTGTTGGGTCCCGGGTTACCTATAGTGGGAGCAGACAACCAACCGAGAGTGGTATTGGTAACTGTTGAGGTACCAGGCTTCTGTACTCCACGCATAGCCATGCAGAAGTGCTCGGCCTGGATATAGACTCCTACACCATTAGGGTGAAGGTCACTCTCCTTAAGAGCGGTAGCAACCTGAGCACCTAGACGTTCTTGGACCTGAAGTCGGCGCGAATACGCATCAAGAACTCGAGCAAGCTTAGATAGGCCCACAACCCGCCCATTACAAGGAATGTAGCCAATAGTTGCAGTACCAAAAAAGGGAGCAAGATGATGCTCACAAAGACTGTAGAAAGGAATATCACGAACCACAACAAGCTCGTCGCGGCCTTCCTGAAAAATTGCCTTATTAATGATAGCAAGGGGGTCCTCCTGGTATCCTTGGGTCAGTTCCTGGTACATCTCGACCACTCGGCGAGGAGTATCGATTAGACCTTCACGAGAGATATCTTCTCCCATGAAACCTAATAGACCTTGGACATTTTCCTTGGCCTCTTCGAAATTATTTATACTTACTTTGCTCATTTTCTTACTTTCTGTTTTGTGGTAATCCTTATAGTGATTTTCAACTAGAAGACCGGTTCGGGTGTAGTGAACGTCGCCCATTACTTCTTTTTCTTTCTCTTAATTATACTAAGGTCTGGGAATCTTTTCTTCTTGCCTGCTTGGACATCTCTAAGAACCGACATTGCTGTGCCTATACCGGCAGCATAACCGTGATCATAGTTATTTCCACGAGTCATGGACTTGTCTACTGCCTCGATATTCAACTTGTATAAAACATCGATGGCCTCTTCAAGTCTACGACCCATTATCTAGCTCGCTCGTTTGCAGGCCAGATAAAATTGTGAACCTGTACGTTTAGTCTCCATGGTAATTTATGCTCGAGTACCAATTCAACTACTCGCTTCTCGGGGAATACATCCCAGGCAGCACCAACCCAGAATACAAGGCCGGGATCAACTTCACCCTTGAGAGTGTTCCAGACCTTGATGGCCTGCTTAAAGTCATCCTCGTCCTTGCATACAAACTTAATGCCATCACCAGTACCTAGGTTAAGAGCATTGATGGTCCGCTCGGTTAGGTAACTAGCACCCTCACCACTTCCATCTAGCTTCCAGTCCATCATAAACTGAACATGGTAGAGTGCTAGAGGGGAATAAACAAAACTACCATTGGTAAATGCTTCAATCTCAAATTCTAGTTCATCAAGAGCACGGATTAGATCGTCCATAAGCTCTTGCTTCTGCAAGAAGGGCTCTCCACCGGTAAGGCAGATGTTCTTGGCACCAGACTCTGCTGCCTTTTCTACACAATCGGCAACAAGCTCTTCTACGGTACGCTTGTAACTACCACCGGGCTTACCCCAAATCTTGGGATCTACAGCAAATGGAGTATCACAAGGCCAACCCTCACACCGCATACTGCAACCAGCAAATCTTACAAACTGGGTAGGCTTACCGGCTCGAGGACCTTCACCTTGAGTGCTTACATAGTGCTCAACCAAACGAAGAGAGTTCTTGTTTGCAATACGTACTTCGGTAATCTCTTGATTGACTTCATTTTCAAATTCGTGTTCCATAATCATCTTTTCTTGATACCAACCGGTATTCTCGTTGCCATTCATCATACACCTCGGCAATAGGCTACACTCGTAGGAGTTTCCCAGACAGCAACTTCATAGAGTTCTAGGTCATTACCGAACTCTTCTTCAATGTCTCGGGCAATCTGCATCCAACTCCATCGAGCAATATTTTCGGCCGTAGGAATTAATGGGAATACAATTAGGTTCCAGTCATTATCGTAACTGGGCTTTCTTAGGACTTCAAGAAGAACCTTATCGTCTTCCCAAACAGCAAAACCGTGGTCTAGAACATCGTGGATACGCCAGTTCATAATGTTCTTGAGGTTACCAAAGTCAATTAGCATACCGTGGTCTGGGCGAGTGGGGTCATCAATAATTTGACCCTTACAGGTTACACGAACTTTATAACGGTGGCCGTGAGGGTTTCTACACTTGCTACCATGGGTACTTACACGGTGACCAAGATCAAATTCGATCTCTTTGGAAATTAGGTTCATTATTGCTCCTTACTTTCTTTATATATTAGAAGGTTTCTTTATGAGAATCAACTACTTCTGTAGCTTTTTTTACGGCCTCAATAAGTGCCCGATCAATAAACTCATTAAAGGTCATATTTAGTGTAATACAAGCTTTACCAATCTGTACAAGTTCTTCACCGGTAAAATCAATCTGTACTGACGTAGTGTCTTTGCTCATTTTACACAACTTTCCACTGCCTGTCGAACCTTCAAGAAATTATTGTAGATCTCTCGAGGCTTGGCATTTAGTGGAGCATAGAGTCTGATAGTGTTACTGCCATAGAGCACTCGACCACTGAAGATACCGCGTTTCCAGATCTCTTGAACTACTCCATCAATCTCGATGTCATCATCAAGTACCAAACCCAACATAAGGCCCAGTCCTCTCAAATGAGCCACTTCACAGCCTTCTAGAGCCTTATGGGCCATGGCATTACCATCAGCTACGTTATTTAGCAACCAATAAGTCTGAGTGGCCTTATACATCTCTCGTCCAGCGGCAACACTAACGGGATTACCGCCAAAGGTACTCAAGTGAGTGAATGGATTCTTTTCAGAGATATAAGAGAATCGTTCACTACTGGCTACTACTGCTCCCAGTGGATAACCTCCACCCAATGCCTTACCGAGAGTGATGATGTCCGGGTGGACTCCTCGGTACTGTTCGATTACAAACTGAGTTCCCGTTCTACCAAATCCGGTCTGGACTTCATCAATGACTAGTAGGACACCATGCTCCTTGCACCAGTCACTAACATACCTTGCCCAGGTTGGATCTACGGGAACTACTCCGGCTTCTCCTTGTACCAGTTCCATAAAGAGTGCGGCTCGATTGCCATACTCTTCGGGAATTTCTTCTCCGATTTGCACCCACTTAGTGAGTTCCGGGCTAACCATATAACTGAAAGGCTCACGATAAGTTGGCTTATAAGTGAGACTAAGACTACCAAGAGAACGACCGTGGAATCCATCTTTAAGTGCTATAAATCCTTCTCTACCCGTACTTAGGGTAGCTAGTTTCATTGCTAATTCATTTGCTTCTGTCCCACTAGTGCAGAACCAGACTTTGTTATCATCAGAGATCTCGATAAAGATATCCGCTAGGTTTTCAGCATACTTAAGTTGCTCTTTGATATTAAACTCACCGTATACGTTAATATGAGCATATCGCTCTACGGTTTTTAGTACCTCACGCTTGATGGCCGGATAATTGTGTCCTAAGTTGTTTACAGCAATACCGCAGGCCATATCAAACATATCACCATACTCTTTGGTCTTGAGATAACTACCCTCGGCACCAGTAATAGTGATATCATAAGGCCAGGGATTGGTCCTAGCTAGCTTTTCCATTAATCCTCTCCTACATATACATCAAAATCATCGGTAGTATCAAACTGCTCAAAGAAATGAGGAAACTGCATTTCTCCAATACTACAGATTCTAGTTATCAATTGGTCTTCTAGAAAGTCTAGAGCTTCTTCATCATTGGGTTCTATTGCCACCGTACTAATACGGTCTCTCCACTTTTCAATGAAGGGTTCCAGATCTTCTAGTTCATTTACTACTACAAATCTAGTATCACCATATAGTGTAGAAAAGATTTCACGACTATTCAACTTTTCTTCTCGAACATATTTACTTCGATAGTTAGCTAGAATAGTTTGTTGAACTAATTCACTCTTTCGAGTTAAGGGCAGTTTGTTTCTAAACTCATCAATGGCCATAGCATAGAGGTTCTGCATAACTGCACTCATATCCTGGTACTGCTTTTGAGTTACATCTCCTACAATTACATAGAACTTGGGACTCAGGCAACCTTCACCATAGTAGCTATAGAAGTCAAAACCAATCTCTTCCATATTACCAAGGGTAAAGTCAGAGGCTTTGACAATGCCAAACGAGAACTTGGGTCCGTGAATCCAAACCCTACGGCTAGGAGTTTCTAGTTCTTCAAAAGCTGCTGCTGTATATTCATCACCAAAGACTACAATGTCGGTAGCCTTCTCCAAGCAATCTCTCCACTCACTGGAAAGTTTGAGTTCATCACTATGTTCTTGAAATACATGAGTTTCTACATCCTTACCATAGTGGTCAATCACATTCTGAATTAACCAACCTTCATCGAGGGTGGGTGCCTTGACCATTACACTCTCGGGGCCAGCAAGTTTGAGGCAGAGAAATACACTCTTGGCTGTGGCTCCAGGAACACTCTTGGCTCCAACAATTACAAACCTACGATTGCTCTTTTCAGTAAACTCATCGAACTCACCGGGGATCTCCATAGAATCGATGGCCATACGGTAGTCATGCTCTAGAAAGCGGCCGTACTTGGCCAACGTCTCTACCAAGTCTACATCGGGATTAACGATCCATTGACTGGGCGTAGGTGAGGCTGCATCCTTTTTCCGGGGCATTAACTGCTCTTCCTTCCAATACTAGAGATTCCATAAACTTACTACCAGTATAGATGTGCCCTACGTCTTCGGTCAAGATAAAAGGACAACTCCATACATTTGCTAGGTCAACAAAGGCAATAATACCGCTCTCACCCTGCTGTACTTCTGTCTGAGAGAGTGGATCTACCAAACGGTAGTTCAACCATTCAGGTGCATGATAACGAACTTCACTCTCGTTACCCCAGGCATAGAGTTGACTTGAGAGTTCACTCATAGAGTATTCACGGATAAGGTCGTCCTTTTTAACCCCAAAGAAGTTACCGACCCTACGGGTAAGTTCTTGAGGAGTAACTTCAATATTGCGACCCTTCCAACCTCCGGTCTCCATTACCAAACTATTCTTGGGAAGCTTGATGCTCTCTAGGTCTAGTGATCGAATGGTCTCCATAAGGTCATAGAAAGCCAGGCTAGTTCCAAAGAGAATTACCGGTTCTACTTGCCAAGAAAGATCCTCAACAAAATCACGTACTCTAATAGCATTGGTCATACCATCAAAGCGTTCGAACTCACCACTAGGATCATAGAGTTCAGAAAGATACTGCATCATGTAGTATAGACTACTATTCTTGAGTTCGGGAGTAAGACAGATCATTCGGTACTTGGGAGGACCATAGTCACCAATTGTAAATCCAAAACCTCTAGCAATACTGGCTCGGTAGGTTTCGGTATCATACATAAAGTGCTCGCTCTTATCACGGCCGGTAGTACCACTCGAATTAAAGAGAACTCCAGGGTAGGGCATTTCGGTCTCCCACTGGATACCTACACGGCCATTCTTGAACTCACCGATAGGCATGAGAGGAATCTCTCTCCAATCTTTAAGAGCACCCTTATCATATTTCTTGTAGATCGGGTTCATCTCTCGGTGGAGATCGTAAAGTTCTAGAGCAAGTTCTCCAAACTCTTCGTTGT
>Ga0208106_1000299_pt1 | contig 17734 bp, 15 predicted proteins | sample CryBogCBE25Jul08_FD_184577 | JGI IMG/M metagenome (GOLD analysis project Ga0208106, IMG submission 184577) | Freshwater microbial communities from Crystal Bog, Wisconsin, USA - CBE25Jul08 (SPAdes) | ecosystem: Environmental > Aquatic > Freshwater > Lake | place: Crystal Bog, Wisconsin, USA...
AATGGATCAATTTTTACAACCCAAAGAATTTATGGAAAAACGCACCCGCAACGCCGGGGCCAAGCAACACCAACAACATCACGCCATAGATCAAAAATTCGATCTTTGTCATCCGCCTTTCGCCATCTCGCAAACATTGTTCTATGCGCCTGTAACGCTCGTCACAGACCGCAACGTGGACGGCCAAGTCTTGTTCAGTATTGCTCATGTCTTTTGAATAAATGCTAATGCGTAATAAAGTGGATTGTTGGTGCCGCTAGATGTGACAACACCGCTAGATGCAAATCCGCCATTGTTTCCAACCGAATAGCTATTTCCGGCACCCACCACAAATCGATCACGCAAATCCGGCGTGCCGTTTGATCCATTACAAAGCACATAGCCGGTTGGGATTGATCCAATCGATCCTGACCACATAATGATACCGCCGCTAGGCACAGCGCTAACCGCGGGGCTTGTGCCTATGATTCCATATAGGTTATCTAGCGTTTGAATGGTGTTGTTATTGGAATCGGTTAAAACAAATTTATAAGAATACCCGCTTGTTAGCCAAATTTCATTAGGCGTGCGGCCATCCGTGCCCAACACAATTGGGTTTGTGTTTGCCGTTGCACCGGAATTATCGGTGTAAGTGTTAAGCGGTGTGCTTGATCCGGCTTGATAGGTGTAGATATAGCCACCGGCCAAAGGCACGTTAGGCGTGGTGCTTGATAGGAATTGAAATCCGTTTCCTACTGGTGAAAGATTAACGCTCATGGTTGTTTCCCTATTTCTGACAATAATGTTCTTTTGGCCCAATCGGTTTTAGCCGCCTTAGATTCCATTCCGGATGTTAATTTTCCGCCAATCATTTCGCCCAATCCAGCGCCACCACCGGCACCAACGGCCGTGCCAATTGGGCCAAATATTGATCCGGCGGTGCCACCGGCCGCGCCACCCACGGCGGTTGATCCCTTTTGAATCATAGCCGGTAATATCCCGCGTTTGATGGCGGATTGTGCTTGTGCGGCCGCGCCGATATACGATGGGTCGTAATCTAATATATGCCCACCCGCCTCCAAATCATCCAACTTTTGTAACAAATCGGGCCGATCTTTGAATAATATTTCCTCATTCGCCTTGTGTGCTTTTCTGAAATTGGAAACGTTTTTTTCATTCCATTTCTTTTTATTTGTCGATCCCTTTTCCATTAAGTTTTCTAAATAATGGCCTTGCAAAACACTTTTTGCTTTTTGTGAATCGGCTTTTAATTCGGGCGGCACGCTATCCAATGTTTTGATAATGTGCCCAAATTGTTCCGAATCAAGATTAATCACATCATTGGCTATATTTTGAAACGGAGTTCGCCTATTGATAGGCGCATTTATATCGTAATCAAATAGCTTAGCAATCCCCTTTGGGTCTTCCAACGTTTCTTTTTTCAATTTCCAAAGATCACGCCCTTGTTTGTATGTATCCTCACCCGCGTGTTTCAAAACCGAATCATCGATTTGTTCTTTCACTTTTCCTAGCAAACTACTATTGTCTTTGTTCCAAATAGTATTTAGCCATTTGCGGAATTGTTCCGTGTTCTTAACCGTTAAGCCATCTGGATTTGTGTCTTTATACAATTGCAATTGATCTTTGATGGCTTTAACTAGATTTTGTTGATCTTTTGCATTGGCGGTGTTATTAAATTCACGATCATTCAACAACGCCTCAATATCCGCCGGATTTACAACCGGCAAACCACCGGATTTTTCATCCGCTTGTTTGTATAGGCTACCTGTTTGTGAATCAAACCATTCATTGAATTTTTTGATGGGCGCATCAATTGTCTTGCCTTTTGATGTTAGGCTAGATTGATCATTGCCAATAACACTTGATCCGGTTTCTTTAATAAGATTGTTGTTGAAATCGGATAATTTTTGTCTTTCGTTGGCCAAGTGTTCGTAAGCCTCTTTGCCCAACGGATGATCAATAAATTTGGATAGATTTGCATCAATAGCGGCATTAAGCGCATCGCCCGTCACGGCGCTTATCCGTTGTTCCTCAGGCGCAAAACCAAGGCGTGTAAGCACATCGGATTTTGCTTTGGCAATGTGTGGTTGGACGCCATTTGAAAGAGGAGGTGATGCAACTTCTTCCGGCATACTTGTTTGGGCGGTTAGCTTTTCTTGTGGCGCAATGTTTTCTATTGGTGCCGTAGTGGGCTTTGCCTGTGCCGTTGCCTGTGTTGTTGGTTGCGGTGCAAATTGTTGTGTATTTTGTAATGAAAGTGGTTGGGTTGTGGTTTCCGGTTGTGCAAAAATAGATTTGTTTTTTGCCTTTGCCTCACGGCTAACCTCCAACTCTTGCATCCACGGCTTAGTAGCCTTTGAAACGCCTTTAACACCTAATGGTGCGGCCAACATTAATCCATTGATTGCGGCTTGGATATCTTGCACCGGCACGCCCGTGCGTTTTGCTATCGCCTCCGCACCCTCATTAATATGCGATCCAATGTAATCCATAACTTGCGATGGCAACGCTTGTTTGTATTCGGGCGTTTCTGCCATGCCAGTTAACTTACCAACGGGTTGGCTTAGTGGTGCCGCTACACGATTAGCGGCCGCTTGCGTTTCTTCCGGCGTAAGTAAGTTTTCCGGCCCACCGGTTACTTTATGAATTAGGTGTGAAACACCGCTTAATGCGCGTGGCACCAAATAGCCAGCGGTGCTTGCAAGCATACTAGGCGCACCGGCTATAACATCGGCACCACTTGCGGCCAAACCTTGCATTTTCTTTTTAAGATCAAATGCTTTTTGTAAAGCATTGCCAACCATTTCATTGCCTTGATCGGGTTGTTGTTGCGCCGATAAGCCTAAAGCCTGTTTAACACTTGTGGGCGCTTTAATGCTTGCAACATCCGGATCAAAATCTAATGGATCAACATTTGAATTTGGATTGATTTGAATTGTTTTGCCATCGGGGCGGTGCAATCCGTGTTCCGCAAGCAATTGATCGCTTGCTTTGTTTACATCGGTTAATTCTTTGCCGGTTAATTCACGGTGCCTTTGTTTTAAAACATCTAGGCGTTGTTGCAATTCCGGATTCGTGCCGGTTTTTGGCTTAAATTTGTCAAAGAATGCAACATCGGGGTCTTGATCTAATACGGTTGTTGTCATTGAAATTCACCCCTTTCAATGCGTTTCATCATTTTTTGTTTACGTTGCAATTCCTTAGCCTCATCCGGCGTTAAATCCGAAAATAGCTTTGCCCTTTCAAATTCTTTTTGCATTGGCGAAAGATTAGATTTATTAATGTTTTGCAACATAAAGTTTCTAATATCGTAATTAGCGTTGAATTCGGCACGATAATTTTGTTCGTGTATTGGGCCGTTGTATGGGCCATGCTTGGCCATAAACGCCTTTAAACCCGCCGTGTAAGCGTGTGATGCGGTGTTGGTTGCATAGGCACGATCCGCAATGTCTTTCAATGCCTTTGGATCGATTTCGGTTGATCCGCTTACATTTTGCACGGTTTCGCGTGCCGCGTTGGTTGGTGCGCCAAATGCGGTTTCATTGGCCAATTGTTGCATTGCCAAGTTTTTGGCCAAAATATTTAGGCTTGGATTACCCGCAATTGATGTGGCCAAATTACGCGCCACTTGGCCAACTTGGCTACCTGTGGCGGCACCAAGGTTTTCGTAAATCTTACGAATGTTTTGATCGCTATCACTTGCCACTTTATCCGCCGCAATAGCCGCATCTTTTTTAGCCATTCCCGTTTCATATCGCGCTTGTTGTTGCGTGTTTAATTGCGGTATCGGGCCTGGGGCAACCGGCATATCCAACGGTATTTTAGGAATATCGGCCGATGGTTTTGTTGCCCCTACATTTGGCATACCGGCGGGGATTCCCGCGGGCGGTGCGCCGGTTGCGGGCGGCAAATTAAAGTTATCCGGCAATGGCCCATTTGGTTTGGTTTGGGCGTTTGCTTGTGTGTTTTTTTGGCCTTGTCCCATTGTCACCGGCGTTAAAACGCCACCGGGGCCAACCTGATAAGTTATATTGTTAATGGTTTGGAATGTGCCCGGTGCGGGATTAATATTTAATGATTGCGGTTGGCGATTAGGTTGAAACAAAGATTGTGGCATCAATGTTGTTTGTGATCCTTGGCCAATTGCGGTAGGTGCCAAATTAGCTTGTGTGAATTGTTGCGTGTTTTGGCCACGTTGCACAATATTCGTTAATGCTTGTCCCAACGCCTCCGGCTTTTCATCAATCAAAGTATAGATTGGTCGTAAATGCGCCTCAACTGATCCCTTATCAATCCCACGGCCAACCAATCTTTCTTGTGCCGCAATCACCGCATCTTTAGCGGCTTTAACCGATTTTGGGTCTTTTGGATTGATGTTTTGAATATCTTTGTTGGGAATTAACGCACCCAATTCGTCATTCATGTGTTCGGCTTGGGTGCCGGTTAAATCATATTGTGCCCTACGGGCCTCAATTTCCGCTTTCCGCGCCGCTTGTTCCGCAACGGTAATATTGGGTTGTTCTATTCCGCGTTGTTCCCTAGATAGCGATTTGCTTCTTTCAATCTCTGATTCTTGCGTTGCTTGTTGTCTTTCTAATTCCAAGCGTGCTTTTTCCAATTGCAACGGGTTTAATTGTTGCGCTTGCTTATATTGTTGTAATTGTTGCATTGGCCCAAGAATATCGTTTAACGATGTTGATGGCGTTGTTCCATAATTAGTAAAAACCGGCATGATCTTTTCCTTAAGTCAAAAGTAAGGGTGCAGTTTTAGCTATGGTTTGCAATGTATTAGCTTGGTTTTGTGCGTTAGCAACTTGCACACCGGCTTGTGATGCGGCCAATCCTGTTGTAACGTTTCCATATGTATTTGCCAAATTTGCACCAACGGAACCGAGTTGATTCAACGATGTTTGGCCAAGACCGGCAACACCCGCCAAATTGTTGTAAATGTTTTGACGTTGATTTTGGTAATTAGTAAACGCATTTTGATACGCGCCTTGTGCGTAATTCTGTGCGTATGTGTTAAGCCCTTGTAAAGTATTTCCGCTTAACAACCCACCGCCAACATTGGCCGCGTTTTGTGATTGGCCCAATCCCTGTTGTAATTGAAATGCGTAATTAGGCGCTAATTGTGCGGTTAAATCTTGGTTATTAAATTGATTCTGTAAATAAGGCAAGTTATTCGTAATCGCTTGCGCCGCCGGTGTTCCCAAATTTTGGAATGGTTGTTGGGCGGCCGCATATTGGCTATAAAACCCGCCAATAGTATTTAAAGCATTTTGACCCGCGGCGGCTTGTGTTGCGGCGGCGCTTGTATTTCCCGAATTGACAATATTATTTGCAAGCAATGATCCACCTATTGTGGCACCAGCCGCTATTTGTGCCGCCGTTAAACCCGCCGCACCACCCGCCGCACCCGCCGCGGCACCACTTGCCGCACCACCCGCCGCACCACCGGCCGCACCACTTGCGGCACCACCAGTTGCGCCACTTGCCGCGCCACCCGTGGCACCACTTGCCGCACCACCGGAGGCCGCGCCCGCACCGGCACCTGTTGCCGTGCTTGCACCCGCCCCTGTTGCGGCACCTGTGCCCGCCGCCGTGCCCGCGGCCGTTCCCGCCGCCGTGCCCGCACCAACATCCGCTAATGTTGTTCCCGCGCCCGCCGCTCCTATTGTTCCACCGCCAATCAATGTGCCCGCGCCCGTTGTTCCTAGGGCATTAATTGCCGTATCCGCGGTGCCCGCACCAATTGCGCCCGATCCAACCGATTGACCAAGCAAATCGGTGCCCGCTATTGCGTTGCCCGCCGCCGTGCTACCTAGCGCACCAATCGCCGTATCGGCGGTGCCACTACCGATTGCACCGGCACCAACGGATTGGCCCAATAAATCCGTGCCCGCAACATCCGTGGCACCCACGGCACCCAATAAATTTGCACCCGCAAGCAATGCAATTCCGGGTGCGGCCGCGTTTGCTAGGGTATTGACACCACCGGCAAATCCACCCGCGCCCGCATTCACGCCAACATTTTGCACATTTGCGGCGGTAACCGGGGGAATAACACCATTTCCATTGGGTTGCACGGCAACTTGAACCATTGAACCATCAGGATTTGGAATATTGATCCCAACGCCGTTTGTGCCTACTTGCACCTGATAATTGCCCGCGATGGGCGATCCGGTTTGCGTATTAATTAAATTGTATGTGCCCGTATCGGCATCGTAATTAACCGCGGCCGTGCCATTTAGCAATGCGGCCGAAAGATCGGGATTTGCTTGTTGCGCCGCACCAATTTGCGCGTTAGATGCTTGGCCATAGCTTGTGCCAACCGCGCCCGGTGCGGCCGATGCAACAAATTGCGGTGCCGCCATGCTAGAAAGCGATGTGCCACTTGTGGCGGCCGGTGTAGGTGTTGGTGTAGGTGTTGGTGTGGGTGCCGCAACCGATTGCACTTGTGCCGCCGTGACATTCATGCCCGTGGCCTGATTTACTAAACTCGCAATTGTCGATGGATTTGTAATGCCAAAATTGGCGGCGGCTTGCACAATGGCTTGTTGCCCCGTGGCCGATCCAATGTTATCGGAAACAAATTGCGTCCACCCCGATGGCAACCCCGCGGCGGCATCGGAAACGGCGTTTGATATTGCGGTTGTTGTCATTATTCCCCCATCTATATATTGTAATACGGCACTTTAAAATGTTGCCCATTTACCGTGATATTTATGAATCCAACCGGATGGGCGGGCAATGTGCCCGATCCCGCGGTTGCCGTTGTGCTAGGGGTAAAGTTCAACAAATTCAAGAAAAATTGTTGCCATGCCCGTGTAGGCCGATTGGTGACTTTATCCAAAAATTCACTTTGTGGATAAGGTTGTAATTGTGATGTGTTAGTGGTAATTGTCAATTTTCACCCCCGCTTGCCTTTAAATTAGCGGAAACAATCACGGCCTTAACCGGATCGGTCACCACCACCTCAAACACCCGATCACGCGCTTGGCCCAATCGCCGCCAAATGGCGCGGTTTTTATACTTTCCGGTTTGGCCAATTGTTACCCAATGTTCATTAGACCATGTGCTACCGCCATCATCAGACCAACGCAACATCGCTTGTGGCAACGTTGTGGTTTGATTTTGTAGCGTTGCAAATCCTAAAACAACGGTTTGTGTGGCCGGAATCGTTAATGTGGCCGTTGGGTAAAGTATATATGGCGTGCCAATATAAATAAAGGGCGAAACCGATAGCCCCGTTGTCCCAACGCCCGGTTGGAATTGAATTTGGAATTCCTCAAAATATTGCCTTTGCAAATCCGAAACCAAATGCGGTGCGCGTCTTAATCGCCTAATGTTATTTCCATCATCGGTGTAATTGGTGCTATCCAATTCATATATTTTTCCGTTGGCGTAATCACCCACCAACACCATGCCTTGAAATACACACGAACAATTACCTCGGTGCCTTTGGTATTGGTTTGCCGTGGTGCAATATAGCCATTTAAACCATAGCCCCGTTGTGGAATCGAAAGCCCAAGTGATGTTAATTGTAGGAAACGAAACAACATAAACCTCATGGCCCTCTAATTGATACGTCCACGCAATCGCATCGCTAATATACTGATTTGCTAACGTGTTTTCCACCGCGTGCGTGCTTATTCTTTGCGGAATATAGCCATTCATTTGCATGATTTGGCCTTGGCCGCGTAGATTTCGGCTTACATAAGCAAAACTATTGCCCACACGGCTAACGCTATTTTGGGCAACAATTCCGTGTTGTGTGCTTGTGCCCGGTATACGTTGAAAGGGAAATGGAAACAAACCCGCATCAACCCACACCTCACTCGATGATTCCCCCAACAAATACACCTCCCGATGATCCACAATCAACGCAACCAATTGATCCGGTGATCCATCCTTGGATGCAAAAGATAATTGTTGCGATATGGGGCTTAGTGCATCCGATGATCCCCATTGTTGGCTAGATGGGCGGGAATAAACAAAATAGTTATCAATGATATCAACCGTTGTTGCGCCGGAAAACGCGCCATCGGAACTAGGCAAAACGGTGAAATCCAACGCATACATTGTTTCCGATCCAACCGCGGTGTTGGTTGATAGCGTATATAAATTGTTTCCGCCGCTAGGTGTGCCAATGGCTATGACAACCGAATTATTAGGCACACTTGCGCCTTGAATGGTTTGCCCCAAATATAGCGTTGATGTGGTTGTTAACGTTGCGTTGGTTGATCCGGTTGTGATTGTGCCGGTGAAACTAGATGTATTCAATGAATTCATTAGCGTGCTTGCAACCGTCTGCGATATATCCACCGTCCACGATGTGCCCGATCCGCCCGTAATCACCGTTTCTTGCGATACACCAACGCCAAATAGCACTTGGCCAATTGCAATGGTGCCGCTTTGAATATTGGAAACCGTTAGCGTTGTTCCACTAATTGATCCGGTGAAAATAGCCGTTGTAGGCGTTGAAATGCGCCAAGAATAGCGATAGGTGCCATCAACAATGTAAGCATATAGGCCATCATCAACTAGGCCCACACGGCCACTTGCGCTATTTAAAATGCCCACAATCGTTGGTGTTAGATTGCTAGATAAAAGATACACATAGGCACCACAAACCGCAATAGCCTGTGTTCCGCCGCTTAGTGTTCGCAATCCCCGCACCTCCGCCCCCGCCGGTAAAACCAATTGCGTGGTTAGCCCCGGCGTTGGGTAAAGCGCAACAACACCCCTTTCGCCCGGTTGTTTCGTTGGATCAACCTCCGGAAAGAAATTTATACACTCCTGCGCATCCTGATAAATGGATGGTGCGGTGTAACTTGCGCCAACAAAGCCAAAATCCGGCATCTTGAATCCTTACCTAAAGAAACCGCCCGATAAAATCCAACCCGCATCACGTTGGCGCGATGTCAAAATCGCATCCTGATAAGCCGCATTTTGCACCGGTTTCATGTTGGTGCGCTTAATGGTTGATTTGCCTTGTGCGGCAAATGCGTTAACCATCTGAATTTGCGTTGCGCTTGCCTTTCCATAGCTAGGCATTAATCTTTCCGCTAGGCACCATTCCAAAGCCATTTCATAGCCTTGGGGCAATATGATCGGATCATTAATCGTTACATAATTGCTAAATAGTGTGTCGCAAAATAAGTGCATTTCACCCTGTGATGGGTTTGGCCACACAAAGATGTTTCCCAATGGATCACTTGGTTGGTAATAAACCGCCTTTGGCCACGGGCCGCTTAGCGTTTTAAGGCCAATCATGTTGTAATTTTCTAGATTCAACACGGCAACCGGATAATCCAATCCGCCGTTAATGATTGGCACACCATTAGAATTGGTGTTAATCCGAACAAAGGCGGAATTAATGCTTAGTGGGCGTTGATAAAACGCGTTGATTGTTGTGCTTGCAACGTTTTGGCTAATATTAAGCAAATAGGTGCCCAATTCGTTAACATTTCCGCCCGCGCCGGTTGCAAACCCATTGATTTTTGTGCCCGTGGTAATTCCGGTGCCGCTAAGTGTCATCCCCAAAGCAATAGCGCCGCTTGTGATTGCGGTAACCGTTAAAACGTTGTTAACAATTGATCCGGTAAATGTTGCGCCGATTTCCCCGCCCGGCCCGATGGTATATTGCGTTTGCCCCGGTGTAATTGGATAGATCACTTCCGTTTTGTAATACACCATCATTTGTTCGTTTGACCATTGATCGATCATTCGATTCATCATTACAAACGCATCTTGTGCCGCCGCCGGATCGGGTGTTTCACCGGCCGCCAATGCGCCAATATCTTTCAATGCCGATGAAATAATGTCGATTGGGGCGGTCATGTCTTATCCTTATGCGGGTATAACAACGTGTTGATCGGGCGCAATATCTTGTTTTTGTGTTGCCTCGGCCTGTATCGCATCAATCAAAGGCGCAACCTCTTGAAACGGCTTAGTGGCCAAATAGCTTAACACTTGGTTAACTAATTTTGTTGATAAAGTAACTGTTTCCATTATGCCGTCCAAGGGAGTGGTTGTGTTGTTGGTGAAACAGGGGGATTCTCAAGGCTATTGATTTGGCCTTGCACGTTGGCTTCATAATTTGCAATGCCTTGCTCGCCCAAAGATGCTTGCACCCAACCAATAACTGTTGCCTCGGTTAAAGATGAATATGGTGTAAAGCCTGGTGTTGCTTCAGTTACAGGGTATTGCGTGTTGCCACCAATACTTGCGGTTTGTGTGCCATCTGTGCCTGTTAAAGTCCAGTTAATGTTCACAACATACCCTGCGTTTGGTTCGCTAGGCCATTGTTGCATATTGTTGATTGTCCATGTCCATGAATTGACTTGAGCCATGTTATGCTCCTAATTTAGTTTCTAAAGCGGTTACTTTTGCGTTCAATTCTTTGATTGCGTTAATCAAATGCCATGTAATATTGCTTGGGTCTACTGATAAAACACCAGTTGTTTCTTGTTTCACACAATCAGGCAATATTTGTTGTAACTCTTGAGCGATAACACCCAACTGAACGCCTTGAATATTAACCGCTGAATGTTTAGGTAAATCTGTTACTTCATCTTCTGTTCGGTATTCAAAGTTACGCACTTGTATTTGTACAACTTTATCTAGACCAACATTGTTGTCTACAATGTTTTTCTTTAATCTTTGGTCAGAAGTTGTAGACCATGATGCAGAGTTATTACCTTGGTATGTTCCACCTCCACCAGCGTATATATAACCCGTAGAACCGCCTTTTCCATTCAAAACACCGCCACTAGCGTTAATAACTATTTCATAATTATCGCTAGATGAATTAACTTGTGCCTGATAGCCAATCATAATATTACTAGAGCCGCTAATGGCGTTGCCACCAGCATAAGCACCTAATCCAACATTATATGTACCAGTACAACTTCCAAGGGCATTTGAACCTAAAGCCGTATTTCTTGCTCCTGGGTTAGAGTAAAGGGCTTGATAACCTACTGCTGTATTTTCATTTGCTGTTGTGTTGTTTCCTAATGCGCCTGTACCCACACCTACGTTATATGAGCCAGTTGTGTTAAGGTTTAATGGCCCATAAGAATTGCCATAATAACGACCACCAACAGCGGTGTTAGCAACTCCTGTTGTAGAGTATTTAAGTGCTTCAACACCTATACCTGTATTTGAGAACCCCGTGTTTGTGTAAAGAGATTGCGCACCAACTGCTGTGTTGCTATCGGCAGTTGTTACAGAATATCCAGCTTGATAACCAACTGCCGTATTGTTAGATGCTGTGGTATTGCTATATCCCGCTTGATAACCTATGGCAGTGTTGTTAGCCCCTGTTGATGTTCCTGATGCACCAACTAATGCTAATGAACCAACAGCAACATTAGTTCCTCCTGTTTGGTAGTATCCAGCATTAAAACCATTGTAAGTATTATTTGCACCTGTTACGTTTGTATATCCCGCAGATACTCCCACAATCGTATTCTGAAGTCCAGATGTTTGGTTATAACCCGCTTGGTATCCTACAAATATTTCACCTGTTGATGTATCAGAACATTTAAATCCTGATTGATAACCTATAGCAGTTGTATAAGAACATGAACTTGTATAAAGAGATTGATAACCGACCGCCACAGTTGATGTGCCTGTGGTGTTATTATAAAGCGCCTGTGTACCGATTGCAGTAACACTTGCTCCTGTTGTACTTACACCAGCGTTATATCCAAAAGCAGTTAAATAAGGTGTACCACCGCCTGTGGTTTGCAAAGCGTAAACAGTACCCAATGCCGTTGCGGTTGCTTGCGAACCACCACCACCGCCTGATGCGTTAATGGTAATTGCAGTAGACCCGTTATAAGTTGTGCCACTACTAAAAGTAATATTTGTTCCGGCCGTTAAACTAGCTAAATTACCACCTAAAGAAATACCGGATATGGTTGAATTAGCCAATGCGCTATTCGGAATTGCGGTGAATCCGCTACCAATTGCGCCGCTTGTTAATGTGCCAACACTTGTTAGGCTAGATGTAACGATGGCCGATGGCAATGCCGTGCCCGCTAGATTGGCGGCCGGAAATCCCGTTGTATTTGTCAATGTGCCGCTAGATGGCGTGCCCAATGCGGGCGTGACAAACGTTGGCGATGTGGCCAATGCCACTACTGTGCCCGTGCCCGTGGTTGAATACGATGTGCCCCAAGCCGATCCGGTTGAATTAGCAATCCCCGCACCGGGATACACTTGTGGCGATGCGCTTGCATTAATCGTAATGCCCGTTGATCCGTTGTAGGTTGATCCGGAACTGAACGTGATGTTTGTGCCCGCCGTTAGATTGGCTAGATTGCTACCAAGCGAAACACCGCTAATGGTTGAATTGGCCAATTGTGCGTTGCTAATCGTGCCCGATAAATTAGCCGTTGTGTAGCCCGTTGTGTTGACCAAATTACCGCTTGCGGGTGTTCCTAAAGCGGGTGTCACCAACGTGGGTGATGTTGCAAACACCAATGCGCCCGTGCCGGTTTCATCCGTCACCGTGGCGGCCAAATTTGCGCTAGATGGCGTTGCCAAGAATGTTGCCATTCCGGTTGCTAATCCACTAACACCCGTGCTAATTGGTAGGCCCGTGGCATTCGTTAAAACACCGCTAGATGGTGTGCCAAGCGCGGGTGTGGTAAGTGTTGGCGATGTTAGTGTAACGCCCGCAAACGTGGTTACCGTGGCACCCAAAGCCACACTTGTTGATCCAATGGTAACCGTGGAATTGGTTAACGATGAATTCCCAATGTTTGATAATGTGTTTGTTGATCCGCTAATCGATTTGTTTGTTAGCGTATCCGTTGTTGCACGCCCAACCAATGTATCGGTGCTTGTGGGCAATGTTAGCGTGCCGGTGTTGGATATCGTGGAAATAACCGGTGCGGTTAGCGTCTTATTCGATAGCGTTTGTGTGCCGGTTAACGTGGCAACCACCGATGTATCGATTGCAATCGTCACGGCGCTTGCACCGGTATAAGATGATCCGGTTAATCCTGTGGAAATCGTTAGCGCATTTGGGTTGGCCGCGGTGATTGTGCCACTTGCGCCCAATGCAATCGATGTGCCGTTAATTGTGGTGCTACTATTGACCAACATTGTGTTGGAAACCGTGCCGGTATCTCCGGTTGTAACAAACGTGCCGTTAACCGTGGGCACGGCAATCGTGTAGCTTGATGCGGTGTTTGGGCCCGTAACGGATACTTGCCCACCCAAGGCGGCTTGAAAGACTAATGTGCCCATTGTTTCACCTTAACTAGATGTGTGCAAAATTGAAAAATTGATTGTCACCGCCTCAGAATACGCATTGTTGGTGCTATTTTTGATCACCACAACAAACGATCCATTGGCAATTCCGGCAATAAATACATTGTATGCGCCTTGCGTGCCGCCGCTTGCAATTGAACAAATTACATTATCATTTGCACTTACTAGGCTATTTGTAACGGTAAAAACGGCTTGTGCGCTAGGTGCTAATTGGCTATTTGCGGTAACAATTTGCCCACTTGATGTGTTTACTGTAACACCCGTGGTTTTATTGTTCGTTTGCGTAACAGTTCCAAAATTGCCACTTGCGTAGCCAATTTCGCTTGTTGCGTAAATATTTGTTGTTGTTAAAGTTGTAGGTAGGGGCGGATAAAACGCCACCCCCCCCGGCCCAATCAAAGCAATGCAATTTCCATTGGAATCAAATTGCCCCTGAACCGGAACAATTTGCGTTGTTACTGTAGTGGCAACTTGATTCGTCATAGATAATCCTTAACTTTGATCACCAACAGGGGTGACATAAAGCAATCCCGCCGTGCCACTATTGCTAATCGCCGTCATATAAAACGGCGTTGTAGGCGTTGCCAAAATAAGGGGGCTTGTCATGCCCGCGGGCAAAACATAATCCCCCGGCGTGCCATCACTCGGAAACGTTGCGGCGGGGCATGGCGAATAATTCGCAAATTTCACCGCAATGGGCGATGCGCCCGTGTTTAGGAATGAGCAGTAGTTGATCTGATCGTTTGTCTGATCGTCAATCAAAGTGCTTGAATGGGCACTATTGGTGACGCTAAGACAATACGTCTGACCCGCGTTGCGTTGAACGGTTGATCCGGCCATGATTACACCGCATTGGTTGGTAGGATCGTGCCCTCTAAGCGATCAACACCAAGTGTATAAACACCGGATGCTGGCGTTGCCGATGATCCTGTGCTATTGGTGAATTGAATAGAAAGGGTGTTAGCGGCCGAAACCCACGCGTTAGCGATTCCCACACCGGTTGTTTGGGCACCTTGCAAGGAAATATTCACAAAATCGTTGACCACAAGGCCGGGGATCGTGAATGTTTGTGTTGCTTGTGTGCCAGAAACGGCGGCGGGCGATAAAGTGGGGTAAACAAGGAAAGAATTAAGAATATTCCCCCTAAGGATTGTTGTTTGTAATGACATAAAAACTCCTTTGTGTTGATTGTAACTTGAAAAATAAAAAAAGCCACCCGTTTTGTGGATGGCCTTTTTCGTATTTACCTAAACATTATGGTAAGAATGTAAGGTCATAGCCGTAAACAAATACATCGCAAGTGGCGGCAATCGTTGTGCCCACATTCACATACATTGTGGATGGGTTAGAAATTGCCGTTGCGGGATTTGTTGCCGTGGATGTTGTCACATAAGGGCCACCGGTGTTGCTTGTCAACGCGGCGGTTGTCAACACGGTTGATCCTGTTGCGCCCACGCCGGTGTAAACGCCAACGGTTGCCGTTGCAATAGTGGTTGTTGCGCCGCTACTGTTAAGGCCGTTGGTGATCAACACGCTAACGGGAACAAATTTAGAAACATCCACCACCGTCATAGCGGTATCACCCGCTAGGGCTAGGTTAACGGATTGTGCGGATGCAATCAAACGCAAGGCTTGGTTTGTGGCCAAGTTTTGTGGGTGATTGCTTACTGTGGTTGCTGGTCCGGGATTCGCCATGATTTTTTACTCCTAATGTTTAACGTTAAGCCGCAACACGGCAAGCCAATTCGGGATACAACGGTGCCCATCCATATAAGACATCCAAACGGGTTGGAATCGAATCATTGTTGATGGTGTACTGACGTACCACACGCATGGAAAGGCCGATTTCTTTATCGCTTGCACGGCCCGCGAAGTGTACCCCCTCGGGTAACTCGAGATCCGCGACCGCCAAGCAGAAGGCGTTCCTGTGCATGATTATGTTTTGGGGTGAAACGGTGCCACTATTGTTAAATGGTGTCACGGTGCTTGCGCCCGCACTTGTCACGCTAACGTTTTGGAATTGGCCGGCGGTAATAACGGCGGGGCTAACGGTGACGCTAGTTGTGCCGCTTGTGGCAACCGTGGCGGCCGCGGTGACAACAAAGTTTCTTAGCTTGTTGCTACCATAGGCTTGGCGGTTTTGTGGGTTAACGGCATAGACGTTTGCAATCTGAATCACATCACCAACATTCAATTGACCGGCGGCCGTTGTGGCGCTAAGTGCGATTGTTGATGTCTGTGCCCATCCTGATGTCAAAAATCCCGTTGCGGTGCTTGTATTGCACGATAAAACGGCCGTAGGGCTATTGCCAAAGGTTTGGCTAACCACGTTCTGGTCCATTTTCCAATTCATCCCCGCGCTGTCCCTGCCCATCAGCCCCTTCCTGTATTGCTCACCAATGGCCTCTTGTGGAACAAACAAGCCTTTTAGTGAATCAACAATGGTTGCCGATGTGAATGGCTCCACGATACAAGACCGGCGGCCATCACGGGGTGCGCCCTCCGCATCCAAGTAAGCCGCGGCGGTTAGATATGTGATCAAACCTGTGGGCGGTGTTCCGGCCGTGCCAACAATATTTGCGGTATTGTTTTTAGCCATCACCAATCCATCACGGTCTATCTTATTGGCTATGGCGGCCACTGCGGGTTTCAAAACTCGGTCGCTGAACATGTCGAGGCTTAGCGCTAAGTCTTGGGTCGTGAACTGCGTGTCCACATGGAACTGCGTGCTTAGTGTCACGGGCACGCTAGTTTCGTTGAAATCCTCAACGTTTAGCGCGGGACCCGTGGTACCGATGAAGCGTCCGGGACGTCTAACATTAACCGTGTTACCGATTTTTGCACCGACCACTGCGAACTGATCATCGTAATTGCGATCCACCTCGCTCGTAAACGTCAATTCGTTTTCGAGCACCATAAGAGCCTCGTTCGTGATTTTTGATATCGTCAATAAATTGTTTGACATGATCTTTCCTTAAAAAAATTACCTGATTTTTCCCGCCCGCCGCGCCTCTTTCCACGCCTGATATGTGCCGTGAAATTCACCACTTGAATTAATGGGAATATCCGCAACACCTCCGCTTGGCTTTAAGGCACGCACCGGTGCGGGTGCTTTACTTGTCTTGACCGCAGTCTCCTTAGCCGGTTCCGCCTTTTCGTATAGCTTTTCCAATTTTCCCAATTCAAGCAAGGCTTTCCGCGTGGGCATGGCCGCCAACTTTTGCGCGTATTCCAAATCCTCCGCCAAGTGATATAGGATTCTTGGGCCTACATCCGATTCCAATATGGAATCACGGATTTCATCGGAAACAACAACATTAGCCGTTGAAACCATTTCATCGTAATCGGGCAATTCGGCTTTCACTTGATCTAATTTGGATGACCAAGATTGGATAACCTTTTGTCTTTCCTCATTAGCCTTGCGATTCGCCTCTTGTTGATCCCTTTCCGCCAACGCCTTTTCGGTTGAATATTGGGCCAAAGCCTTTGCATATTCAAACGCATCTTGAAATTGCCCCGGTTGCGGTTCCTGATCAACGCTCGGCCTTTGTGGTGCCGCCACTTGCTCAAGTGCCCTTAACCTATCCTCCAACGCTTGCCTTTGTTGGCGTTCCGCTTCCGCTTCCGCTTTCGCCGCCTCGCGTTGTTTCGTCAATTCGGAAAATCTTTTTTCTAACTTTGGGTTCGCCCGCTTTTCCTCTACGGGTTTGGCTTCCTCTTGCACCTCGGGTTCATTCTCAACCACCTCCGTTGATGGCTCGGCATCCACCGCCACATCATCCGTTTGATCGGCTAAACCTAAACGATTTGCATAAAATTCCGCCGCATTCTCGCTTGTGAGCACTTGGCCCGCTTCTTTTTCCGACATAGGTTTCCCTAAGAATTAACCCCGTGCAACCCCACGGGTAAGGTTTGTGTAAATGTTACACGAATTGATTACTTTGTCAATTATTCTTTGCCAACCCTTGTAAATGGCTTAATGCGGCTTGTTCGTGCATTTCCGCATACTTATGTTCTTTTTCATCTTTGTAGGCTTTAGCGGCATTTCTATGTGCCATCATTGCTTCTCTAGATGGGAATTTTTGTGAACTCATACTCCAAGCCATATCCGCAAGCATTCCTGCTTCCGGCTTTTTCGTTGCTTTTCTTGCCATTTCTTTGGTATTGAATTCATCACGGTTTTTGCTTGTTACTGTTGGCATTAGATGGCCCTTTCTATGGCTTCCGCCTTTGCATCACGTTCACTTATCCGATCCAAATGCGCCAAATAAATGGCCAATTGGGCTTTGATTTGTTCCACCTCTAATTGCGTTTGTGTCTTGGCCACCGTATCTTGTGCTTGCGTGTGTGTCTTTAAGACCATATCCATGTGTCTTTCCTGATCACGCAATTCGATATCATGGGCGCGGTTGGTTTCTTTGATCAATGTGCGCTTGGTTTCCGCATC
>Ga0208106_1000302_pt1 | contig 17668 bp, 16 predicted proteins | sample CryBogCBE25Jul08_FD_184577 | JGI IMG/M metagenome (GOLD analysis project Ga0208106, IMG submission 184577) | Freshwater microbial communities from Crystal Bog, Wisconsin, USA - CBE25Jul08 (SPAdes) | ecosystem: Environmental > Aquatic > Freshwater > Lake | place: Crystal Bog, Wisconsin, USA...
TCTACGTACCTTCTTTGCCCCTCGGCGTACAAAGTATCAAAAACCAAACTTGATTTACCAGATCCACTAGGACCGGTTACAACAGTTAGTTCACCGGTTCTGATGTGAACGTTCAGATTTTTAAGGTTGTGCTGCCTTGCACCTGTAATTTTGATAATGCCGTCGTCCATGCTAGCTGTACTTTTTTGTAGAAAACATACATTCTATGCATGTTAGAAGTCAATTCGTTTATAGGGTCAAAAGGGTTTTGACCCTATAACTTAATCTAGCGACACATGCGATACTTAAGTCATACAAAAAGAACACTAAAAAAGCACCAAAAAAAATTCTGAATGCTTATTCCGATATGAACGCCCCCGCATGACTCACCCGCCTAGAAAACAAACTCAACAAACTCAACAAAATCAACGATCTGAGGATTTTGTTAAAGTTGCGTCCCATTCAAATACGGATGCGGGTGAACCATTAAGTAATAAACTCAATAACAATTTAAATAGCAGCCTTAACCGTACCCATGAAGCCATGATAAGGAGACGCTGGGATCTAATTTCAAAAATGGACTTAAGCACACCACTACCATCACCCTGTGTATCCGTATGCCTAGTTGATGAGGATAGCATTTGCATGGGTTGCCAAAGACACATTGAAGAGATTGCAGGCTGGTCCTCCTTTGACTCAACTGAGCAACTTCGAATTTGGACTAAACTGATAGAAAGACTTGATCAAGCAAGGTAGAGCTATAAGGTCACTATAGCCCTAGTTTTTATTAAGGTGAGCCAACAAGATGCCTAATGCGTTTAATTTTCAGTCCTCTCCCTTTGATTGCTTAACCAAGGACGAACAAGCACGGGTTAGGGCGCATGTAGATGTTGTGTATTTTCCCAAAGACACCGTGATTTTAGAAATCAATGGGACTCCGAGCCATTTATTTGTCATCATCAAAGGTCGAGTGGTTCAAATCGAAGACAACGAGATCATTGCAACCTATGACGTTGAGGATTGCTTTGACGGCAGGGGTTTGGTTGCAGGCAAGTCTAGCAGTCAATTTTTAGCGGCTCAAGAAGTCATTGCTTACCAGTTAGACCGCCAAACTGTACGCGATCTAATCGCTTCAAATGTGGGGTTTGGAGCGCTGCTCTTCTCTGATTTAAGTCAAAAACTAAATGTCCTCTCCAACCGTGCTGATCACCACCAACTTCAGTCTTTAACCCTAACCCGTGTTGATCAGGCATTTCTAAGGCCCGCACATTTTGTGAATGAGGAGGCAACCGTCATTGATGTAGTTAAGATTTTCAACAAGCACAGGGTTTCTTGTGTGCTAGTCAAGCCTAGTACTTTTAGCCATCACTCACCAGAGGAGGGACCTCAGGTCGGTATTTTTTCATCCAATGATCTACAAAGGGCCATATTGAGTAGCCCCAATCACCTGGGTGAGCTTAAAGTCATAGAGTTTGCGAATTTCAAACTTATCTCAGTGGAGCCCTCAAAGTCGGTTGGAGACGCCCTCGCACTCATGCTTAAACACAGAATTCATCGGCTTGTTGTAGAAGAGGAAGGGGAAATATTCGGAGTGCTAGAGTCACTTGATTTGTTTAGTTTCCTATCAAATCATTCTTATCTCATCAGCACACTCATCGAAGAAGCACAAGATTTAAATAGCTTAAAAAAAGCGGCAGATAAAATAACTTTCATGATGAACACTCTTTACAAGAGTGGCTCAAAAATAAATTTAATTTGTGGTCTAGTTCAAGAATTAAATGCGCGATTAATGGAGAAGGCTTGGACTTTGATTGCTCCCCAAGAGTTGATCGACAATAGTTGTTTGTTTGTAATGGGTAGCGAAGGACGGGGCGAGCAACTCTTAAAAACTGATCAAGACAATGGTCTTTTATTAAAAGACGGGTTCACACCACCGAGCAATTTACAAGAAATCTCTGATCAATTCTCAAATGCCTTGATCGAGTTTGGTTACCCTCCTTGTCCTGGAAACATCATGCTCTCAAATCCAGATTGGAGATTAAGCGTTGGCGAGTTTAAGCACCGAGTTAGAGAGTGGTTCATTATGCCGACTCCCGACAGGCTCATGAACTTAGCTATTTTCATGGACTCTGACGCAATTTGCGGCGATGCGGCCCTATTGATGCAGGTCAGGCAAAGCCTCATGCAGTTCACAACCGACAATGATGCAATGCTTTCACGGTTTGCGTCCGCCGCCAATTCATTCAAAGGAGATAGCGGGTGGTGGAACAAGATCCTTATACTGGGTGGTAAGCATGATGAATTTAGCATTAAACGTGAAGCCATATTTCCACTGGTCCACGGGGTTAGGAGTCTCGCTTTATCTCACGGCATTTACCAAACAAGCACAGTTCAAAGAATTGAAGAGTTGGTGAACTCTGGTTACCTAAGCCCCTCAATGGGTCTAGATTTAACTCAGAGTCTGCATCTATTGATCGAGTTAAGATTTAAGTCGGGGTTAAGAGAGTCCGAGTCTGGGCAGGCCATATCGGGGCGCGTTGATTTGGATCTTTTATCTACTCTTGAGCGAGATTTGCTTAAGGATACGATCAATGTTGTGCGCAGATTTAAGGTTTTGTTGTCTCAACAATTCAAATTAGATTCAATGTGACCCATGCAAATGCAAACACCACTTCGAAGTAGCTGGATCAAGCGACTTACCCATAAGCTGCAAAAACGCTCTTTAAAAGATTCATCTTATAGCTTTTTGTTTGATGTGCCCCCCCCAAATGAGTTTGTTGCCATCGATTGTGAAACAACGGGTCTGGATGTAAGACGAGATGAAATTATCTCAATTGCAGCGATACCCATCAAAAATATGCAATTACTCACTAGCCGTAGACTTGAGCTATTGATAAAGCCCTCGCAGGGACCTTCCAAAGAAAGCGTAAAAGTGCACCGTCTTAGAGAGTGCGATCTGGAGGAAGGCTTGGATGCAAGCACTGCGATCCAACAATTTTTAAGATTTATCGGCCCTCGCCCATTGGTTGGCTATTACACAGAGTTTGATATTGCAATGCTAAACAAACTTGTCTATCCTTTACTTGGCATTCGAATGCCGAACACTGCACTGGATGTCTGCAATATCTACTACGACTATAAATTTAGCCAACTCCCACCCTATCAACAATATGCCAATGCTGACATCGATTTAAGGTTTATAAGTTTGATGACCGATCTTGAACTGCCGCTTAGACAAGGGCATGACGCATTTAATGATGCAGAAATGGCTGCTTTAGCCTTTGTAAAACTTCAAGCGATTACGCAAAGTTAGCCAGGAGAAGTGGCCTCTTATTGGCAGGTTTTTCTTCAAATCATGAAAAAGGCCGACTGTTACAGTCGGCCTTTTGTTAGGTGTGTTATGTGTGTTTGGTTTGTCTAGCTTGTTTTAGATATTAACAAGCCACCTAAACTCCCTCAATCCCCTAGTGTCCAGAGGACACCGACGCACCAAATCCTGTCTCCGAACGAACCCTTTGCGCAGCATAGGCCTCACGCTCTTTTTGCGCTGTTGGGCTTTTATCCAAAATAGATACGATCCAAATAGTCACAAAAGCGATGGTCATAGAGAACAAGGCAGGTGAGGCGAAAGGAAATAGCGCTGAGCCCTTTGGATTACCAAGAGTTGCCTCCCACACTGAAGGTGACACAACTGTCAAACCAACTGAGAATATCAAACCCAGGAACCCTCCCGTCACGGCACCCTTGGTCGTGCAGTCTTTCCAAAGCACGGACATAAAGAGGACGGGGAAGTTAGCAGACGCTGCAACCGCAAAAGCAAGTGACACCATGAAGGCAATATTTTGCTTTTCAAACACGATTCCCAATAAAACCGCCACCAAACCAAGGCATAAAGTTGTGATTCTAGAAACTCTCAGCTCATCTGCACTATTTGCCTTACCGCCTTTGATCAAGGTTGCATACAGATCATGTGAAACAGCAGAGGCCCCGGACAATGTGAGTCCAGCCACCACAGCCAAGATCGTTGCAAACGCAACGGCAGAGATAAATCCAAAGAAGATATCGCCGCCCACGGATTTAGCTACTAAAACGGCCGCCATATTGGCTGTACCCGCGCCGCCTTTAATGACCCCTTTGACAACATCAGCCATTTCTGGATCGGTTAACACCAGCGTGATTGCGCCGAATCCAATAATGAAAATAAGAATATAAAAGTAACCGATCCAAGTGGTTGCCCAAAAAACAGATTTACGGGCTTGTTTTGCATCGGGAACTGTAAAGAATCTCATCAAAATATGGGGCAATCCTGCAGTACCAAACATCAGAGCCATTCCAAAGGAAATCGCAGAAATTGGGTCTTTAATAAATCCACCAGGCGACATGATCGAAAGACCTTTCTTGGCCGCCTCTTCTGCTGTTGCACCACCTGCCATTGCGATAGCCGCCTTCACCTCGACTCCTTTGGCAAATAGTGCCTCTGGACTAAAGTTGAACTGAACTAAAACCATGAAGGCCATAAACGTAACGCCGGATAAAAGCATACATGCTTTGATAATTTGAACCCAAGTGGTTGCAGTCATTCCACCGAAGACCACATAAACCATCATCAATGCACCTACGAGCACCACAGCTACCCAATAATCCAAACCAAATAGGAGTTTGATCAATTGACCAGCACCTACCATCTGCGCAATCAAATAAAAGGCCACAACGATGAGTGTGCCAGTTGCAGCAAACGCCCTGATGGGTCCTGGTTGAAAACGGTAACCCGCGACATCAGCAAATGTAAATTTGCCCAAATTGCGAAGCCTCTCAGCCATTAAAAAAGTAATGACAGGCCAACCCACCAAAAAACCGATTGAGTAAATAAGACCGTCATACCCATTTGCCATCACCGCGGCAGTGATCCCCAAAAAAGAGGCCGCAGACATATAGTCGCCTGCAATAGCCAATCCATTTTGAAATCCAGTAATGCTGCCACCTGCTGTATAAAACTCTGCAGCAGAGCGAGTACGGGAGGCGGCCCATTTGGTAATTCCAAGCGTAGCTGCAACAAATGCCACAAACAAAATGATCGCGGTCCAATTGGTCGACTGCTTGGCTGTATCACCAACATCTCCACCAGCGGCGAACGCAAATCCGCTCAATATAGAAAAGAGAATAATGAGTTGTGTTTTAATTTTCATTTTGAAACATCCTCTAAAATTTCTGCGGTTAACGCGTCATATTCACTGTTTGCTCGGTTAACGTATATTCCAGTAATCAAAATCGTGAATAAGATAACACCCATTCCAATTGGAATACCCAGACTTGTAACACCCTCCCCAATCGGTTGCCCTAAGAATGGTTTGTTAAAAGCAATGAGTCCTATGTATCCGTAATAAACAATAAACATTAGGATACAAAGTAACCAACCAAAATTGTTTCGCTTCGATTGAAGCTCATTGTATTTGGGATGATTTTGAATTTTGTCGACAATTGGATCACTCATGGTAAGGCCCCCTTTTTCCAAAAAACTACTCAAAAATTAATCAAGCATATTTACAATTTTTTGAAATACTAGGTTGGCTTTAGCTTAAGAGCCGACATTGCCTCACCCGCATTTCAATTCACTTTGTCCAAGTATGCTCTTATTTATAGATCTTTTGGGCTATTGCGGATGACAGATTAGCTTTAAATGAGTCATTTAAGGGTAAATAACTATGTCATAAGTATGACAACTACACACTAACCCTAACAAACTAAGTGTCCACTTTTTAATGGCGGAGTGCAAATCCTAAGAAATTAAAAACCCAGGCAGCTCATGCATATTTCTAAATATTTTTTTTGCGCCTGCGTTGAGTAGTTCAATTTCACTTATCTTTTGTGAATTGAGTAGTGGTAAGTATGCCCATACAGTTGCACCTGCAGCCACTCCTGCAGTTACTCCCGTTGGAGTGTCCTCGATGACCAAACAATCTTTAGGTTCCACTTGAAGATGAGCGGCTGCGGCCAGGTAAACGTCCGGGGCAGGTTTGGTTTTTGGCATTTCATGGCCACTGAATATTCTTCCCTCAAACCACTCTATCAAATTAACTTTTGTGAGTTGTAGCTCTATTTTTACACGATCAGCTCCTGAAGCACACGCAATTTTTGATTGGAAATGACCATGCATAAAACTCACCGCCTCATGAATACCATTAATAGCGGTTAATTCTCTACTAAGAGCTTGATCCCTATCAAAACGAAACGATGTTAGCCAATCATCGGTTAACTCTTTACCCGTCATCTTTTTAAAGAGATGCGACTGATCTTTAACTGCTCGCCCTAAAAAGTGAGTAATGCATTCATCAAAACTTATAGCCCACCCGGAGGCATTTAAACATTTAGTTAGCACACCTAATGTGATAGGTTCACTGTCAACCAACACACCGTCGCAGTCAAACAATACAGCTTTAAACAATTGAAACCCACTAAATATGAATATTAAAAAAATTTATAACTTTGAGCGACCTCTGCTCTCAGATACGATCAGAAATAGTTACTCTAATCAGGCCATCATTTGCACTCCTGTACAGCACACCAAATATATGTCCGAGTCTCAATTCTCACTTTTTAAACTCCGATTGGATATCTTTTAAACGCTCTCCTAAAGACGTCCACTACTTCGCTCGGTCCAGTCATGCTCACATTTAGATCTTTTACAAGACCGTCCTCAAGGCCGTATATCAAACCATGAACAACTATCTTTTGATCCCTCGCCCACGCATCTTGCAAAACATTTGATAAAGCCACGTTCCCCACCTGCTCAATTACATTCATCTCGCACAACACTCTCTCCATCTCAATTTGTGATAAGTGATTGAGTCTTTTGCGGTGGCGTAGGTGAACATCTTGAACGTGCCTGAGCCAATTATCCGCCAGTCCAATTCTCAGTCCACGGGCCGCAGCTATCACGCCCCCGCACCCATAATGTCCAACGACCATAATATGCTCAACCTTTAAATGCTCAACTGCGAATTGAATCACCGACAATGCATTCAAATCGGAATGAACGACTACGTTGGCAACGTTTCTGTGAACAAAGATCTCACCTGGATCCAAACCCACAATCTCATTAGCTGGTACCCTAGAATCAGAACACCCAATCCACAAATATTTAGGCGACTGCTGCTTGGCTAGTTGAGAGAAAAATCCAGGTCGAGTTTTCTCCATTCGAGCGGCCCACGCAATATTGTTTTCAAATAAATGATTTAGGTGTGCATTCATTTCTTGATCCTATTTTTTGCGAAGTATTTCTTTAATTCACTCAATTATCAGGGAAAATGTTGAATTACTCACGCCAACATACTTAACACCTTTGACTTCCACATCCATTCCAACCGTCTCCACCTCGGTCTCTACTGCTGTAAATTCCCCAATTGAGTATCCATTTGGAACACACCCCGTATCAGCTGGGCATGCCCAGCGTATTGCGCCCGGAGTTTACTGGGTCCGCATGCCACTCCCATTTGCACTAGATCACATCAATCTTTGGCTAATAGAGGACTGCATCGAGGGTGTGCAAGGTTGGACCTTGATTGATTGCGGCATTGACTCAAAAATTACAAGAGATTTGTGGGAGCAAATCTTCTCTCAACATTTGAACAATAAGCCGTTGTTGCGAATTATTGCAACTCATATGCATCCAGACCATTTAGGCAATGCACACTGGATTTGCGAGCGTTTCAAGTTGAATCTCTGGATGAGTGGTACCGAGTTTTACGCTGCGCATCATGCACTTAACGGGGATACTGGATTTGGTGGCACTCTAGTTTCTGAATTTATGGAGTCGCATGGACTGCGCAACGAAGAGTGGTTGAGCACAATTCGTAACCGATCAAACACCTACTCCTCTATGGTACCCAAGGTACCTGAAAGATTTATACAACTGAAGCACAATCAATTCATTGATATTGGAGGCCATCAATGGCAATGTATTGAGGGTTTCGGACACTCTCCCGAGCATATCGCTCTTTACAGCTCCGATCTTGATTTGCTTATCAGCGGAGACATGTTACTTCCTAAAATTTCAACCAACGTGAGTGTATGGGCTAGTGCACCTGAATCAAATCCAGTACATGATTTTTTAGAATCCCTTACTTATTTTGAGAAATTACCAGCGCAAACAACTGTATGCCCTTCCCACGGAATTCCGTTCTTGGGCATTGGGCGGCGTGTCAATGAATTAAGGGATCATCACGCCGATCGATTGGATGAAGTATTGCAAGCCTGTAGAAGGGCTCCGCAATGTGCTCATGATGTGATCAAACTTATGTTTAAACGTGATCTAGATCTTCATCAAATCACATTTGCGATGGGCGAGGCACTTGCTCACCTTCACTGGTGGTGGCATAAAGGCGAAGTAAAGCGCTTTCAATGTGAAGACCAAATTATAAGATTTGGTCATTGAGTATTTATTCTCTTGCGTTACACAAACTGCAGTAGTTTTCTAGGTCCATATGGGCACAGGTTTGTCACTTAAAACAGCTCTGCGCTCTTTAAAATCTGGGACCACTTCCTTTACAGTGTCCCAAAATCTAGGACTGTGATCCATCACCCTTAAGTGACTCAGTTCGTGCACAACTACGTAGTCAATGACATCCATCTTAAAGTGTATCAATCGCCAATTAAGTCTTATCGCTCCGTCTGAGCCCGCACTACCCCACCTTGTGCTCGCACTGCTTAAAGAAAGCTTGGTCCAAGTAACATTCAACTGAGGGGCGTATTGATCAAGGCGATCTTTAAAAAGTAATTTAGCCTGTCTCATGAGCCAAGCCTGGACAGCGTCTTGTATTTGAATACTGTGAGCACTTAAAGCAAGACCCAAATAGAGCTTACCCCCCTCAGTAACGTCTCCTAAACTGTTGATAACTTGACCTGTTGAACTCTTTAATACGCCACCTGACTCATTAAAAGAGTGAGCCGGATCCAAAACAATTTCAACCTCTATACCAAGTATGGGTAAGGTCTCACCATTTGCCCAAACAAGCTTACGTTTGGAGAGAAACTTTTGTTTCTCTTGCATTTCTACAATCTTTCGAACAATCCAATCAGCTCTTTCTTGAAGAGCGGACTCAATCTCTCCCCACCCAACCCACCTTGGAGCACTCACTGTTAGCCCATCGTAACCAACGCTCATACCAATCGTTTTGCGCTTTGCACGCCTAAAAGCGTAAGCGATTTCAGTGTTTCGCAGAACTATTACTCTTTTGGCATCGGGGTGCCTAAATAAATTAACTTGTGATTGGACTTGTTTTACAGACAGATCTGGTGGAGTGACCTTCGCTTTGTTTTGTAAGGACGTATTTTCAACACTGAAATTTGATTTTTCATGATCAAAAAAACGTTCTCTCCCATTTGTTTTCAATGGGGTATCCACCAAAAAAAATTCATGATCTATTTTTTTTGATATTGGATCTGGGTTGGGTGTGCTCGGTATGTTTTTATTTGTAGTTATTGCAGAGCCACCAACAGAATTAACCACGGGTGGATCAAATAGATCTAAAACCAATTGGACAAACTGTCTCAATCTTGAATCCTTAGTTTTCTTTGGGCAAATAGGCCATCGGATCTAGGCGGATCATCTCTTGCTCAATCCAATTCTCCACCTTTAGGCTCAGTTCATCAGCCGTGCAGTTTTCAGATGATATAGCGGGACCGATTGATACATCAACAGTTCCAGGGTACTGGAGAAAAGACTTTCTAGGCCAGCACCTCGCAGAGGTTACAGCAATAGGTATCACATCGACCCCCGTTGCAACCGCAAGCCTTGCACCTCCTGTTTTATATTTCCCCCGCTGTCCCCTGGGAATCCGAGTTCCTTCAGGAAACATAATAACCCATGTCCCTTTTTCAAGGAATTCCTTGCCCTGCTCAACTACTCTTTGAAACGCTTCAGCTTTAAGTTTTCTATTGATATGAATCATATCCATTCGCCACATCGCCCATCCAAAAAAGGGAATGTATAAAAGCTCTCTCTTGAAAACATAGGCCAATGGGTGAGGCATGATTGAGGGCAGCAAGAAGGTCTCATACGCTGATTGATGCTTGACCAAAAGGACTGCACCTTGGTTGCGCTGTTGCGGCAAATTCTCCCACCCTTGAACCTCATAGCGAATACCAACGATCAACCTTGCTGCAGATATTGCCATTTTTAGCCAACTACTAGCAAACCAATAAAGTCGTTCGCCCCGCAAACCCAAAAAACTAATAATCACAACACAAAGGGCGTGCGGGATTACAGAGACGATCAACCAAGTCATATAAAGTGTTGAGCGCAGGTAAATCATTGCCCAATCGGCGGCAGATCTCTCACTTTTGATTTGATTTAACACCAAGTTTGTCCTTATTTTTTATTAAGCTCTTCACCCCCTCAGGCTTGGCTAGTGCGGGTTCTTGAAATACTATTTTTTCCAAGCGATTTGTCATTTAACAAAAGCCAATCTGCAAACGCCATTAAATCTTTGTGTACGACTGTTTTCTTTGGGAAGTGATCTGGTATTTCAACATACCTATACTGCTCGCCCTTTCCTGTTAAAACCAAATGAGGGTTGCACCCTGCTTGTTCACAGGCCTGCAAATCTCTTAAAGAGTCACCTACGGCTGGCACACCCTTTAAATCTATACCGTAGCGCTCCCCGATTTGGATAAATAAACCGCTTAAAGGTTTTCGACAATTACACTTATCCTCGGGCGTATGCGGGCAATAAAAAACAGCGTCAATTCGCCCACCTTCTGCAGCTAACAGCTTGTTCATTTTGCTGTGCATTGCATTTAGTGTATCTACATCAAAGAGCCCCCGGCCAAGTCCAGATTGATTGCTCGCAACAACAACATGCCATCCAGCATGATTCATTTTAGAAATAGCCTCTATTGCTCCAGGCAAAGGTTGCCACTCTTGAACAGACTTTACGTAGTCGTCTCTATCGTGGTTGATCGTTCCATCCCGATCAAGGATGACAAGTTTTGTATTCAAAGTCTCGTCTCTCTATTTTGAAATTCATCTAAAACACTAGCAACTTATAAAACGGCACATGCTAAATAATCAGGCAAGTTTTGATAAATCGCCAACCCTATTCATCTCCAAATGCAAAGCGCTCAATAATGCAAGCCTATTTTGCCTCAACTCTTCAACCGGATCGTTCACCATAACTTCATCAAAGAAAATATCTGTAGGTCCTTTAAGCGCGGCTAACTCGACCAATGCAGAGCTGAATTCTTTTTGGTGTAGTTTGGTGTTTGCCAATGGCGCAACCTGTTCAAGGGTTTGATATAGCACTTTCTCAGCTGGAAGGTTTAATAAAGATACGTTCACTTTATTTGCTTTTTCGAATTCAATACTGATGTTTTCTTTTTTCAATATATTTCCGATGCGTTTATTCGCAGCCGCCAAAGCAGGCGCCTCGGGAAGAGTGCCAAAGTCATGCACCGCTTTAACTCTGAGAGGAATCTGAGTTAAATGGTCTGGACTTTGGCTTATGACGGCATCAATTTCTTTTGCAGTAAAGCCCTGCTCTCTCAGACCGCTGCTCATACGGTCAAATATGAAGCCCTTAATTTGTAGCACGAGCTCTTGCTTGGAGACCTTTAATTTATCCCCAAACACCTCAATGGCTGCCAATAGAAGAGGAGTCAATTCAAGGGGGAGTTCTCGCTCTACGATCATACGAATAATACCTAGCGTATGTCTTCTCAGTGCAAAGGGATCTTTATCACCACTAGGTCCTTGTCCTATTCCGAACAAACCGACCAATGTCTCTAGTTTATCAGCCAGTGATACCACGATACCTGTCATAGATCTAGCCAGACTATCTCCAGCAAATCTGGGTTTGTAATGGTCTTCAATTGCAAAAGCAACCTCCTCAGGCAATCCTTCTTCTAAGGCGTAATACATTCCCATAATTCCTTGAAGCTCAGGAAACTCTGAAACCATATCAGTTAACAAATCAGCCTTGGCTAGGCGGGCAGCCATCAGTGAATTTGACCTTGTTAGTTCAGTCGTGATCGAGCCACCGATTTGCTCACACACAAGTTGCGTTAACAAGCAAACTCTTTGCACGCGCTCACTTTGGGTCCCAAGTAAGTTGTGATAGACAACTTTTGATAGTGATGAGACCCTTGAATCTAGAGTTTTCTTTTTATCTTGATCAAAGAAAAATTTTGCATCAGCAAGTCTTGGTCTCACCACGCGCTCGTTACCTTCAATCACTGCACCTGAATCTTGTGGGGAAATATTACTAACAACTAAAAATTTGTTGGTCAACCGTCCCTCATTATCAAGCAGGGGAAAATATTTTTGGTTTGCCTTCATGGTGAGGATCAAACATTCTTGAGGGACCTGCAAAAATTCAGACTCAAAACTACAGGTGAGCACGTTAGGGTGCTCCACAAGAGCGCATACCTCATCTAAAAGTGAGTCGTCTTCTAAGGGGTGGTAGTTCGAGCCTAGTTCTTTAGCTTTTGTTGTGAGTTGCTCCTGAATGATCGCTTTTCTTTGCTCAAAACCTACAATTACACTCCCCCGCTCCTTCATGACCCGTTCGTAATCGTTTGCATGATCAATGGTGATGACGGAGTCGATGCTCTCGAATCTGTGTCCCTTAGTAGATTGACCCGCATCAAGCCCCAAAATTTTCACCGACAAAACGTTGTCCCCATACAGAGCAATCAAGGAATGTGCCGGTCTAACAAAATGAACTGTACTCCAGCCTGGCATCTCACAACCCTTGTCAAGTTGATAGCTCATTACTTTTGGTATTGGCAACTTACTCAGCATCTGATTTAAACTTAATTGCAGCCCGACCGTCAGATCAACACCGGGCTGAAGTCGATTACAAAATAAAGTCTCAGATTTTCCGTCCATCTCGCGCTGCATCTCACTAATTTCTAAATCTGCAAGACCCAATGATTGGAGTTTCTTGATCAATGCTGGCGTAGCCTGACCCTGATCGTTAAGGGCTACTGAGACTGGCATTATTTTCTGTCTGATTTGTTTGTCGGGTGCGCTACTCAAAACGTCATTAATCAAAACCCCCAGCCTGCGCGGGGTTGCGAATCCTGTTGATCTACTTCTATCAATAAGTAGCCCCTGATCTTTTAAGCTTTGTGTAATTACTTCTTTAAAAGCTTCTCCAATTTTTTTCAGTGCTTTGGGAGGCAACTCTTCAACCAAGAGCTCAATTAATAAATTATCTAATTTCATCTTTTGTTATTTTGTAGCTTACTGACTATTTTGTTTTGAACTCTTTACGCGCTTTTTGCAGTTACCTGGTCTATCCATTCCCGCGGGGCCATTGGAAATCCTAAGCGCTCTCGACTCTCCAAATAGCTTTGGGCTACTGCTTTCGCCAATTGTCTGATTCTTCCAATGTAGGCAGCGCGCTCAGTTACGCTGATAGCGCCCCTTGCGTCTAATAAATTAAAATTATGTGCACATTTAAGTACTTGCTCATAAGCGGGAAGCGCCAATTTTTGTTCAATCAGGTAATGAGCTTGCTTCTCGTTTGCGCCGAATGCATGAAATAAGAAATCTACATCGCTGTGTTCAAAGTTGTATGCAGATTGCTCTTGTTCATTTTGCAAATATACATCGCCGTAATTTACATGATCAGTCCACTTTAAATCGTAGACATTGTCAACGCTTTGCAAATACATGGCCAGTCTTTCTAAGCCATATGTAATTTCACCGGTTATAGGCTTGCAGTCTATGCCTCCAACCTGTTGAAAGTATGTGAACTGTGTTACCTCCATTCCGTTGAGCCAGACCTCCCAACCCAAACCCCATGCGCCCAGAGTTGGGTTCTCCCAGTCGTCTTCAACAAAGCGAATATCGTTTTTTTTCAAATCGAAGCCTAATGCTTCGAGTGACCCCAAATACAGATCAAGGATATCTGATGGAGCCGGTTTAAGTACAACTTGAAATTGATAATAATGCTGAAGCCTGTTCGGATTTTGTCCATACCGGCCATCTTTAGGTCTTCTGCTTGGTTGGACATATGCAGCTCTCCAGGGCTCTGGCCCTATCGAGCGAAGAAATGTTGCCGTATGTGACGTTCCTGCTCCAACCTCCATGTCGTAGGGTTGTAACAAAGCGCAACCCTGCGAGTCCCAGTAGTTTTGTAATTTGAGGATGATTTGTTGAAATGTCAGCATTTAATGATCTTATTCACTTAGGTATTTTTTATGAAGTAGTTTATATCTCGCTCATCTGATTGTGTTATTTTAATGCCTGAGTGTTGAGCGTACTCACCTGTTAATCGAAAAATCCAGCACCCCTTTAATGATCGCATTTAATTAGGGAATCCTTTGATTCCTTATGCTTTGAATGAAGGCCCCCTTTTTTTATTTTTTCGAGAAATCATTACGCATATCAATACATATATTAGGCAAACAAACCAGACTGGATACAGCCCGTACTTACCACTCCAGCTTGCATAAATAGTAGGGCGTCCCACTATTCCTTTTATTTCACCTACCAAAACACCTTGCTCATATTTTGGCAACAACCCAAGGACATAACCGTTTTCATCAATGTATGCCGTTGCCCCTGTATTAGTCGCTCTAAGTACGGGTCGGTGCATCTCAATAGCCCTCATACGTGAAGCATTCAAGTGTTGCTCCACAGCCAATAAGGGGCCAAACCATCCAATATTGCTTATATTCACCAATAGGGTGGGTTGATTTTCTCGCCGTGAATCAAAGGAAGCTGCTATTTCTTCACCGAATACATCCTCATAGCAAATATTTACCGCTATGTTTTGACCACCCCACTCCCAACTTGGTTGTACTTCACCACCTCTTGAAAAGCTACCCAGAGGAATGTTCATCATGTCTGTGAACCATTTAAACCACGGTGGAATGAACTCACCAAAAGGAACTAGGTGATGTTTACTGTATATGTAGACCTCACCATTTGCATTTAATCCTTCAGCCGAGTTGGTATAACCCATTTGGCTAGTGCCAATTAATCCCAATAAGACAGACTTTTTTTCGTTTTGTGGGAGTTTAAGATTTTGGACAATATCACTTAGGTATTCGGGAGGTAAGTAATTTTTTAATACAGGCAATGCTGTTTCTGGTGTTATTACCCAATTTGTTTTGGCATCAATTATTTTTTGCTTGTACCAATTTAAAGCCTTGAGTCCCTCAGGACCATACTTTATCTCTTGACCAATATTTCCTTGCAACAAGCTAAAACTTATAGATTCAGTAAATGCATCCTCACTGTCCCTCAGGCGTTCAAAAACTTTAATTTCGCTTGACACTGGGATCGTTAAAGTAGCAGTCACAAGGATTGCAAATAGCCATTTTGTATTGTTAGTGTTCAGCTTAAACTGAAACTTATCATCTTTAAGCCTTATTTTCTTTAATCCAATGAATGTTGCCCAACTACATAAAGAGGCCAGACACATCGCCACACCGCCAATTGTGTAAACACCTCCAAGAGGAGCCACTAATTTTAAGGAATCATCAATGTGTGCGTAGCCAACCGCCCCCCAAGGAAATCCAGTGAACCACTGACCCCTTGCCAATTCCGCTATTGTCCACACTGCACCAAACAAAATCCATCGCATAGGGTTTGGCAAGTGTTTACCGACCAAAACATAGACAGCACAAGCCGCTGCATAATAAAGACTTAACCCCCCTGCCAACAAAAGAACAGAGATGACTGCCAAAATTGAAGGCAATCCTCCATAGGTGTGCAAAGAGATGTAAATCCACCAAAACATTGAAGAGAGCCAACAAATTGAGAAAACAAAACCATAAATAAATGGTGTTTTCAACTTGCTTAAATTTGAGACCCCGGTGACTGAAGTATTCGAATCACTGTGGTCTAAGAAGTAACAAAGTACTGCCGCACTTGCCACTTGTAGCCATCCCTTTGTACTTGCATCTATAGGACTAGAGGTGGCGTATGTTTGTAGTAGTCCTGCCATTCCAAGTATGAATGCAAGGGGACCAAAATTTAACCAAAATCTCAGGTTTAAAGTTTTTTTAGATTTATTGTCATTTTTTAGCAGATCATTCATTTTGTTTTTATTTCAGAACGAGCTGCTTCAAAGAGCTATAGTTTCAAATAAGTTCAGATTCTTATTCTTTTTAGCGCTAATCATTCTTACGATCACTTAAAAGAGCCTATGAAGTTTGCGATTGTCGTCGAACTCTAAACCACTTTACTGCGCCGGATTTTGTGTGCATTACCTCAAATTTGTGCGATCCTAAATTGAATATTTCACCTCTTCGGGGAACATAACCCATTTCGTGAGCAATTAAACCTCCAATGGTATTGAATTCTTCAGCCTCTTCTGATTTCGTAAGTTCAATATTGAATTCTTTAAGAACATCATTCAAGTCTGTACGACCAGCCACCCTATATGAGCCATCTGAGAGAGCATAAATCTCACCCGTATCTTCGTTTGTATCAAACTCATCTTCAATTTCGCCAACTATTTCTTCTAAAACATCTTCAATAGTGACTAAGCCTGCGACTCTTCCAAACTCATCTACGACAATGCACATATGACTTCGATTTCTTCTGAAATCACGGAGCAAATCAACCAGCCCTTTACTCTCAGGGATCCAAACCGTAGGACGTAGCAAAGTCCTTAAATTAAGTTCTGGTGCTTTTTGTAGTTTGATCAGGTCCTTGGTGTGCAATATTCCAATGATATTTTCGCGTTCACCCTCATAAACTGGGAATCGTGAATGGGCGATATCAATTACAGAACTTAGGATTTTCTCCATTGGATCTTCTATGTTAACAACATCCATTGCAGGAGCTGCAACCATGATATCTCCAGCAGTTTGCTGTGTAAGCTCTAGTACACCTTGCATCATACGCAAGGTCTCTGCCCCAATTGCTTTATCTTGATGAGCCTTGTTGAGCAGAACTTCTACGTCATTGATATTTCGCAGTCCTGGTGTTAACCAATCTATTAACCTTGACTTGTAACTTTTGTTAGGCAACTGAGAATCTTTTATTGTTTTAAGACGTAATTTTTTAAAATCTGCAATTTGCAATCTATCAAAAACTCTTAGAAAAGGAATTTATGTTAAAAAAAAGTCTAGATTTAGGTTGTGGTTTTAACCCAAACAACATCTTTAACGCTGATGAAATTTATGGTGTCGATATCAGGGACAACCTTGGTAATAATATTTTAAAAGCTGATCTAGCTATTGAGCCTATTCCATTTGAGAGTGAATTCTTCGACTTTGTTACTGCCTTTGATTTTATTGAACATATCCCTCGTGTTGCATACACTCCTCACAGAAGAAACTGCTTTGTGGAGTTAATGAATGAAATATATAGAGTACTCAAGATTGGTGGTTCTTTTTTGTCTTTAACCCCAGCCTATCCTCACGCTGAAGCTTTCAGAGATCCAACACATGTCAATATCATAACTGAAGATACCTTACCACTGTATTTTGGTTCTAAGTATCGTTGGGGTAGTATTTATGGTTTTAATGGGGAATTTGAAATTGAGTCACAAGAATGGCGTGGGCCTAGCTTATTGACACTAATGAAAAAAACGCTTTAGGAATTAATTTATGATAAATTTATGACAAAATTCAGTTGTAAAAATTATAAAAAATCGATTCAGTTATAAAAATCATACTTGTCTTCGTTTTCTTCTTGTACCTGTTTCTCTTGTACCTGTTGCTTAAAAAT
>Ga0208106_1000303_pt1 | contig 17600 bp, 20 predicted proteins | sample CryBogCBE25Jul08_FD_184577 | JGI IMG/M metagenome (GOLD analysis project Ga0208106, IMG submission 184577) | Freshwater microbial communities from Crystal Bog, Wisconsin, USA - CBE25Jul08 (SPAdes) | ecosystem: Environmental > Aquatic > Freshwater > Lake | place: Crystal Bog, Wisconsin, USA...
ACTTTTAAGTTCAAACCCGTCAAAATTTGCATTAATTTGAACCGTTTTCCCTATGGGTAAAGTTAACTTATCAAAACAATGACCAAATGGAAGATTATTCAATATTTGAGTTTTTGAACCCATGTCATTCAGTTCATTTTTTATGACAGCTATACATTTATCAAGGTCATATCCAGCATCAAGTGAACTTAATTTATATCCAGAAAAATCACCAAAAACGATTGCTTGTTGTGACTGTAAGACGCCAGCATGAACTAATTGATAAAGAAGTCGTTCGATACGATACGGATGCTCATTAATATCTTCTATAAATAATATTCCATTTTTAATCAATGACTTATCTGGAAAATATGAAGTGCTTAGTAAGCTATTAATAATACTTAAATTTCCACCCCAGAGTGTCCCTTCACACTGAAAACTATTCGTGTTTAACCAATTTTGTCTAGTTATAATATTTGCATGGATATTTGTAGTAGCCATAGTGTCAAAAAAACTTTTTGCGGTAAATGGAGAAATTTCAGAAGAGCTCTTACCAAAATCGTAACTCAACATAGGTCCTGCATAACTTACTCTTCCTGTTTTAGCAAACAAACCTAAGTTGAGAGAAGTTATGTCACTATGACCAACTATCTTTAAACCACCATCAACAGCTTTTGCTAGACCATCCCAATCAATTTTAGAGAGTAATCTACTCATTCCATACCCACCTCTAATTGACAAAGCGATACATTCATCTGAATTATTAGTTATCGTAGATAAGCTATTGATTTCATGAATCCTTTGCTCATCAGTTCCAGCAAATCGCTCATATTGCCTTTGAGAACTCTCAGTATTTAAAACATTAAAACCCTGCTCCTTGAGATATGTTTCACCAAGTAAAACAGTATCCAAATCAATCACTCTACCAGAGGGAGCAAAACAATAAATAGATTGGTGTTTTGAATTCATGTTGAAATTTTAATGGGATTAGATCTTTTTACTTTGAAAAAATCCTTCAGTATTTGAGCACAATCACTCGATAAAACTCCACCCTCAACTTGGCAATGATGGTTTAAATTGTCATTTTCAAAAACATTTAGGACACTACCAGCAACCCCAGTCTTAGGATCTTTGGCGCCAAAAAAAACTTTAGAAACACGAGAATTAAAAATTGCACCCGCACACATCATGCATGGTTCTAATGTTACATATAAAGTTAAGTTAGGCAAACGGTAATTCTGTAATTGTGAAGCAGTTTTGCGTAGAACCATGATTTCAGCATGTGCTGTTGGATCATTAAGCTGGATTGGCTGATTGTGACCTCTTGCAAGCTCTTGATTATTATGAACTAAAACTGCACCAACAGGTACTTCATTCTCCTTGGAAGCTAAATTTGCCTCATCAAGAGCAATACGCATCCAATAATCATGATCAATTTGATTCATAAAATACGTCCGCCCAACAATTGGGAGTTTCATATAGTCTTAACTGGTGAAGTATTAAGCTTTTTCCATATTGCTCTTGAATAACAGGAGCAAGTAAATCAAAAGCATTCTTGGCAAGATTTTCAGCTGTTGGAACACCCTTAATAATGGTTGTTTTGTGATTGGGTATCGTTTCTAAAAACTGAATTAGATCTAGGTCGGAATCAGCCACAAAAAAAGAATGATCCCAAGGATCAATAATGATTTTTTGGAGGATTTCCTTTATTAATCCAAAATCCATGACCATGCCTTCATCAGAAGCTCCGTCAGTCTCATTGATACTTCCTTGTAATGTGAGCTCTAATTGATAGCGATGACCATGTAAATGACGACACTGCCCATGATGATTTGGAATTCTGTGACCAGCATCGAACTCAAGACGCCTTGTAATGTGAAATAGATGCATTATTTTCTAGGGAAGATTCAAAAATTTATGTTGCTGCGTACTTAGACGCCAAATTGGACGTTCTTTGCATAATTCGATTGCTAACTTTAAATGCCTGTCTTTAGAAGGACTATCCATAGCTTGAAGATAAAAGTGTTTGAAATTCATTTGCTCAAAACGCTTTAACTTCTGAATAATCTTTTCCTTACTAAATAGTAAATCATTTTGAGGGACAATATATTTGATTTCACTCCCCTGGAGTAATACCAATTCACTTCCATCTTTAGGACTTACACAAATCCAATCAATACCATGTGGAGGAGCAATAGTTCCATTTGTTTCAATACCAATTTCAAAATGATGTTCTTTTAATGCTTTAATTAAGTCATCATCAAGTTGTAAAAGTGGCTCACCACCAGTAAAAATGACATAACGATGGTTAACAGACCGGTTCATAGTTAACCACTCATTAAGAATATTTTGTGCTAAATCACCCGCATTTTGAAACTTTCCACCACCAGAACCGTCTGTACCGACAAAGTCAGTATCACAAAACTGGCAAATAGCTTTACTACGATCTTCCTCCCTACCGGACCATAAATTACATCCAGTAAAGCGACAAAATATAGCAACTCTTCCAGCATGAGTCCCCTCTCCTTGGAGAGTTGAAAATATTTCTTTAACGTTATACATGAGTGGTATTTTAAACTTGAACACTCACAATATTATTTAATTGATAATAGAAATCATCAAACATTAAATTATTAGAATATAAATCTATGAAAACATTTGAAAATAATGGAAACATTAAGGCAAAGCTTCATGAAAATATCCTTGAAATTGAAATATTTAGGCCTGAAAAGAAAAACGCCTTAACTTCTCAAATGTATGATTTATTAACTCAACATCTAGCTTATGCGGATGAAAGTACTTCTATATCAGTCGTATATCTTCATGGACAAGATAATCTTTTTACCTCCGGTAATGATTTAAGTGAATTTATAACCCCTACTCAAGACGCAGCTTCATCAGCTTTTGAATTTCTGAGAGTTATTTCTAGGTTTAAAAAAATATTAGTATGTGCAGTTGGTGGGCAAGCAATTGGTATTGGTACGACACTTTTACTCCATGCAGATTTTGTCATTGCTTCTCAAGAAGCTAAATTTCAACTTCCATTCGTAAATCTAGGACTTTGTCCTGAAGGTGCATCAAGTCTAATATTACCTAATATTGCTGGGCAAAAATTAGCCAACGAACTTTTACTTCTTGGAGATTTCTTTAATAGTGAAACGGCTCTTAAAGCGGGCATATTAAACTCTATTTATCCGAAAGAAGAATTGATTCTTGAGGGTATGAATATCTGTAAAAGGCTCGCTGATAAACCCTATTACTCATTATTAACAAGTAAGAGACTTATCAAAGAAAATCAGCAAACACAAATTCAAAAAACAATACAAAATGAAATTGAAGAGTTTCAAAAGTTATTACAACAAGCTGCTGCTAAAGAAATCCTTAATGCGTTTATAGAAAAACGTCCACCAAACAAAGATACATTCAAACCCATCCAATAGTACAAATGAGTCAATTCCATATTCCTGAGGGATTCAAGCCCCATTTAATGTCTTCTGATAATGAGAAGTTTCTAACTATGCTGGGACCTTGGTATTTTAAAGATGTTGAAAAAGAAAACAGCAAAATTGAAAAGGTATTTGGTATTCATATTGATGAAAAACATACAAATATATGGGGACTAGCTCATGGTGGTATGCTAATTTCTATGGCTGATTCAGCCCTTGGATACAACCTTTCACGCGCTACCGATCCACCCCAAAAGCTGGTAACAGTTCATCTAAACTCAGACTTCATCGCGAGTCCAAGACCAGGAGATTGGGTACATACTGAAATGCACATTCATAAAATTGGAGCAAAAATTAGCTTTGCTGATTGTTATCTTAAAGTCGGTGAAAAAATGATCTTGAAATCAAGTGGTGTTTTTGCGGTATTACAAAGACTCAAAAAAGTTAATTCATAACAAAGGAATACAAATGACACAGTTTTTTTATTGGGAAGATTTTTATGTTGGTCAAAAATTTATCTGTGGACCAAAAACAATTACAGAATCTGAAATTATTGATTTTGCTAACTCATACGATCCACAAAGATTTCATATTAGTACTGAAGAAGCTGCTAAAACCCCCTATAAAGGTCTTATTGCTAGTGGATGGCAAACTGGCTCTCTCATGATGAGAATGGTCGCAGATACTTTTATGACGAACTCTACCTCAGTAGGATCGCCTGGGCTTGAAAGCTTAAAATGGATTAAACCAGTTCGACCCGGGGATACTTTAAAAACTATTGTTGAAGTTTTAGAGACAAGACCTCTTAATAGTAAACCTCATCTTGGAATGGTCTTCACACGCTGGAGTTGCTTTAATCAAGATGATGTCCTAACAACAACATTAGAGGCATGGAATATGTTTGAAAAACGTCCAAACAATAATTGAAATGACCAAAATACACGTTTTAACCAACAAATCTGAGATAAAGAAAGAAAAACTTGAGGACAAACTCGTAATTGTTCTTGATATATTAATTGCTACAAGCTCTATTGTTACAGCCCTAGCTAATGGTTGTAAATATATTGTACCGGTAAGAAACTATGATGAAGCACTTGAATTTCAATCTAAAAATAGTAGCGTTATATTTAAATACTCTGGTGAGCTAAACGCTGACACTCTACCAGGATTTATTCAACCAACTCCCCTAGCTCTTTTAAAGTCAGGCATGGAAGATACTCAAATGGTGTATTGCACCACCAATGGAACTGTTGCATTAAATGACTGCAAAAATGCAAAAAAGACTTATGTAGGTTCACTTTTAAATGCTAATGCTATTGTGGAATATATCCAAGGTAATTATCAAAACGAAAACATCATTATTGTCTGTTCTGGATCAAATGATCAATTCAATATTGAAGATTTTTACGGTGCAGGTTATTTTGTAGAAAAGTTATTAAACTCATTCCCAGAGGCTGAACTCTCAGATAGCGCTAAAGCAGCCCAAATATTTCATTCAAGTGGTTCATCTATTGAACACCTTAATCAATCAAGAGTTGGAAAATTATTAAATGATAGAAATTGGCATGACGAGGTCTTATTTGCCTCCCAGAAGGACCTATACACTGTCGTACCACACCTTACTAATTTAGGCACTATCGAATTGATACGATGAGTACTGACAAACTTAATCTTAACAATGGTACTGCAGTCATAACTGGCGCAGCAAGTGGTATTGGCCTTGAACTTGCTAAGCAAGCAAGTGTATTGGATATGAATTTAGTTTTAGCAGATATAGATCATGATGGACTTTTAAAAGCGCAATCTGTATTGTCTTTACCAGATAATAAAATTAAATTGGTTAAGACCGATGTTAGTTCTGAGGAAGATGTCGCACATCTGTGTAATGAAAGTTTTGAAAGTTTTGGATCTGTTGAACTCCTCTGTAACAACGCAGGAGTTTGCCTAAATCGATTGTCCTGGGAATACACTTCCGAAGACTGGAATTGGCTAATTAACGTTAACTTAATGAGTATCTCAAATGCAATAAGATATTTTGTTCCTAAGATGTTAAAACAAAATAATCGTTCACATATTTTGAATACTGCTTCTGCTGCAGGCTTGATTAGTACACCTGGTATGGCTGCATACAATGCTTCAAAACATGGGGTTGTAACCTTATCAGAAACCTTGCATCAAGAGCTTATTGATATTGATGCACCCATTGGGGTTTCAATATTATGCCCAGCATGGGTTCCAACACAAATACATGAATCGTCTCGAAATCGCCTTGATAAGTATGGCACTCAAAATTCTTTAAAAAGTGACGCTAGCAAAATGTATGAAGAACAAATGGCGAATGCGGTTAATTCAGGCAAACTAAGTGCCCAACAAATCGCTGCTTTATCCTTTTCCGGAATAATAAACAATGAGCTTTATATTATTCCTCATCAAAAAATAAATACCTTAATTGAACAACGTACTAAGAGAATAATTCAAAAATAGAATTTGAAAGTAAATATATGAAAGCAATTATTTGTGAGAAATTTGGCCCCATTCATGATTTAAAAATTAAAGAGGTAAATATTCATCAACCTAAAGAGAATGAGGTTTTAGTTGATGTTGCTTATGCTGCGGTTAACTTCCCTGACGCACTTATGGTCCAAGGACTTTACCAAACTAAACCACCCTTCCCCTTTTCTCCAGGACACGAAGTCTCTGGAATTGTGCGTGCAGTTGGCACAAATGTTGCAAATTTAAAAGTAGGTGATCGCATATATTGCGCTCCTAGTTATGGAGGATTTGCAGAACAAATCATCATTAACTCTAATTTAGCTATTCCCTTACCTGATTCCATATCACTTAAAACCGCTGCAGCATTAACCCTTACTTACGGTACTTCTTGGCACGCATTAAATAATTTAGCAAAGCTTCAAAAAGATGAAACGATTCTTATTCTTGGAGCCTCTGGAGGAGTTGGTTCAGCTGCTATCGAATTAGCTAAGCATCTAGGAGCAAGAGTAATTGCTTGTGCCTCGTCAGATGAAAAGTTGGAAGTATGTAAACAATTAGGGGCTGACGAAGTCATCAACTATGATAAAGAAGACTTAAAAGCAAGAATTCGTGAGTTAACGAATCAACAAGGATGTAATGTAGTCTACGATCCAGTTGGGGGTCACTATTCAGAAATCGCATTAAGAAGCCTATCTTGGCGTGGACGTCATTTGGTTGTGGGTTTTGCTTCTGGCGAAATTCCAAAAATCCCACTTAACTTAGCGTTATTGTCTGAGCGACATATCATTGGCGTTTTTTGGGGAGATTGGGTGCATAGAAACCCCAATAATCATATTGCTAATATGAACTACATGATGGAACTAATAATGCAAAATAAGATTAATCCACTCATTACAGAAACTTTTATCTTTGAAGACTCCGTGGCTGCTATTGAGCATTTAAACTCTAGAAAAGCTGTTGGTAAAGTCGTGATTCAAGTTAATACTCAGCTTGCATGAGTTTGACCATTAAATACGAGGAAATATGACACATACAAATTATGAAATAAAGAATCGAGTAGCTGTAGTTACACTCAATAACCCTCCTGTAAATGGTCTTGGTTATGACCTTCGTGTTTCAATAGTCAATAGTATCGATAAAGCACTTCAAGATGATCATGTAGATGCAATCATTTTGACAGGTTCAGAAAAAGCATTCTCTGGTGGCGCGGATATTAAAGAGTTTGGAACCACAAAGGCTATAACAGAGCCTCACCTTCAATCCGTAATTAGAGTAATTGAAAGCTCAAGCAAACCAGTAATAGCTGCAATTCAAGGGGTTTGTATGGGCGGTGGAATGGAGCTAGCATTAGGATGTCATTACAGAGTTGCACACCCAAAAGCATCTTTAGCACTCCCTGAGATTAAACTCGGATTAATCCCAGGAGCTGGCGGAACTCAAAGAATGCCTAGGGTTATTGGAGTAGAAAATGCGCTCAACTTTATTCTCTCAGGCGATCCTCAAATAGCAGCTTCTTTTAAGGGAACTCCCCTCTTAGATGCATTAATTGAAGATGATTTTTTGAACTCAGCAATTTTATTTGCCAATCAAATCGTTGCTGATAAAAAACCACTCAAAAAAATACGCGATATTCGCATAGACTACCCATCACATGAGGGATTTCTTCAGTTTTGTAGAAACACAGTTAAATCTGTTGCAGCTCCATATCCAGCAGCACAAAAAGTAATTGATGCGATATCCGCTGCCATTACACTTCCCTTTGATAAGGGAATCATCAAAGAACGTGAGTTTTTTCTAGAGCTTATGAATACTTCAGTTTCTAGAGCAATGCGGTATGCTTTTTTTGCTCAACGAAATACAGCAAAAGTTTCTGATATTCCAGCAGATACAGCCCTCAAAGAAATTAAAAAAATTGGCATTATCGGAGCCGGTACCATGGGGGGAGGAATAGCTATGAATTTTATCAATTCAGGATTTCCCGTCATCATTCTGGACTCATCTGAAAGCCAATTACAAAAAGGCATTGCAACCATTCAAAAGAATTATGAAAGCACTATTCAAAAAGGTAAATTAACAATTGAAAAAATGCAGCAACGGATGTCACTTCTTCAAACAAGTATTAATTATGACGATTTAAAAGATGTTGATTTAGTTATAGAAGCTGTCTTTGAAGACTTACAAGTTAAAGAAGATGTGTTTATAAAACTTGATAAGGTCATTAAACCAGGGGCAATTCTTGCAACGAATACATCTACTCTAGATGTGAATAAGATTGCTAATTTTACAAATCGTCCTAATGATGTTGTTGGAATGCATTTTTTTAGTCCCGCTAATGTAATGCAATTACTTGAGGTAGTTCGCGGTGAAAAAACTTCAAACGAAGTTTTAGCAACCGTAATGAAACTAGCCCAAAAAATCAAAAAAACTCCAGTAGTTTGTAAAGTTTGTGATGGTTTCATCGGTAACAGAATGGTAGAGCAATATCTTCGTATGGCTATGTTCCTTCTTGAACAAGGGGCAACTCCATGGCAAATCGATAAAGCATTAGAAGAGTTTGGTATGGTGATGGGGCCCTTTAGAATGAGTGACTTAGCCGGCAATGATATCGGCTGGGCAATTCGAAAAAGACGTGCCATTGAATACCCACAAATGAAATATTCAAAATTTGCGGACCTTATTTGTGAAGCTGGAAGATATGGACAAAAAACTGGTAAAGGATGGTACCTTTACGAAAAAGGAAACCGAAAACCTATTCCTGATCCAGAGCTTGAGCAAATGCTTGTCGATTTTAGAAGCAAGAACGGTTTTACTCCTAGAAAAATATCTAACCAAGAGATTATTCAGTTCTGTATATTAGCCCTTATTAATGAGGGTGCCAGAATACTTGAGGAAGGTATTGCTCAACGCGCATCTGACATAGACATTGTTTATTTGACAGGCTACGGGTTCCCAGTTTATCGGGGAGGCCCTCTCAAATATGCTGACGAAATTGGACTTTTCCAAGTTGTTCAATTGTGTAAACAATTTTATAAATCAACTAAAGATGAGTTCTGGATACCCGCTAAATTATTACAAGATTATTTAGCTCAATCAAAAAGTCTTACTGGCAATTAATTTTCTTATTGGAGTTACCATGACTGATGCAGTAATCGTTTCTACGGCCCGCACTCCCCTAGCCAAATCTTGGAAAGGTTCCTTTAATATGACCCATGGGGCAGTTTTAGGAGGGCATGTTGTTCATGAAGCAATTAATAGAGCAAAGATAGACCCATCCGAAATTGAAGATGTCATCATGGGTTGTGCAAATCCTGAAGGTGCAACCGGCTTAAATATTGCAAGACAAATAGCAATCAAAGCTAACTTACCAGTTTCAGTAGGTGGAGTCACAGTAAATCGTTTTTGCTCTTCAGGCCTTCAAGCAATTGCCATGGCAGCCCATAGCGTATTGGTAGACCAAGTTCCAATTATGGTTGCTGGTGGAGTTGAATCAATTTCTTGTGTTCAACTTGAGATGAATCAACATATGTTACTTGAGCCCACACTTCAAAAAACGAAACCAGAGTTGTATTGGTCAATGCTTCAAACTGCAGAACAAGTAGCTAAACGATACAAAATTAGTAAAGAAGCACAAGACGAGTATGGGGTTCGAAGCCAATTGCGGGCTTTTGAAGCAAAAGAAAAAGGTCTTTTCAATCAAGAAATTGCTCCTATTAAAGTAACTATGGGTGTTGCAGATCCCATGACAAAAATACTTTCCACAAAAGATGTAACTGTTTCTGAAGATGAAGGTATACGCCCAGAAACTAATCTAGATGGTGTTTCAAAAATAAGATCTGCTCTTCCTGGTGGCGTTATTACAGCCGGAAATGCAAGTCAATTTTCTGACGGTGCAAGTGCTTGTGTAATTATGAATGGAACCCTAGCTCAAAAACGTGGCATTGAACCCCTTGGGATTTTTAGAGGTTTTGCAGTAGCTGGATGTGAACCTGATGAAATGGGAATTGGGCCTATATATGCAATTCCTAAACTACTTGAAAGAACTGGATTAAAAGTATCTGATATCGGTCTATGGGAATTGAATGAAGCTTTTGCTGTTCAAGTTTTGTATTGTCGTGACAAGCTTGGTATCCCCGATGAAATACTGAACGTTAATGGTGGTGCAATTGCAATTGGTCACCCTTACGGTGTATCTGGTGCAAGAATGGTAGGGCATGCGTTAATTGAAGGTAAAAGAAGAAATGCAAAATTTGTAGTAGTTACTATGTGCGTTGGTGGCGGGCAAGGAGCTGCTGGGCTTTTTGAGGTTTGCTAGGACATTTAATGGAAAAACAATATTTCGGAGTTCATGTACCCTTTATAGCCCACCTAGGTGTTGAAGCAAAAGAAATTGCACAAGGTGAAGTTGAAGCTGAATTAGTATTGCAAGCACACCATCTCAACCCAATGGGAGTATCTCATGGTGGGATATTGATGACCTTGCTTGACTTCACAATGGCTATGTCTGCAAAATCAAAAGCACAACATCCTGGTGCTGGTCTGACAATAGATATGTCTATTGCCTTTATGAAAGGTGGTAAAAGTAAGCTTATCGCAAGAGGTAAAGTATTACGAGGCGGCAGATCTATTCATTTTTGCGAAGCAACTGTTACTGATATCACTGGTGAAATAGTTGCAAAGGCAATGGGTACTTTCAAATTAGTAGATCTCAGCATTGATAAAACTTGATTGACTCCGAATATATTTTGGAATCTTAGTAATATAAACGGATCAACATATCTGCTACACAAGCAGGTTTTTCGATATTCTCTACATCAATTTGAATACCCCACTCTATTTGAACCCCACCTTCAATATTTTGTAGTTCTATGATTTTGAATTTTGCCCTGATACGACTACCAACTGTAACAGCATGAGGAAATCGTACTTTATTCAATCCATAGTTAATCGTACTTTTTGCAAAATGATATTCAATACAAGACTCCAAAAAATATGGCACTAGTGATAAGGTTAAAAAACCGTGTGCAATAGTATTGCCATAAACTGATTCTTTTTGAGCACGCTCAACATCGATATGTATCCATTGATGATCAATCGTACAATCGGCAAATGTAGAAATTCTGTCCTGTTCAATTGTTAGCCAGTCACTTACAGCAATTTCTTGACCTACTTTTTCAAATATTTCATTTTGATTTTGAAATTTAATTTTTTTCACGAATTAGCTGCCATTATTGTTGTTAGTTCAATTAGTTCATCGTCAGTAAAACCAGCTTTTTTTCTTGCTTCCATATTGAATGGACCTCTAAGAGTTGGGGCTTTATATTGTTTAGCTAAATTTGAGTAAGTGTGAATAGGATCAAGATTTAGTGAACTACATAAAAAATTAAACCATTTATTACCAATTTCAACATGCCCAATTTCGTCATGAAGAATGATGTCAAGAATCTTGACCATCTCAAAATCCTTCACTTGTAAAAACCTTGCCCTTATCAGAGGAACCGCGTCCAATCCACGAGCTTCCATTGTTCTTGGAACTAAAGCCATCCTAGCTAAAATATTATCCTTAGTTTTCTCAACCATTTCCCATAAACTATCATGCGCTGGGAAATCTCCATAGTTGTAACCTAAAGTATTAAGATGTTGATTGAGTAAGAAAAAATGTTTAGCTTCCTCGTAAGCGACTTTCAACCATTCGAGATAATAACTTTCTGGCATTCCTGGGAAACGCCACACTGCATCAAGGGCTAAATTAATAGCATTAAATTCAATATGTGCAAGAGCATGTATAGCAGTTGCTCTTCCCTCTATAGTATGCATTGCCCTCTTTTTAACATCGAGCGGTCTAACTAATACTGGCTTAGATGGTCGACCTGGAACCAAATTCTCATCTATAAAAATATGTTGGTCACATATGATTTTGAATATAGTATTTTTTTGAACATACTCAATTTCTTTAATAAATTCATATTTTTTAAGCGGATCAGTCTCAAGCAAACAATTTCCTGCCAGTTGGCGAAGGTTTTTATCATTTGCGTAAATAAGGTATTCCATCAAAAAAAAGTTAAAAGTGTTAAATTATTAGATTAGAAGTTTAATTCTATACGAGGGAGGCATATGAAATATTTAATTCGTTTCATAACAGTTTTACTTTTACTACCGACATTCTCTGGGGCACAAACATACCCCACTAAACCAGTAAAAATTATTGTTCCATTTGCAGCCGGTGGACCTGCTGATAATTATGCTCGCTTTATGGCGCAGCGCCTCCAAGATGAATTAAAACAATCCTTTATCGTTGAGGACAAACCAGGAGCAGGATCCATCATTGGCACAGATTTTGTTGCAAAATCCCCCGCTGATGGATACACGCTTCTAATGATGTCTAATACACAAACAGTTAATGAGTCATTAGTACCCAATAAACCTTTCCAGTTAATGAAAGATTTTGTTGCTGTCGCGCCTATTAATTTCTCCGACCTTATTTTGGTTATTAACCCTAAAGTACCTGCCAAATCTCTATCTGAACTAATTTCTCTAGTGAAAGCCTCACCAGGCAAATACAACTATGCTTCATCCGGTAACGGAACTCCTTATCATATGGCTGGAGAATTATTTAAATCAATGGCTGGTCTAGATATTATTCATGTCCCTTACAAAGGAAGCTCTGGAGCCAGAACAGATGTATTAGGTGGTCAAGTAGACATGATGTTTGATGCTGTAACAACTATGAATGAATACGTAAAAGAAAATAAAGTAATTGCACTAGCCACAACTGGGAAAAGCCGTTCAGCTATCACTCCATCTGTTCCAACTGTTAATGAGGCTGGCGTTCCAAAATATGAAACAACTATTTGGCTTGGTATTATGGCTCCCAAAGGAACTCCTAACACAGTCATTAATACTCTCAATACTTCAATCAGAAAAATTATTAGTCAACAGGAAGTCAAAGATACTTGGGCTAAACAAGGTGCTTTACCTTTGATAATGAGTCCCAATGAGTTTCAAAAATATTTAGATGCCGATATTGCTAAATGGGGCGCAATTGTTAAATCTGCTGGCATAAAACCAGATTAATATTACCTAGGAATAGAAGATGTTAGAACTAAAAATATTGAGTGGCGGTGCAGCTGCTGGCGTAGTACAAGGTATACAAGCAGATTTTGAGAGTAAAAACGACTGCAAAATTAATGGCACCTTCAGTGCAGTAGGTGCAATGAGAGATCTCGTTTTACAGGGTGAGCCTTGTGATATTGTTATCTTATCTAAAGCCCTAGTAGACCAATTAGCTACATCAGGCCATGTCCTTAAAGAGTCAATTAGATCACTAGGAATTGTCCCAACAGGTATTGCGGTTCCTAAAAGTAGAACTTTATCTATTCCAAGTATCAAAACAATCGATGATATTAGAGAGATATTTAGATCAGCGCCTGCTTTATATTTTCCAGATATGGAAAAATCCACTGCTGGAATACATTTTATGAAGGTCATGAAGACCCTTGGTCTTGATGAGGAGCTTAAATCAAAATTTAGAACTTATCCTAATGGCGCAACAGCCATGCATATGATGTCTCTAGACCCTGACAATAATGTCGTCGGTGGAACACAAACTACCGAAATTAACATTAGTCCAGACGTTACATTAATTGGTCTATTACCAGATGAAGTAGCTCTAAATACCGATTATTGTCTTGGCATTTGTAATTCATCAGCCAATAAAGAATTAGCAACTACTTTGGCTAATATATTAGTGGGTGATGAATCTCTACAGATCAGAAAATCTATTGGCTATATAGTTTGATAAAACTTAAGTAATTAGACTGTTGTCTAATTACTCTTTAGTTCAACGATATCAGACAAAACAAATGACCTATCAAAATAAGCTTGCAGTGGTCCATATAACCTGAAATAACTGAACCACCCTCTTCCAGGAATGGTTTTAATCCAATTGCTTTCAGGTTTGCCCGCAGGTAATTTTGGTCCAAAATATAAATCTACAGTACCATCAGCGTTTTTCTGAATATTACTTCTAGAGGATCGATCTGGAAGTGTTCCAGTATTAACAAAGCTTCTAGTTTCATTATCATATATGGTAAATGACCAAAATTGGGCAACTGGGACATTAGCAGGTACATGGATAGTATAGGTCTTACCACCTTGTAACCATTGACCTTTGTTATCCTTTGTGGCCTCTAAATAAACTTGGCCAGCACCGACTGTTCTTCCCATCATGCCCTCTGAAACTCCAATGGCTTCATAAAACCAAGAGGATCTCTCATCAAATTGAGTATAGGCTTTTGCTTCTTGATTGACTTCTTTTAGATATAAAGAAGTTTCCCAACGACGATTTGGCCATACTTTTACACCATCAAAACGTTTATCGTAAGCAATTGTTCGCGCCATTAATTCACCAACTTTTGACGCATCGATCAGAATTTTCTTTTGCTGTTCAGTAGGATTAAATGGTTTACCCTTTTTGATGCCTAAAGGTTGTAACATTCCAAGCATAATTCGATCTCGTTCGTGAACGGGCTCTTCATTAATAACATTTGATAAATCTTGCCAAAATTTGAGCCCTGTAGCTTGTTGACCTTCCCAAGCCTTTCCATTAGGTGATATATGTTTTGATGTTGAAGGACTATCTTTTAATTTAAATGGATAAACCTTAAATGCAGCTATCGTTTCTTTTGCTTTTACAGGATCGGCATCAAGCGCTCTTTGTGCAACCCATACATTCACTGTTGGTGAACGAAGCACAAAATAACCCGGAGGATTCATTTCAGGATCATTGGGGCCCAATATAAGATACTTACCACCCGCCCCTTTATCAGGTCCTGTCTGTCCAGTATCTGATAAAGGGCGTTGCCAAAAGTCTGCTATACCACCAGCTGTTAGACCTGCTGGAATTTCAACAACTAAAGGTCCTGTATCTTTCATGTTGGGATAAGCCATCGTGTAGGGTGTCGTGGCATTAGGCGTTAACATACCCATTTTGTCTTGAAAGCTAATAAAGTCTATAAAGTCTAAGTTACCTAATCCAAATCGACTTTGTAAATCCAGTTGCATATTACGCAAACCCATCAATGGCAAAGCCCAAAGGTAAGCTTGGCATGCTCTTTGATAATCGATTTCCTCATAAAGTTTTTTAGATGTTTTATCAGTTGGATAACCATTATCTAATCTTAAGTCCGACACTCTAGATTGAATAGGCCCACTAGAAGGAAGCCTTTGCCCAAAAGATGTGTTTGTAGAAAATACTATAGCTAAACTAATTGATAGAAAGCATTTTGTGAATTTATTTCTTGTCATTTGTATCCTTGTTATTTTTTAATTTCATTTGCAATCATTGCAGGTTGCTTCCAAGTTCCATCTAATGCTTCAGCCTTCGGCCAATATATACGCAAGTATGTAGCAAATGGCCCATCTGGAGCGGGTAGCCAATTAGATTCTTTTGCCGCCCCTGGACTATCCTTTTGTATGTATATGGTGATACCTCCGTCTGGGTCCTTTTTAAGATTTGGCAACATTGGAGAATTGATTAAATACCGATTTAATTTGTTAGCGACCAATAAGCTCTCAGGCAATTTGTACATTGTCATGGACCAAAATGCATTAGCTGGAGGCAATTGATTTTTATCAAAATGAACGGTGTAATTATTGTCTGATGCATTCAAAGGGTTACCTTTGGAATCAACTTTGTAAACAGGATAAATTGCTTCTTCCTTAGAGTTTCCCCAGATTCCTAGTTGAGCACCCGTCATACGATACAAATAATTATTTTGTAGATGTTCTCTAGTTCCAAATACTTGACCAGAAACCACCTCACCAGTATTTACTTTAGTCTTAATGAACTCATCAAATGTATTCCAAGCATCAGAAATTCCGTCCGTATATGCCTTTTTTAAGTCCGCTTCCATATTAGAGAAATCTATTTTCTGATCAGATCCTACATGTATCTTTGCAAAATTTTGCATAAGTTCAATTTCTGAAGAATTTGTAGGACAGAACTTTAATACAAAATTTAAAACATTAAAAAACTCCGGTGATGATTTTTGATCTTCACGTGTGAGTGGTTTCATAAAATCTATTGCAGGGGCAGTCATTGGGGCTGGTGTTGAAGCAGCCTCTCCCAAAAACTGAGATAAAGGAATAGCTTTATAGTTTGCCTGAATTTTCTTTACACTTTCAATATCTTTTGGATTAAATAACTGAGTCCTAAACATTCCAAGTGCTAGTTGAGTTTCAGATTGAATAACCTTTGTAATTCCTTTTGGGGTTTCACCCTTCCAATCTGGACCTGCAATTAAAAAGTTACCTCCGTCATTACCAGTGGTTCGAGTACCAACATAAGCAAAATTATGAGTATATAAATCAATAAACAAAATGCTCCAATAACGTTTTCCTTCCATTTTTGGAACAGAAATAACTATAGGCTCAGATCGCAAATCAAGCCCCACATAGGAATATGGCGTGTCAGAATTAGGTGTCTGAAGTGCTGTATCCTCTGGAGTCGAAACGCGATCATTATTGAAAATCTTATTCCAATCACCTTTTGTAATTAGGATCTTCTTTATTTACAAAGTATGCATACAGTAATCTATAGTTATCTAGGATAGGAAATCCGTAAATATAAGCATCTTTCGATATACCCTTTTCTGAAGAAAAATCTTTAGCTACTACAGTTTGAGTTTTTGGCTCTTCTTTTTTGGAGCACCCTACCAGTCCCAAAAAGCTGAGACAAATGATTAATAAAACTCTACTCATTGTGGCGATTCTAGACATTGTGTCTCCTTTGCTTTTTTCCATTCTAACCATTACTTATTTCGACTATGTGGAAATTAGCTAAATATCAGGGTTAATCAGATTAAAACTGAATCCTTAATAATTACTCTTAAATTCAATAGCAAAAATACTACAGTTAGATTAAAAAAGTATAAGTTCATGATATTGTTAGATAAATACGTTAAAAATTACTTTTTGTGATTGCTATAAACTCATCATTAATCAATCCTATGTCACATCGAATCCTAAATGTTCCTCCTGATTGTGATGAATTAAAAGAATTTATTGAGCTTTTCAAGTTTCAATCTGAAAAAGAAACCTATGTTAGACACACATTACTTCACATTAAACAAAAATGGGGAGTTGAATTGTCTTTGGGTGATGGATTCCATGACTCCACCATGTCAGTTACTAAAGATGGAAAACTAGTTTTTCCTTATCGTCATTTAGCTAGTGATAAGTTGAATATATTCTTAAAGGAAAAAATAGGCGATTTAAATATATACAGCAGAATATATGAGTCTAAGCAAAGGTCTTACGAAATAGATATTCCATATAACATCGGCACTATTGAAAATGATTATTGGGGAGATTTGAGAATTTCTTTTGATAATGACTTTAATATAATCATTTCGACATTTACCTTCGATAGTAATGAGGCTCCAACTCGAAGAGTCGAGTTTTGGCTTGCAAGATGCTCTTGGCTCAACAAATAAAGAGTTTTAGTTAAAAAGAGCGTTCCACTTTTTCAACAATAATGATGTCTGGCTTGCGCTCTGTTTTGGATAATTCTTCAGGCATACTACTTTTAGTAGTTACACATTTCTGTTAGACTTACTTTGTGCAACTATAAGTAAAAAACATTTTAAAAACAATGGCTGAATTTTATTTGTGAAACTTTTGTGT
>Ga0208106_1000305_pt1 | contig 17575 bp, 21 predicted proteins | sample CryBogCBE25Jul08_FD_184577 | JGI IMG/M metagenome (GOLD analysis project Ga0208106, IMG submission 184577) | Freshwater microbial communities from Crystal Bog, Wisconsin, USA - CBE25Jul08 (SPAdes) | ecosystem: Environmental > Aquatic > Freshwater > Lake | place: Crystal Bog, Wisconsin, USA...
CTGTCATAGTGATATGTATCCTTTTAATTATAATAACATATCACTAGACCCGGGTCAACCTTTTAGACGGTGGGTTTGACAGGTGCTGCGGGCATTGATGCTAGAAAATCTTGACTAGGAGTTTTAGGAACAACGGTGTCAAATGCCCCAATGGCCCATGTCCAAACTTGATCTCGCCATGTTAACAATGCTTGAGCATCGGCGGCAAATTGTGGGTTGGTGCTATTGATGTAGGATATGGCTGAACCTATACTGTCGTAGCCCCATTGTTCTGCTACTCGACTAATGGCTGTGGTTATATCAAGGTTTAATCTTGAAATAGTCTGTTCTTGAGTCTCGCCCAATTCTACTAAAGCACCGTTGACTACTTGCCAACCACTTCCCGAAGTTAGACAATTCATCCATGCTGATTCGGTAATTTCTATAGCACTCAAGCCTGCGGGAACAGGACTGTCTATGGAATCATAAAATCCCAATAAGTTACCGTTGCCTGAATCATATGCTGCGTATTTTTGTCCCATAATTTATTTTACATCCTTTTATGTTTAGTATCCTATAGCTATCCAAGAAAAACTTGTATTCTTGTCGTGGTAAAAATATGAAGTGTTCCAACTGTAACTACAATCAGTTATACCACCACCGCCACCAGTGTAAGCGGAATAGACTCCCACACAGTTATTGGGGAATGATACTGGAAAATAAGTAACAATACCATTATATGCGCTACCATTTTGTCCCCATTGGATAATAGTGCCGGTGTTATCTCTCATATAGCCACTTCCGCCAAATGAAGTAGCACCTGAAGTGCCCATTGAACTACCGTCACTGAAATATAATCTACTACCGTCTATATATGAAGTCATAATTTTCCTATTATATTAATATCCTACAGCAAACCAACAGGCATAGTTTGTTCTGTTGATATAAAAATACGAGTTAGTCCAGCCGTAAACAGCAATGGTAATGCCGTTAACATTCCAATTATTAGTACCAAATACAGCCCAACAGGCATTGGGAAATGTTGTTGGGAAATATATAACTGATGGTTGCCCATATGAACCAACACCTTGGCTGTTACCAAACTGCCAAAGGAGACCTTGTCTATCTCTGAAATATCCAGAATAATACGTTAAACCACCACTAGATCCTGCGGTAGAAATGCTAGATCCATCATTGAATGTTATTCCAGTTCCATTTAAGTATACAGTCATTTGTTAGAGTTTCCTTTCGCCATTAATAACCCACAGCAAACCAACTCAAGTAATATGTTCTATTGGTATAAAAGTATGATTGGTTCCAGCTATAACAAGTACTGGTAATACCGCCTTGATTCCAATTATTAAAACATGTAACAAGCCAACAAGTATTGGGGAATGTTGTTGGAAAATAGATAACCTGCGGTTGTGAATATGATCCACTACCCCATTGAAACAATATCCCGTTAGATCTTCGTTCATACCCAGTTCCAGTATTATACAAAGAACCTGCGGAATTCATTGATGTACCATCAGGGAAATATAAAGTACCGCCGTCGTAGTATACTGTCATTGTATTTGTTCCAAATATTAATTACCTATATTTATACTACTAAAATGGGTAAATACAAGACTATGACATTACCAAGTACCGGACCTTTAAAAATGAGTGCGTTTGATGTTGAGTTGGGCAACTCCAATTCACATCAATTAAGTTTAAGTGCTGCCCGAGCACTAGCTGATAAACTCACCGGGCCTATTAAATTTAGTGATTTATACAGCAAAACATTGTTTGCTACTCAATACTTTTTTACTTCAACTACCTATACCATTACTGGCACAGTGTCTAATCTCAAAGTCCTAGCTTTGGGTGGTGGGGGTGGTGGATCAGCCCAAGGAGCAGGGGGTGGTGGTGGACAAGCATTTACCACAGCCACGTTCGCGGTTACCACAGGTGATGTTATTACAATTACAGTTGGCTTGGGTGGTTCTGTAGGCGCACGCGGTGCTAACACCACTGTTCAAAACAGCCGTACTGGTCAAATAGTAACTGGGGTGGGCGGCTACCCTGGTGTGAGTACCACAGGCGGCGCAAGTATTGGGCCGTTGCTTACTACCTACTACGGTGGTAATCCCAGCGGCAGTAATGCTGGGGGTGGAGCAGGTACTGGTGGGCCTGGCGGCAATGCTAGTCCCAGTGCTGGCGGAACAGGTGCTGCAGCCTATGCCGACGTGCTTAACTCGACCACAACTATATATGTCAGTGCTGGCGGTGCTGGCCTAACCCCAAGCGGCACTGGATCAACTGCTACACCCAATACAGGTAACGGTGGCGATGGTAAACATGCTGGTGCCTCTGGTTTGGTTGTACTGTTTACATAATTTGCTCACTGGGCTAGGCACTCCATAAATATTAGTATATAATGTACTAATATGTTCTTTTGGTTTAAACCCACAAAAATAGTCACTGATGTATTTTGCGTCAATGAAGACCTAGCAGATTTGTTCGCCATACAGCCTGCTCGATACCCCAAAGTGATGACCGACTTACCAGGCGTTGCTGACATTCCAAATAATGATGTCAGTTATGATAAGGATCAAATACCCACAATCAAACAATGCCCAGCTATACGTAATTTGTACAATAAGAGCTTCAGCATTAGAGCTTGGGCACAGTATGACATATCTGTTAGATCCAATGGTGAAGTACACGCCAATAGCACAGCAAGAGCCGAAAGTCATCACAAGTCACAGTGGGGTAACGCTTACGATGGTATGGCCAACTGTAAATTGGTTAGCCCTTGGCTAATCAAAGAACAAACTGGCATAATGTGGAATTGGACTGGTGATAGATTAGCACAGCGCAGGCCCTTGGACTTTTTGATTGTTGATGGTATTATGGAGTTTAGACATCAGCATGGCAGCAATGTCAACTTAATGCTGCCAGTGTCGCGGGTTCCTAATGGTGTGCGTGACTTTAGAATTATGGCCGGAGAGTCTTTGGTACTGCTTACACCGTTGACTGAAAAGTCAGTGGAAATTAAGACTCATGTGATAACTCAACAAGAGTACAATACCAAAGTTAAGTATGTTCATAGCCAATTTATGAACTATGATCGTGGATTGAAGATTCGTAATGAGCAGGGCAGTAAATGCCCTTTTCACTTTTAATAACTCTTTTCTTCAACAATAGTAGAGCCAACTAATTCATTAATTTCTTTTTTGATCCGGGCTCTCAAATCATTTTTAAGATACACTTGACGTGCAGATTCAACAAACTTGCTGTCAAATGTTTGAGTTTGTTCGCAACTACGTTTGAAGTTTTCAATATCCCACAGTTCTTCATTAACAGACTTCAGGTCTGATACTAATGGAGACTCTAACAAATGATATACATCCTTGTATGGCAAATTGCTAAATGTCTTGTTGAGTTCCTCAAGTTCGAGATTAACATTGGCCAATCGTTTGGCGTCGGTGATGCGTTCTTGTTTAATCTGTAGGATAGTGATTTTGTCAATCAGTTCACCAACTGATATAGGAGCAAGTACAATCATTTTGATGACTGGAAAATCTTAACTCGTGGATCCAAGTTCTTATTCTCTAACCAAGTCCAGTCGTTGCCAAACGTGGGAGTGAGTTGAATATGGTTACATGGCAAATAGTATCTATCTGTGCCAATGTTTAATTGGTCAACGATGTTAGACATCACACTGTCAGTCATGATAATTGATTCAGCACGTTCAATGACGCCTAACCAATCCAATATATAACCTTGTTGTGTGATAGGAACAATTTGCCAACCTTCTGGAATAATGCTCATATCAAATGCCGCGGCATGTTGGCTGGCATTTAAGTGTGTGACTACATAGGGAACATCTTTGTTTGGAACAGATTGTTCATACATGGCCTGTTCACGAGCAGGATCACGGGTGATACATTCGGCCAATTTCCATTTGTCTAGGAATGGAACTCCTGCTTTGAGGTATTTGTATTGATCAAAACCAGTGTGTTGGAAGTAGGGTTCTTCTGTGAACTCAGGATGTCCTGTTAGTGCTTGATACAAGCATAACACTTCATCAACTCGAAAGTTTTTGAGACGTTCCATGGGGATATCATAAAAGAACGCACCGTTGTCTGGAGTAATGGGAATCCATTTGATCCAAGGCACATAGTGATTCATTTGTTCAACCCACATATCACAGATGGGCCAATAGATTTCCCAATCTTGATTGTAATAATGTCGGGCGATGGGCAAGGCAATATGAATGTCACCCCAACCCCCTTGACTGGATAATGCCCAGTCTTTGTTTCTTAATCATATCTCATTTCCTGTATAAATATTGGTGTAGTTCGCGGAATTGGCGTTCCCAACTACTCTAACAGTTTAACATAAGAAGGAACTATCAGCAATGTATTTAAATACCATTCCAGCCTATGTCTATAAAATTAGACATATACCTTCAGGACAATATTATTTTGGATTTCGTAAAGCACATATCAAAGTCAATCGAACTCCAGAACAAGATTTCCTTATATATTATTATAGCAGTTCCAAGGTAATTAGGTCAATGATTAAAGAATACGGGATTAATCAATTTGATTGTTCCATTATCTATCAAGATACTAATTCTGATGAAGCATTTTGGTATGAACAGGATTTAATTAAACGGCATTGGAATGATCCTTTAATGATTAACAAACAGTATAGAGATAGATTCAGCAGTAAAGGGGTATTCTTATCTAAAGGGCACACTACTGAATCAAAACTAAAAATATCAAAGGCACATAAAGGAAAAATTATATTAAAAGAATCAATTGAGAAAATGGTTGCTACTCGAACTGCGAGGGGTAACTACAAACACGATTCTAATTTTGTTGAGAAGATGTTGTCTACTAAAATGAAAAGGTATGGAACTTTGAATTCCAATACACCTGAATCGAGAGCTAAATCTCGTCAAACTAAAATGGACAGATATGGAGTAGTACAACCTAAACATACTCCTGAAACTATTGAAAAACTAAAGAAGATAACACATACTCAAGAACAAATTAATAAATGTCTCGAAACTAAACGTCAAAATGGTACTATGAACAGCAACACGCCTGAAACAATAGCCAAAAGAAAAGAGTCCTTACTGAAAAAGTACGGGACTCTAAATACCCGAGAAATTGCCAGGCTTAAAAAGTCTGAGTAGTATTAGCCATTTACTTGTGTATAGTTAAGAACATTGCCACGGCCGTATTGTGCTTCGCCAATCATTTTGGCCTGTAAAGCATTGTCGGCATTGACATGAATATGGGCAGTTTGTAGTTGATTCAATCTAACCCAAAGTAAGAATTTGTACATATAACGCTCTCTCTGTGTGTAAAATCATATTATAACTTCAAAAGTTCAATATGTCAATTAAAAATATGTTCCATCTTGATGATTTGGGAAATAACTTTCGTTACGATGTTCTGGTAAATCTCTACGAGTTTCATAGGCATAGGGAATTCGCAGTCCTTGTGCTATACTGAGCGCTACACTTTGATTTCCAATAAATTGTTCTGCTCCAGCAATGACTTCGGCCAATTCCAACATGTCTTTTGTAGGATAGTAATCCAAATTCCAACCTGTTAGTTTTTTGAATTCTTCGTACTCATTTGGCAAGCCAACAAATATGGATTCACGATCAATGCCATCTTGTTGCCATTGTGTCCAAGCAGGATTACAACCAGGTGGGGTGAATCCTCGTAGTGTTCGATTTACCACATAGGGTTTACCTGGGATAGGTTTTGGATTAGGCACGGTGATCCAAGGGCCATCACTGATTTGTTTCATTGTCACAGGATCTGTAATACCAAATGCCATACAGTATGTGGCAATATAATTGGCAGGATGACCTACAAACAAAGGACGGAACTTGTCCAAATTATGTGTAATGGCTGTAGTTTTTGGATCTAACACATCAAACTTGGTAACATACTCCTGTGCTTCCATAAAGGTTCGCATGAATTCTGCATCCTTTTCAGTCATACGGCCTTGATGATAGGGATCTGGTTGTCCACCGTAATAGTGTTGCGTGATCCAATCTACTTGACCCAAATGGAGATAAAATTCACCTCCACCGTAGTATTTCATGATAGGCAATCCGTAAACGATATCGCCAAGTGTGCCTGAATGTTTGAATGTTTTCATATGTCAATTAAGTATACACATATTTAAAGTACCAGTCAATGCTCAAGCATAATCGTGACTAAATATCGTTAGGGCAAGGACTATATTCAAAATGACCATCCATATTGGTAATTCAATTACTGCTACATCTTATAATTCAATTGTAAATTCTGTTAATTCGGTATTAGGTACCTATTATGGATATCCCTTGGCATCGTCTGCTGTGACATCGGGCAACGTGGTTACTGCCAACGATTGGAACAATTTATATTCAGATATTAATAAAACACTAATTCACCAATCTGGCAGAGGAATTACATTCGGCAACATCACTACGGGCACTAGACTTACTTCGTCATTTGCCAACAGTTTAACAAATCTAGCCCAAACAATTAACGATCACAAACCTGATGTTTATTATCAAACACAGGTAATTCTTGATCAAGCGACCAACAGTACAAGAACAGCTACTTGGGGTAGTCCAATTGTTTTAAAAGTTCAATATACATGGCGTGATGGCGACCATGCTCGATACTTCTTTAATCAAGGCGGTTACATTGTTGCCACTTGCCAATATAATCTAGCACAATCTGCTCTTCAAAATACTACCGATATTGCTTGGCAACAGTTTATATCTGCGTTCAGTAGTTTGACTAGTTTTTTCCCTTCTGCTGTGGCCTATGATGCTAATAATTATACTAGCTCATTTACACCCTATATAGCAAATCCCCCACAAGGTTCTATCTTACCTTCAGGATCATCGATTAGTGTAACTTATGCGAAGTTAGCTGATAATGTTGTTGAAGCCACAATGACTTTTACTCCTGTGGGTGATGGATTAAGTATTGGTGCTTATCCAATTGCAGGTTTTAAAGATTATTATAGTAACGGCAGTATCACAACAGCCACTCCTGATATACATGTTATTTCATATTTGTCATTGTCTGGATCTTCTGTTTATGGATTATTAGATTATCAATCAGTACCACCTATAACAATCCATCAATATAATACCAGTAGTGTAACTGTTCGATTGGTAAATCACGGCGCAGGCACATGTACTATTAATTCAATATCTTTTGTAGACCCCAGCAACAATCTTTCAGTAAGCGGATCAATCAACGCTGTACCTAATACCCTTGCTCCTAATAATGCCAGCAGTTCTGTAATTAATTTTATTGTTAATACTGGATCAGCACCGCAAGGTGAGTATCAAGAAGCATACTTGTTAATAACATCAGATAGTATTGGTGGCGATTTAATTGTGCCATTACACATTATAGTCAATTATCCAGTGTTTCAAGTACAAGTATCTCCAACAAGTGTGACGCATACACTGACAACAGGTACCCCAGTTACACAGTATTTTTCTTATACTTCTGGCCTAACTGGTAATATAGCATCAGTCAATTTATCACAAACTGATAACACACATTATTCCTTATCTAGCGCAACCAATATCACTGGCATTGAATTTGTCAGTGGCGGATTTTTTGGTGGGTTAATACCTGAAATTATATCTAATTCTGGAAATATTATTTCTAAATTTACGCCACCAGGACTAACACAAATAGGCACTATTACTGGAACATACCCAGATACAATTACAGCAACATTTGTTCCTTCTGACACAAATCAAAGTAGTGTAACTAAAACCATTCCTATAAGTTATACATTAAACATACAAAATCAAAACTTGGGAACATGGATAAGTTCTTTAGATAGGACCAATGCCGTTGCTGGGTTCAGTTACGACATAATCGATGGTGTCAAATATTTGACAATTGGTTTTGGTATGGGCGCTGACGGTAGTGTTCCGTTACAAAATGGTGGCGGAGTATTTGCCAGTGTAAAAAGCCTTTCAATAGGACAAGATTCAAATCCAAGTTCGGGCATTGTGTTATATCCCAGTACTGATCCGCAAAACCAATATGATTTTTGTTCTTTTTTAAAAACTTATGGCGCTTGGTTTAGTGGCGATGGCGGCCGTGGCTTTGGCGGGACGATTGACACTAACAAGGCACCTTATTCATTTTTTGTCCCCGCAGCAGGAACATATTATTATGAAATATCAGTAAGTGGATCTGCTGATTTATATATCAATGGTGTGCGGGTTGCTACTTGGAGCGATTCTACGTCATCTTATAAAGGTGCAGTGAATCTAAATGCTGGAGTTAATACCTGTTCATTTGTGATGACTTCGAACACAACCGGAGCAGTATACCCCTATGATACTAATAATTCAAACGCATCCTCTGCAAATCTACAATTAACATCGCCTGAATGGTCAAATCCGTCAGGTGGTATAGCAACATCTTACGGTAATTCATCTATTGGGATTTCTATCTGTGATGATAATAATAATTTATATTGGAGTACTTTAACACCTCAACGAGTAGCCTATAAGTATTGGACAGAAGCTTATCGAATTCCACTTGTAGATGCAAGTCCTGGAAATCCTAAAGTTTATTTGAATGGCGATTACCCAATTAAACTAACTGACCATGCTTTAGGAAATACACATTCTAGTTATTGCGGTACAGGTGCCAATGCTGGATCTATGTTTGTTGTTATCGATGATGGACACGGTAATTTAACAATTAGTATGAATCCTTATCAAGGAACAGGTACTAATAATTCACAACTTGATTTAACATTGGGGTTATCAGTAGCATTACCGTTTTATTTCTCTAATATTGGTACACGTATTACCAATATAGGTGCCGCAACTGGTTCAAACACAAAATTCTTCTTGGGATTTAATAATAACGGTGCTGTGAGAACTTGTCAATTGCCTTATCCGTATATTATTACATCTACGGTAAATGGTAAAAAATCTGTATCAGTTCAAAATATAGCAGTAGCTTTGGGGCTTGTGGCAGCAGTGACATTACCAGGAGTTGGCGCATTGGTTGCCAGTGGGCTTGCCTATTTAGGATTTGCCAGCGCGGCTTCTATAGTTGCCGCTGGAAGTGCGGGAGTAGTCGGCGTTGGCCTCACCGCTGCAGGTGAAGTTGCTGCCTACGAAGGTGGAGCAAGTTTCTTATCTACAGCATTAACGGCATGGGCAGAAGCTGGGTTTCCAACTTGCTTTACTGAAGACACATTAGTTGATATGGCTGACGGTTTGCAAAAACGTATTGTCGATGTAAAGGAAGGTGATTTGGTATTCAATCACGATAGAACATCAATTAATAGAGTAACGTTCCTTGAATATTATCAAGATAACAATGGGCTCTTATTATATTCACCGACAGAAGATCTCAAACCATTTGCCACAGTTTGTCATCCATTGATTATTAATGGAGAAATGTACAGTGTAGATCCTGATAATAACTATGAAATATACCCGTGGTTAGGCTTAACCAAGAAATTTAATACTACAATCATCGCCCCTGTTAATGGTAAAGTTGTTTACAACCTTTGGGTGGATGGCGATGGTACATACACCGCCAATGGCTATGGTACAACCAGTATTATCGGTGACGGCGGCTTATTAAAATTAGGTCTTAAACACGGTTTTATTAATCAAGAAAAAGTCACTGAATTGTTCAAAGATTTCAAGACCGAAGGGACTGAAATGTCTTACGGTGGATATTTAATAAACAAGATATTAGGTAAGGTTAACATCAAACTAATTACTAAATTAGCAATTGGACTTTTCATGAAACCAAAAGATAGTAAGATACGGGTAATCATATACAAGATTACTAAATTTATTGGTAAAATTGCCATAAAGGTAACTAATTTAAGAGGGTAATATGAACGACAGACATTACGTTAATTTAGAAGAAACAGTCTTGGGATTGACTATGGAGGAACGTGAAGTAATATTCCGACATATCACTGATCATCCCGAACTGTATAAAAAAGTATTGGGCAATTTGCCTATCATTGACAATATAATGAATGCTCCCGAAGGTGTGGATAATCCTCTAATCATTCATTATCAAAACTGGAAAAAGTACATCAATTCTTAAATCTCCCAAAAAATGCTTGACTTTGGCCCTAAAAAGTCATAAACTTGCTGACTGGAGATAACTATTCTTACCACGCTATTAAACAAAAGGAGGTCTTTATGACTACGATTGCGGACGAGCGAGGAGTGGAAGGGGTTGAGATACCCAATTCAATTCTCAAATTTATATCTTTGGTGCTTATGGCCTTATTCCTTTGGGGCACCGTACAATTGTTACACTGGGCAGTAGATATTAAACTGGCCCATAGTGATGTAGCAGAAACCAGTGACATTACAGCAGAGTTCAGAGAACGCCAAATGGGCTGTTTGGCCAAAAATATTTATTTTGAAGCTGGTAGTGAACCTTTTGAAGGCAAAGCCGCAGTGGCCATTGTCACAATGAATCGTGTTAACTCGGGCAAGTTTCCCGGAGATGTATGTAAAACCATTTACCAAAAGAACATATTCTATGATAAGGTTGTATGCCAATTTTCATGGGCTTGCGATAGAGCAGTGAAGTTCAATGCTGTTAACAAAGTAAATTATGAACAAAGTGTTATAGCCGCACAAAAAGTTCTAATGGAAAACTATCGTTTGCCTAGCCTAGATAAGGCGTTATACTATCACGGCGACTACATAGATCCCCATTGGGGCAAAAAACCTGTGGCACACATTGGTCATCACATCTTTTATAATTAAGGAATAATATGTTTACAAAATTTTTAAATTTGTTTGTCAAAGGTTCTAATGTCATTTATAATTTTATTAAAAACCATGCTATCAATATATCAGCACATGCCTTGGGCTGGATTGCTATCGTTATGCTACACTTTGCCAGCATACCTACATTGTGGGCAGTGATTGTGGGCAATAGCGATAAACTACCTAACATTGACTTGATGGTGTTTATCTGGGCCGCATTAACCACATTGTTTGTTAAATCCTTGTTGGAAAAGGACATTTTATACATCGCCACAATTACAATTGGCTTTGTTGCTCAAACATTGCTAATGGGCATTATACTTTTCAAATAAATAAAAGCATGAAGATATTTGAATTGCTTGCCGAAAAGAAACTACCCGCTCCTACACAGAGTCAATGCGATGTTAGAGCCAGTAGACTTTCTAGTGCTCGTTATGCCCAATGTGTGGCTATGGGTATGCGAGCTCACGATACCTCGCATACTGATGGTACCGGCAAGCAAGGCGTCAAAGGTAGTGGTAAGACACAAAACGGACGCAAAATTAAAAGCAAGAAGTATGGCGGCCCGAATACATACTGGCCTGGCAGTAGAAAATAACGTGGAAAAATACATGGATAATTACGGTGAATATAAAAGATACACCGCAAAGAAGTGTAAATGTGGTTGTTCTCAACATTGCAGCCATAGTTGTCAAGATTGCGAATACTGCCCAGATTGTGAATGTGAACAATGTCTAGAAGGACTAGGCCAAAATTAACATGATATCAATAACTGAAACAGCCAAAGCAAAAATCAACGACATCCTATATCAAGAAAAGAACCCCAATGCGGCATTAAGAACATTTGTTCAAGGTGGCGGATGTAGTGGATTCCAATATGGATTCACTTTGGAAGACGTTCAAAATGAAGATGATTTTGTTTTGGACACAGGTGCTTTTAAGGTACTGGTTGATGCCATGAGTATGATGTATATGGAAGGCGCTGTAATTGATTACAAGGAAGATTTGATGTCTAGCCAATTTGTAATCAATAATCCCAATGCTGTTAGCCAATGTGGTTGTGGCAGTTCATTTAGTGTTTGACAAATGACCAAAATTATTGTATAATATATTTTTTGCAACACACAGGAATACACATGAGTCATTGTGATAGCGTCATTCGTAGCCTTGAAGAACACGCAAGTCGTTTAAACAAAGAAGCAATTATTGAAGCCGAAGCAGAAGCTGGTAATACAGAACTGTTTGAAGGTTTCCGTTTGGCTCTTGACCCAATGATTACATTTGGTGTCAAGAAAGTGCCTACACATGGTGGCGGTGAAGGACAAGGACTACCTTGGCAGGCTTTTAAAGAACTGTGTTTGGGTTTGAGTCGTAGAGACTTTACCGGACACGCCGCCCGTGATGCTATTGAATTGGCCCTAGGCGCCAGTACAAAAGCACAATGGAACGATTGGTACCGTCGTATTCTTATCAAAGACCTGCGCTGTGGAGTTAGTGAAGTCACTATCAATAAAGTGCTCAAAGGTCGATTCAGTCATATCCCAAACATTCCAGTATTTGAATGTATGTTGGCACACGATGGCGCCAAACACGAAAAGAAGATCGCTGGCAAAAAGTTGCTGGAACCTAAATTGGATGGTGTTCGTGTTATTACTGTAATCAATCCTTCTAACAAGACAGCAACAATGTACAGCCGTAATGGCAAGTTGTTGGAAAACTTTACACACATTACATCTGCTATTGAACAAAACATGCATTTGTTTGAACGTGCCATGGTGCTAGATGGCGAAATGGTTAGCTCTAGTTTCCAAGCATTGATGAAGCAAGTACATCGTAAGAGTGATGTACAAAGTGAAGACGCACGTCTGATGCTGTTTGATATTTTGCCTTTGAGTGAATTTCTAGCAGGTAAGAGCGTCATGGGTCAACGCCGCCGTAGTAACTTGCTACGCAGTATGAAAGAAGATTTTAACCAAATTGGCGGTATTGATATCATCCCCCAAAAAGAAGTAGACTTGGATACTTACATTGGTGAACTTGAATTCAAACAATACAACAAAGAATCAATTGATGCCGGCTTTGAAGGCATTCTTATAAAGGACTCAAACGCACCTTACGAATGTAAGCGTAGTGTATCCTGGTTAAAGATGAAACCATTCATTGAAGTTAGCCTTACTGCTGTAGCCGTTGAAGAAGGCACAGGTAAACACGCAGGTAAAATGGGTGCTATCCTATTCGAAGGCGAAGATGATGGTAAATTTATCCGTGTCAGTGTAGGCGGTGGCTGGACTGATCAGGACCGTGAAGAAATTTGGGCAACCAAAGACAGTGTCATTGGTCAAGTAGGCGAAGTTCGAGCAGATGCCGCTACGCTGAACCAAGGCAGTACAGATGTTTATAGTTTGCGATTCCCACGCTTTAAGGTATGGCGTGGTTTTTCAGCAGGTGAGAAGTTGTAAAAGGAGACAGAACTCAAAGTGGCAAAGCAAGACAGTATCGAAATGATGGGAGTGGTTGAGGAAACACTGCCTAATTCAATGTTTCGTATTAGACTAGACAATAACGCGGTTGTACTAGGACACATCAGCGGCAAGATTCGCCAAAACAAAATCCAAATTCTTCTTGGTGACCGAGTTCGTACAGAAATGAGCCCGTACGATCTATCTAAAGCACGTATTGTATACCGTGAAAAATAAACCCCAACTAGTGGGGTTTATATGTTATCCCAAATAGTTTAACCAACTTGGGTGAGGTACATTCCAATCCAACCTTTTACGCTTTTCAGCCAATTGGAAATATGTGGGTTTGGTTGGCTTAATTTTTGGCACAATCTTTTTGTCGTTACCCTTGTTTGCGTTGCAACGAGCGCAGGCACAAACGCAGTTTTCAAAAGTAGTCTTGCCGCCGTGTGATACTGGCAACACGTGATCTAGTGTAGCTGTTTTGCGAGCAACATCTTCACCGCAGTATTGGCAAGTATAACCGTCACGAAGGAAAACATTATGCTTGGAGAAGCGAACGTTGGTTTTCTTCTTTTGATATTCTTTCAAAATCATAACGGCAGGTACAGGAGTACTCCACTTTTCACTGCGGACTATCCAATCTTCATACCATTCTAATACTATGGCTTTTTCAGATACCAAATAACGGATTGATTCTTCCCAAGAAATTGTGCTCAAGGGCAGTAGACTTACGGGACTTGCGTCGGCGTTCAAAATTAATGTCGACATGGGTTACTTTCTATCATACCAATATTTATCGGTGCTATTATTACCCTTTTATTATAGCATAGCTTTGTCCAAAGAGCAACTAAATACTGGATGAACAGTAGCCAGACCCAAGGATTCCCAAATGACAATTTTATATATTAATACTGGAAGTAGTGCTAATTCCGGCAACGGAGACAGCATTAGACTAGCATTTACCAAAGTAAACGAGAATTTTGCCCAACATGATGCGGAAATCAACGCACTTAATCAAGGCAATGTTGCCACATTGAATGTTGCTTCTACTGCGTCGACTCGAGATTTTATATCTACCGGAACTGCTACATTTAATAATGTAGTAATTACTGGTTTGGTAAGCGGTGATCCAGAGTTCCAAAATATTTTAGTATTGGGAACAGGTACATTTGGAACCGTAGATGCTGTAATGATTAATTCAACTGGTACTGCTACGTTTAATAATGTTACAATTGGCGGTGTTATCAGTGGGGCGTTTTCTTATGCTAATTTAACAGTTACAAATACGCTTACCGTATTAAAAGATATACTAGTTGGTAATAGTATTCAAATTGGTAACTATACATTCATTGAACAACAGAATTTAAGTAACGATTTTGCCATTGTTAAAGATGATCCAAATGGATTAAACTTCGTACTTCGTAACGTTCACGCTGATAGCTATACTAATTTAAATTTACAAGATAACATCAGTGGTGGATTGGCAATTGTTCACCAAGATAGTACAAATAACAGCGGTAACTACAATGCTGGCCAAAACTATATATTTGGACAAACACCTAGTGATATACTAAACATTGGTGCTTATTCTGATATTAATTTTTATGCCAGTGCCGCAAACTATAACACACCTGCTAATACATACCTTACTCCAGTAATGAGTATATCGGCTCAAACTGGTGATGTTTCGATTGGTCCATATACTTTCCCAAATACTACTGGTACAACTGGGCAAGTTTTAGGTTGGCCAGTATCAGGACATACCCTAGTTTGGGAAAATGCTTCTGATACTAAATTTGTACAAGGTACTAATCCACCTAGTGCTAACACATCTACATTCTGGTACGACACAATTACTGGACGTACTTACATTTATTACGATGGCGGATGGATTGATGCCAGTCCAGCAGGTAATAATGTGTCTATTGTAAGTCCACCTGCTCATAGTACTAGTACTGGATTTATTGGACAAATAGCACACGATTCTTCTTATATGTATGTCTGTGTAGGAACAAGCACATGGGTTAGAAGCGCCATTGTTGGCGGCTGGTAATAAGGGATAAGTCTTAATGGCACAATTAAATTTTCCAGAAGGTGTTACGACTGGTACACAATACACTGGTGACAATGGCACCACTTATATATTCGATGGTATTAGATGGATAGGGCATAGTCCAAATTTAGAATTAGCAACAAACTCAATCAGTAATGATGGCAATGTTGTTCAAGTTGATAATGTTGGTAACTTAATATTACCTAGCTATCTATTACCCTTTAATACTGGCACATCCCAACAAGTATTGGCATGGCCCAATACTGGTACAACTTTAGTATGGACGTCTGTCACATCACTAATACCAGACTTTTCTACTAATACTCTAGTTAACGGAGCCTACGAAGTTCTTTTAGATAGTTCAGGTACTTTGAATTTGTCAGGCGGCGAAATAACAGCTATCAGTGCTTTTGATAGCATTGTTTCTTTATACGGTAGATCAAACTTACATTTAACTGGCGGGAACAATGATGCCGTAATCAGTATTGGACCAAGCGGTAGTATTACTATTGTCAATCCTGGCACTGGTTATATGACTGGTTCACTGCCTAGTTATAGTGGTATTAGATTCAATATAACTGCTAGATCTATAACTTCTGGAATCAAATTCCCAGATAATTCTTTACAAACTACCGCGTGGACTGGCAGCACTTCAACACTAGTTAATGGTACATACACCTTTGCCGTTAGCGCATCTGGATCAGTTACATTAAATGGTACTCCATTCAGTGGCGGCGGAAGTGGCGGAGCAACTGGTTATACTGGTAGCATTGGTGGATTAGGATATGCTGGTAGTGCTGGTACAAATGGAACTAATGGCACAAATGGATTTACAGGCAGTGCTGGCACAAACGGAACTAATGGCACAAATGGATTTACTGGCAGTGCTGGTACAAATGGAACTAACGGATTTACTGGCAGTGCCAGTAATGTTGCTGGCCCACAAGGTTACTCAGGTAGTCGAGGATTTACAGGAAGTCAGGGCGCTCAAGGCGCTATGGGCTTTAATGGATACACTGGTAGTGCTGGAACAAATGGAACAAATGGCGCCACAGGTTTTACAGGTAGTATTGGTATAACTGGTAACGTTGGATTTACTGGAAGCCAAGGTACTCAAGGTATACAGGGATTAACTGGATTTATAGGTAGCGCAGGTTCCCAAGGTAGTATTGGTTTTACTGGATCAGCGGGTATCGCAGGATATTTTGGTAGCGCAGGATACTTTGGTAGTCGAGGTTATACTGGAAGTTTAGGATACACTGGTAGTCTAGGATTTACTGGTAGTGCTGGTACAAATGGTACTAACGGATTTACTGGTAGTGCTGGTCCACAGGGTCCTATAGGCCTACAAGGTATAAGCGTAACGCTAGTAGGTAGCACAGGCACTAGCACATCATTACCAGTAACAGGAAATCCTGGTGATGGTTGGATTGTAACCCAAACTGGTGATTTATGGTTCTGGAGTACAGCACATAGCCGTTGGGAAGACATTGGAAAGATTGTAGGGCCTGCGGGTCCAACTGGACCACAAGGATCATTGGGTTATGCTGGTTCAATAGGGCCACAAGGTGTTCAAGGTCCACTAGGATTTGCTGGTAGTATGGGATTAATGGGCTACGCGGGTAGCGCAGGTACTGGCGGTGGCGGATTTGCCACAACATCGAGTTTAGTTGCTGGTAGTTATACAGCACGTTTAGATGGCCCGACTGGCAAATTATTTGTACCTGGGTATATAATATTGCCTAATGGTGAAATCAGAGAGGCCAACGACGGCGGTCCAACTATTGATGCGGCTGGACAAGGCCAAGGTGTTACAATATCCAGTAATAGTGGTACTCTCCATAAATGGTACTTTGGACCAGACAGCACCCTAACATTCCCAGACAATACAGTACAGGCTACAGCATGGACAGGCATTCTGCCAAATCCAACTTATAGTGGTAGTAGCAGTATTGGAAGTGTAACTCCGGCAGCCTTAAACTTAAACAACTCTGGATCATCGGGACAGCTTGAAACACAGTTAATATTGATCAATACAGCAGGCGGCGGAGGTACTGGTAGTGCTATTGACTTCTTTACTTACACTGATGCTCCTGGCATACCCGGTGCTAGAATACAAAGCATAGATGACGGCGACTATAGCAGTAACTTTAGTATAGCATTAAAGACTCCTGGTGCTAGTTCAAATGGATTGGATATCTTATATACATTTGGTAGTCTTGGCACATTAGCTATTCCTGGTATAATAACAAACAACAATCCAACTGG
>Ga0208106_1000322_pt1 | contig 16885 bp, 28 predicted proteins | sample CryBogCBE25Jul08_FD_184577 | JGI IMG/M metagenome (GOLD analysis project Ga0208106, IMG submission 184577) | Freshwater microbial communities from Crystal Bog, Wisconsin, USA - CBE25Jul08 (SPAdes) | ecosystem: Environmental > Aquatic > Freshwater > Lake | place: Crystal Bog, Wisconsin, USA...
CGGAGAGTGTTTATTTGCTGAAGCAAATAGCGGATTGCTTTTGCTGTATGGGCGCATGACCATTCTATAGATGCGATTTCGGCATCCAGCGGCATCTCCTCCTGCTTTAGCTTTAGGTTCCAATCCTCATCGTATGACGCGCGGGTTAGTTTAGGCTTTGGCAACGGGCGGCGGGTGCGGAATCTCCCCCAATCGCTATCCGATACTTTTTTCCCAACCATTGAGCATTCGTAAATCGTGTACCATTTGTTTTTTATGGGGTCGTATTGTTTCTCTTGGAACTCATCCCCCTCGCAGATCACCTCGTCTGGGCCAAGCTCTCGATATTCGTTCTGGGTCGGAACTGGGTCGGGTTCAGTTATTCGATTTTCTTGGATAACTGGTTCCTCTGGCGTGGTGGTGAGTTCTTCGCGGAGTTCTTTTAGGCCACATTCGCAGACAGCGAACATGGAACTAGAGATTGGACACAACCTGTCGTGCTGTGTGTATTCGTCGAGGTTTTCGAAAAGCTCCCTGAGCCTTGCGACCTCGTTGTTTAACTCCCCACGCTTCCGATATGACTCAGCGATTTCCTTATCAAAGTGCGCTCCAGAAATGCACTTGGGGCAATCGCACTTGTAGAGCCACTCTTGGGGTGGCGAGAGGTAGATGACCTCGTTGATTTGTTTCTTTGCTTTATTTGTCATGGTTTTAGTGTTTTGCTCAGTTTGTTGAGTTATTTGTCATTTCGTCACGATACCTTTCGGCTAGACGATGAGCCATTGTTGTCGGTGGCGGTGTTTGCGTTCGTTGTCATTAGTATATTGTTTATGATCGGTTACAAAATGTCGGGGTTCATAGCTTTAGCATCCTCTTGGCTTGCTTCATAAGTTCATGAAACTTTTCCATGTCAATCTCAAATGCATTATCTCGCACTTCAGCCCAGATACGATTGTCCTCTTCCACAATCAACTTAAGGATGGCACGAAGGCTGGAGATTGTAGTCTCCAGCCCATAACGCTGCCCCTCTCCCCAAGCAATCTGCTTCTTTAGCTCGGAGATCCTGTAGTCGGGATCGTCTAGGATTTGGTTGGTGGTGTCTTGCATTTTGTTTTTGAGTAGTAGGTGTAGTCGGCGTTGCCAGACATACCACGCTTCTTCCAGAACGCATCTATCCCTTTTCGCATGGAGATGCAGAGGCCCATGTCAGAGCCGCCATGCCCCTCCTCCGATGGTTTAGATCGGATAGGGGTTCCATTCATTTTAGTGGAGAACTCGATCATTTGATGGACTCCAAGATGGCTTCGGCTCGGCAGAGAAGGCATTTGTCTTTGTCCTCTTCGTTGTCAGCCCCGTGGTTTAACCCGTTTGTCTTGGCTAACACAGCGAGCGTAAAATACATATCCCCTAAGAGTTCCCAAAGCTGGGGAGCCTTGGCGAATAGCTTGGCGAATCGGATGGATTCCTTAATGTCAATAGAGTTGTCCATTGTAAGAATTACTCGGCCTTCAGCATCCAGAACTGTGTCTGCGTCTGGGCGAAGGGGGAACTGCATGGGAACTCGGATGTCTGTCTGGTCAATTCCAGATGGGATGATGATGCTCATTTGTTATTCCTCTTCGTATGCTTCGATTAAAATATTTACCTCTTCGATAATTTGAGATGCAAGAGCATTTACACGCTCCCAATCATGGGGATGAATATCTGGCTTAATCTCGTTGTATGCGGCTAGGTAGATGGCTGTTATGTTTTCTTGTTTCATTAGTTTAGGCTGTATTGGGCTACTGTTTTGTTGTTTCTGTTTACTTTGGATGAACGGATTGTCCATCCCATATTCTTTAGTTCATGGATACGAGCGGCAAGCCTAAAGCATCCAAACTTGTTGAGTGCTTCGATAGGCGTGATGGGTCGCTTCATCATGTGGTGAAGGATTTTGTATGACTGCGATTTGTTTGTGTTTTTCATGGTTGGTTTAGTTGATTCCTAGCTCATATTCACATTCGTCAATGTTGCGCTCGCATGAGTCAATCTCCGAAAGGATACCTTCGTATTCCTCGCTTTCCTCGTCTCCTGTGAAGTTATCACGCTTCTTTTCAGCATCACGCAAGTCGGATCTGTAATTGAGGAGGGCATTGTATGTGTCCCTCTTTTCTTCGTAATCAGTTTGTACGCTCATAGTGGTTTATAATGGTTTCGATTTCATCTGCGATCTCTTTGGTTTTTCCAAGCGAGTTCATTCCCTTGATGTCCTCAAGGGATCTCAAAAGGGAGATAATCTCACTCTGAAGATTAGTGATTTGATCAGACATCTTCCCCCTCCGATTGAGCGATTTCCTTTTTAGTGACCTTGATGCTCAGATTGTACATCCAGAGTTCAAAGTTGTCTTTATCATCACGCCATTTACGGGCTAGGTATTCAAGCATCTGCTGTTCTACATGATGTCCGTAGAGCCAGAGTCCCAGCACATAAACCCCTGCTAGTCCTAATCCTCCCCATATTAATACGAATGAGTTCATTTGGATGCGGCAACTAATGCGTTGTTCATGCCAAACATGATCTTGTCCAAGTGAGCAAAATGATGTGGCTGTGGATCGTTGCTTTCGAGTTCTTTCTCGGCGGAAATAGCGAGATGAAGGATCTCTCTTGCACGAGCCTTGGAGATACGAATCTCGTCAAGACCATGCTGGTCGGCTCCCTTGATGCTCACTCGGAGGAGTGGAGCAATGTTGCTGATGACTAGGTGTGTGTTTTTCATGTGTTGTATCGGGTGGTTGTGTCCGATAAAGCGAGTCTTTCAGAATTTGTATTTGCGTCAATAAAAAATATTAAAATATTTTCATGGGCTGTGGAGCCGCATAAATGCTAAGCCCCCGTCCCAATGAAGAGACGAGGGCTTATGCAACCAAGCACTACACCGAAATTTTAGAAGTTGATGTCGTCGTCCTCCGTTTGAGGGACAAATCCGTTTGACTTAGATTTATTGTGGCTGTCAAGCCCTTTCTTAAATGGTTCCTTCATAGATCCAGAGATGAAACTACCTCCGTTTTTGCCTTGCTTGTTCCAAGCGGAAAGCTCCCATTCCTTACCAGCAATGGTGATGGTTCCAGTATAGTTTGGAGCCTTTGGATTAGCGTTGTTTTTTGGGAAGAGGACAAACCTCTTTTCATTGTCGTATTGCATTTGTTTGTTTGTTGTTTATTTCTCCGTAAAGCACATATGGCTCTCTCGGAAATCCAGAGGAATACTAGCCCGTCCACAGGAACGAGCAAGCCTTATATTCAAATAATATTGTCCTGCATCGTCCCTTTCAATAACTAGGAACAGATCGGAGTCGTGTTCGATTGCTCTTGACTCTCGTGATGCACCATCAGAATTAAGCTGTGTGAGGGCAATGATTGTTATTGACAACTCTTTGGCAAGTTGCTTGAGAGTACGAGATGCCTCTGCAACCTGTCTCTCTCGGCTGTCCTTGCGATCAGTTGGAGATAGAAGCTGGATGTAGTCAACAACCACAACTCGGCAATGATGTACGGCGCACATCCTACGAAGAGCGGCACGAAGCTGGAGAGGATTCACATCCCCTTCGTCTCGGATATACACAGGAAGCAAGGACGCTTGATTTGCGGCTCTAGCTATTGCGTCAATATCTCGCTTGGTTGGCTCCTTGGACAATACGCTGATGTCAACGCCTCCGTAGGAAGAAGCAAAACGATCAAACAACTCGCCAGCACTCATCTCAAGGCTTATGAATCCCACGGGATGACTGGCGTTTGCAATGCGTGTTGCCATGTTCACTGCCATGCTCGTCTTGCCTCCTTTAGTGGCGGCTCCGATCACGATTAGCTGGCCCTTGCGGAATCCTCCCGTGATGTCGTCCAGAGGCTTGAATCCAGTTGTTACGCCGATCAGCTTTCCTCGGTTTGCAAAGATTTCCTCGTAGGCACTAACACGATTGAATCCCACCTCCTTCAGAGATTCGATGCGCCCCCTGCTCTCGGCATCGGCGGCTACCGATACGAGAGCCTTCTGCACAACTTCCGATAGCTCTCCAGCCTCGGATGGATTTTGTGCTGATTGAATGATCTTCTCAGCGGCAGAGATGGCTAGACGAGCGGTGTGCTTATGACGAAGGATGTCCAGATACTCACGCCAGTTGGATGTCATGGCAGGAGCAATAAAGCACTCAGTTATGAATGCTGGCCCTCCAGCGGCATCCAGAGTTCCAGCTGTGTTCATGTAGTCGGTGACTGTGATTAGATCAGAGTCCTTGCCTTCCTTCCAAAGCTCCAACACAGCCTCAAAGATCTTCCTGTGAGTCGGATGAAAGAACAGCTTGGGAGAAGCATAGTCAGCAGCCTCGTTGAGAATGCTAGATTGTTGCAGGACGCAGGAAAGGAAAGCCTTCTCTGCTTGTTCAGAGAATGGAGTTGTCATGCTTTTTTCTTCCTCTTTGGCTCTGGCTTGGCGGCTTGCATGGCCCAGTAAAGGTCAACTTGCTTCTGGAACACGAACCATTCCTTGGAAAGATCGTCCTTCCAAACCACTTCAAAGTCCCCTTCGTCTTGCTTTCCGATGCGAACAATGGCATGAGAGGTAATTTGGTTTATGGCATTAAATCCATTGACCTCTTGATTCTCATTCCACAACGCCGCATACCCTGCACATTGCCTCCAATATGAAGGGCTAATAGCCTTGCTGGTTTTGAAATCTATCAGCACATGATCTCCATTCTTCTTCTTGGCGATTAGGTCAATAGTTCCTCCATAGCGATATGACTCATTAACCAACTGGATCTCCGTTGAAACTTTCTCCAAGTTCTGCTCCTCCCACCAATCAACAAACTTATTGTAGCAACCCAACGCCTTGTCAATGTCTGCTTGATCGTAGTCTTCAAGATCAGCCACAAATCCATTCAAGAAGGCTTCTATGAGGAAATGTGCTATCGTTCCTATGTCAGCGGCCTTGTCTCGCTCCTTGCGATAGTCCTTGCCTTCCTTGCCTAGATTCCAAGCCCAGTGGATCAACGCACCAGCGTCATCACCGATCTTGCAGATAGTGCTACCACCCGGCACTTGGGTTCCATCAGATAGATGGTATTTTTGATGAGGCGCATTACGCACCAGTTTTGTTTTTTCCATGAATCACCGATAGTCAGACTCTTGCGTGTTCGCAAGAACATATTCATCCCAATCTTCAGAATTTTGTGATTGACTTGCAGTAGCGTCCCCCAATCCGTTTTGCGTGATGAACAACTCAACGAGCAATGAGAGCGCATCTGCCCTATCTGGAGAGTTCCCCTTCGTGCGTTTCTTGAGTTCCTTTTTGCTCTCCAAAAGCGTCTTCTCGTTCTTCAAAGAATAGATGCGAGCGCATAGTTCACGAGCCGTCTGATCGTCTAGTCCCCTCATTCTTCCAGCCATAACAATCACCTTTATCTGGCTCCAGAGTTGCGTGACTCGGTTGGCGTAGACTTGTTTTGCAGGGCGAGGATCTTCCACGCTAATCGCCGTATCGGTGGCAGAGCCTCCAAAGCTCACTCGCACAAATCCTGTCTGCCATCTCTGGCTGATAATGTCAGCAATGCCAGCACCAGCACCAGTAGCGTCCAGAGCAAAATCTTCTGGCCTTACTCCCCTAGCTTGAAGCTCTTTAATCGTTAGGTCTGCAACTTGGTAGAAAAGAGGATAGTTTGGATCGTCCATTAGGTTGAGCCTCACCACTTCCGTTAGCTCCAGCATCACCTCGCCATCATCAGCCTTACCCACTTTGGCAAAGCGCAAGATACAATCATCTCCCTCAGTAGTGAATGCAGGGTCAAGGCCAGCGATAGTCTTAATGCCACCTCCAGCCCAGATAACTTTCTCACGGGCCTTGCCATCTGAAATCATAGCGGAGTCTAGGATCGTGTTTCTCGCTCCGCTACGACTCCACATCCCTCGGCAATAGGAGTTCCATTCAAGGCTCCCCTCCCCAAAGTTCTTGCGGATGATCTCCACATTGTCTTGGGAGAAAAGGTAGGGATAGATGACCCTGCCAGCTTTCACATTCGGTGACTTTAATCCATCAAACCTCACGCATACACCACTCTTGGTTTCCCAATGCTCGTCATCATCGTGAAGGCTCCCCCATCCCATTTTAGGTTCGCAGAATAGCCCATGAGGATCGAACATGGATGAGGCATTAGCGATAGCAATGAAATGGTAGAAGTCCGTTCCCACCTCCAAGTTGGCTCGTGCAGAGAACACCGCAGGATTCGTCTGAGCCGCCTCGTCAACCATGATCACCATACGAGGCAAGTGAACGCCCTGTAGCTTACCTACAGCCTGTTCTACGGCCCCTGAGTCCACTGCTAGGGCTATGATAGAGCTTCTATCGTCTCCCTTCTGGAATTGGATTTTTGTCTGGGAGTCCACCACATTAAGCCCGAATAGCGGAACACATGGACGCACGAACTTCATCATCTCCGACCAGATACGACCACGCAGGGATGGCACAGTTGTACTCGTTAATGCAACACGAGTCATCATTGGCTTTGCCAGATACTCAACCAGAGATAGCAGAGTGAATGTGAATGTCTTTCCAGCGGCGGCGCAACCAGTAACCCCAATCTCCCTGTAATTTGTCCATGCCCAAAGAGCTAGTTCATTCCAATCATTCCAGCTTCTAATGACATCGGGCCAGAGCATCGCTATACAATGCTTGATATGCTGTCCCCTACTTATACCAGAGTAACGCTCTGGGTTAGCATCTCCCACCATCAGCAACTCTATTTCAAGTTGCGTGATGGCTGGATGCTTACTGAAATCTAATCCGTAAGTTTGGAGCTTCAACGAAGCTGGCTACGGATTGCCTCAAGTGCAGACTTAGGCTTGCCACGAGATCCTGTATCCTCGTCAGATGTAGATCCCTTGGTGATGCGAGGCTGGACTTTTGAATCCTCTGCCGCCCTGCTCTTGTACTTGGCAAGTTCTGCTTTTAACTTTGCATTCTCAGCGGCGAACTCACTAGCAACAACTGCAAGGTGGGGGACGGCGGCAAGCTCATTCTGGGAGGCATTCCCGTGAATGATATTTTTAGCCTTCTCAATCCTGCTCTTAACTAGCTTGTCATGCTCCTCGTCTCCCGTGAGTCGGAAGAACTCGCTCTTGGATGCAAGATGCTCCGTAACCCTTTCAAAGTTACGATTGATAGTCTCTACTGTCTTTGTCTGCTCCTGTTGTTCCGCTTGTTGTAGCTGGTTCGCAGTATTTCGATAATCTCCCAAAGCTCCTTCCAGAGCGTTCCGTTTAGAATCGGCCTCGTTAATAAGTGAAAGGAATTGAGCCGAAGCCGCACCCCCACCGAAGGATTCGTCAATGAAGCTAATCCGTTCACGCCCCTTAAGCGAAAGAGCTTTCTCTGCGATTGTCTCATCTTCGCCAATCTCCCTTGCGAACTCGGTAGCCGCATCAACAGCAGTTTTGTAGGGTTGTTCATATTTCTCCTTGAATTTAGGGGAACGCTCAAATGCTGTGCGCTCCAGTTCTCCTTCTAGTTTCTCTAGCTTTTCCTTGTAGGAAAGAACCTCTGTGTCTTTCGCCTTAAGGGATTCCTCATAAGCCTCCGCTTTCTTACGAAGCTCGGCAATGTTATCCTCCTTGGATTTCTTTTTAGGCTCCTCCTTGGTAGGCTCTGGGTCTTTGGAAAGATCCAAATCAGAAAGATCAAACTCGGATTCAACTGCCTCCTGCTTTGCTTTCTTTTCCTTTTTAGGCTCGTCCTCAATGGGGCCAGAGTTCTTGCCATCCATCTCGTTAAGGAAGCTCTGAATGTCTTGGTCGGGAACTGCATCAAAGCCAGCAGGAGTACGCACCACATCGGGAGCATCTTCTACAAGATTGTCTGGCAATGACTCTAAGCTCTTAATATCCAGCTTGGGGATATTGGGCTTCTTGAGTTGCCTCGTTAGTTGTGTCTCAAACGGAACATTCTCCGTTGTGTGTTGCGTTTGGGCAATAATGGGATCTGCCGCTACTGTTGTTGTGTTTGTGTCTGCCATAAATTAAAATTCGTTGCCAGTATAAGAAGGCTCAAGTTGAGCAATCTCCTCATGCGCTTGTGATAGGCTTTGCAAGTCGCTGATGATGGATGCTCGTCCTGCATCAAATCCAAATAGCACATGAGCGTTCCCTGCGTGGGAAGTGATGGCGTTAGTGGTTCCAAGGGCTTTAGCCGCCGTTAGTTCATTGAGTACGGACAATGCCTGCTGGATGATAGGAAGCGACAAAGCTTCCTTTAGCTTCGGAGCGAGGGTTGTATCTCGCTTCCATTCTTCATATGTCATTGAATTACTAGATCTCCTGTTTTGATTTTATCAATATATGATTGCATTGCTTTTGAAAAGCAATCCGATCTTTCTTTTGGTGAATCGCATCCCTGCATGGCCCTTATAAGGGTTTCTGACTCTTCCTTATTAAGAGTAACATGATCTTTGTTGCCGTCGTCTAAATCTACAATGATGTGATCTATTCCAGTTACTTTGTAAATTTTTTCTATAGAATGATTCCAAAATGGGTGCGCCTTTAATGGCAAGTGCAATTTGCTCATATTGTTTTATAGTAGGTCTTTTTGTTCTGGCATCTCATCGTCGCTGAAAATGATGTTATTTTCTTCAGCGTTATGAATTTCATTAAGCGCATCAATAACTGCGTCAGTGTGAACAGTCAAGCCAAAACCCCTCACGCCCTCTGCGTGTTCTCGGCAAGCCTCAATAGCTTCCTCAATAGTGTCGCCAATGCCGATACAATCTCCGATCTCGCACATCCTAACGCCTTCCGTTGGTATAATGTAGCCCTGCCCATCAATCTCCGCATAATTGCGGAATTTAATCCATTGTTTCACCGCAGGATCAACGCTCACAGGACACCACTTGTCTTCAGCGAATGAAGAATGGATGATAGCTAATGCTCCGTATTTAGCCCTCCAGACAGGCTCCACCAGCATTCCGTTAGCTCCAGCTTCTACAATCTCTCCCACATTCTCAATCATCTCCCAGTACAGGGCAGATGGAGGAGCAGGGCAACGAGTAGTGAGGTCAATAAGATATGGAGTGCCTTCATCGGTCACTCGGATTTCCGTTGAGAAGAATTGGCAATAGCCGGCCTCCTTCAAGAATGGAGCCAGCTTCTCGTTAACGATGCGTACTGGATCTGCCAGCTTATCGTAATCCCTCACGGTTCCAAGGTAGCCCTTATCCTTCACCTCCACTCCAGTTAGGCAAGTAGCCGGGAACTCTCCGTTAATGCAATAGCCATCATAGCCAGCCTCAACAACCGAATCCACCTTATGCTCCACCACAAACGGAAACACATTACAGGCTCCTCCTAGCTCATTCCAAAGCTCGTTAATGCGAGGTTCTGCCAGCTTCCAATTCTTTGACTCAAAAGTCTCTGCAATCCCTCGGAAGCCAGAAATCTTCACATAGACATCTTCATTCTCTTCCAGATATTTACGAAGGGCTGGCATACCAGTGACTAGCTCGCACTTTCCCACGGGAAGTCCAAGCTCTCGCATAGTCTCCTTGGCCCTCCACCTCTGCACCTCTAGCTTCTCTCCTAGTCCTGCACCCCAGACTTTGTAGCCATGAGAGCGCAACCACTCGGCAAGCTGATAGAAACCCACATCTGGGAACACGATGAAGTCCACTTCATCCACAAGCCTCCACATATCCTCAACTCGCTCCACTCCCCTAAGTCCAGTGCCAACCATAGCTGGCCCATGTTTAGGGAAGGAACGATCAGCGTAGGGAACAAAGTAGCTTACTTCATGATCTTCAGCCAGTCGCTCGGCAAAGGCAGTAAATAGCCCATGATCCACCACCAAACACTTACTCATTCTCTTGTTCCTCCATGTCCTGTGCTTGCATATCTCTAATTGTATGAATTAAGTGCTTATGAGCTAACGCTAGTTCCGAATCCTTCCCATGAAAGGTTCGGTGATACATATAGCGTTCGTAGATGAACGCTACGATTTGCTCCGTAGCATCTATTTTCCCTGCCGTGCAGGAGGGTGATTTCATTTTGTTTTGTTTTAGGGTTGGATTGATCCATACTTTTGAGCAACTTTTATTTTGTCAATCATTAAGCGTTGAGCAGTCTTCCTGTCGCTGATCTGCATCTGATGGTCGGCCTTTGCCCTTTTTATCATTGCATCATTCTGGAACTTCATGCGGTCAAGCTCAATCTTGTTCATGGCAAGCATGGTCTTAGGATCTTGCGCTCCCTGTCCTTGTTGCTGTTGAGCTTGCTCCATCTGCTTCTGCTGGATGTCAGCCGCCATACGATTCAATTGATCAGCGATCTTCATCAGTTCGCTCACTTGCTCGTTAAACTCGTTGTACTTGGCCTCCTGCGTAGGATCTTCCTCCATGTACTTAAGGTGAGTAAGCATATGGGGAATGAGAGACTGCATAGCCTTATCAGCGGCAACAGGATCTTCCTGCTTGTCTTGGATGCCCTTAATGATAGAACCACTAAACTGCAAGTGAACTTGCATATGAGTCTCATGGGACTGATCGGGATCAATCAGCACATGGCCCCCATTCTGGAGAGCGTTATTCTCAAGGGACGCAATCGAAAGATCACTTCCTTCAATCTTCTTCTCCTCTGGGATGCCGAAAGTCTCCACCCCAGTTTGACCAGCAATAGCGGCAATGTTGGCATTAATTACTCGCTTGCGATTGCCCTCTGGCAACTGAGGCAGATATTCTGCAATCATTTCCATTGCTTGCATACGAGCCGCAGAGCTACCCTGTCCGATTGAACGAGTAGCCTTAACGGAATCCATGTCCAGCATTGCGGCGGCAGGAACTCCCCTGTTCAAGCAAGCCTTCTGGAACTTCAGAGCCTCTGGGCCTCCATGATCCTCTTCAACTAGATTCGGGTTAGAAGCTCTGCGATAAACTTCAGCGTAGTGAACATCCAACGCCTGTAAATAAATCTCCGCACGAGTGTTAGTGAGACGGCTCTTCTCGCCAATCTCCATTTCAATTTCTTTGTTGCCCTTCTTTCTTCCTGCGCCTCCCGAAACGCTAGGCATGAATGAACCAATGTCATCACTCTCTTGTCCTTGGAAGAACTGAGCAGTCTGCATAGCCGCCGATAGGTTTGGAGTAACATTTTGTTGAATAAGGTTAAGGCCCGGAGGGAGAATGCGATAAGGCCCAATCTGAACTGTCTTTAGTTTCTCCGCATCAGCGGCGGTCTGGGGCTGGAACATCGTGCAGGAAGACAGGATAACGCCTTCCATAAGAGCGTTAAGCATCCTGTTATTGGCTTCTGCATACTTGTAAACCTTCTGCCCAAGCCCTCTAACGCCGTGATAGAACCCGTTGCCAACGCCATTAAGAAACACAGTAAAAGCATTAGAAAACTTCCCATAGCGAGACTGTTTCTTACACAGCCACTCGGTAGAATTAAGACGATCAAAGATGTAATGAGAAATGCGACCATCGTATTCCTTAACATACATATGAGCCACCTTGATAATTTTTGACTTGGCATAGCTGTAATAAAGAGCGTTGTTTTTCATCTCCCTCTGATACCACTCCCAAGGGCGGCGTTGATCCTGTTCATCAACACGGGCATTCATGATGGCTTCCTTGCACTCCTCAACATCCCATCCACCACGAGAGGCGGCTTCCTCATTCTCAATGTAGGAGTAAAGCTGTTCGCAATACATCTCATCTAGGATGTAGCAGAACTCCCAGTTATCCCAATCTACTTTAGATCCTTTAGGAACTACCAGAGCATAAGGCTCAATGGCTTTAGCCCTCCAATCAACGCCATCTGGGAAATACATACAAGCCTGTCCATGAATAACAAGCTCCTTATGACAGACTTGGTGTTGAGCTAGGAAATTGGGATTGCTCTTAGCAAGGAGATCGTGGAACTCCTCTGTAATAATACGACTCCACTCCTCTCGCTTTCCCATGTCTTTGCCATATTTTGTCTTACATGTGGCATAAGTTCCTACAGAGGTGAGGATGTCGAAGTAAGGGATAACAGCAGACTCAACCTTGGCCTCCGCATGGCCCCAGTTCACATTAATGCGGTCTGCCTGTCCCATCTCACGAAGCTGTTGCTCGTTATAGGGAGGATTACCATCAATAATTCCTTGGATCTGCGCCCGACGATAAGAGGCAATCTGATCGTCGTCAACCAACTCATACAGCATAGAACGAGCCGCACTAGCGGATTCAATCCTCGTCTTAGGAGGCTTTTCACCCACTTTGGGATCGTCAAGGCCGAATGTAATCATATATGCAGATTGGCGTTAGCTTGGTTAAGGTCGTCAGTTTTCAGCCAGCACCAGTCTGGTCGAGCCTCAGTTGTCTCCGATTTCTCACCAGAAAGCAAGATATTTCTCTTGACATGAACTATGGCTTCATTCCTGCACCCACACACTCCGCAATTCTGTAACCTACTATCAAAATGGGTTTTACGATCACCCTTCACCTTTGCAACAAGCTCTGTAACCTTCCTCATTGCCCCACACCCCATGCAGAAGTTAGCATTTTTATTCTGATAACATCTGGTGCAAATAGCGGCCCTCTGGTTAGCCTCCTCTTGGGAAACAAACACATCCTTTCCCTTTAGGGTTTCCACAGCCATCGTATACAGGGATGTGATCCCCTTAATGATGTTGTCTGCACTGATCATGTTCTCTGGGTTGTGACTGCTCCCCCCAGTGTAGTTGCACCACTCTGAAGGGAGTTGCTTACACATCTGATCCTCAATCCTATCTTGGTAATCCTGTGGGAGAGGAATGCCATTGTCTGAGTAATGTTGTCTTACCCGAAGAAGCAAACCAGCCATAGTATGCTCGTTGCCTATCTTGTATCCCGTTTCTGGGACAGTGAAGCGATAACCGCCGGGGGGAACGGAATCGCCTTTAATTAGTTTCTGTAGGATCATTTTCTTTTAAGAGATGGGCGGCAATGTCTAGTCCAATCTGGATTCCAGACTTTAGCGATTGTTTAAGATACCACTCGTGTCCAATCGCACTTCCATGCTCTGGAGCAAGTAAGCGGATTCCCACCTTCTCATACCAATCGTTTACAATAGGGTCTACATTCATTTTAATTCCTCCTCTTGTTCATACCACGGGATTTCTTCCTCTGGTTCGTCGGGAAGGGCGTTGCATTTGCCTCCACACTTCTTCCACGCAAGATCCAAACGATTCAATTGTTTTTTCAGTTGCCTTGGGAAAGAAGGCGTGAGCGATCTCATGCGGAATGATTTCTGCAAGGGATCTTGTGTAATCTGGGTTAAATGTGAGGCGTTTCCTCTTATAGCTACAGCTTGCATCATCTGGCACTCCTTTGGTTTTCCCTGCTTCTCCCCATCCATAGTCCCATTCCTCTTCTTTGATAGTAATGGTTCCACATTTAGAGAATTTCATAGTCTAGTTTGGATCATCATGTAGAGGACAACTCCACATAAGATTGCTCCAATTGTAAGTTGTTGTAGAGGGGTCATGCCTTTCTTTTTGGAAGGATCATTCCCCTGCGCTCAATATAAGCCTCGCCATTGATGTACTGGATCTTCCAAGAGATATTTCCCCTCTTCATATCAGCAATCACATGGTGCATATATTTTTGGTCAGTAGGGCCAGAAGTGAACGGGCCAGCAAGGATAGCAAAATCCTCTTCGATGTAGTATTCGTTTGTCATTTAGATTGGATTATTTTGTAATGAGGGACTGGGTAAGTTTTGTTTCCTGTTTTTATTCTAAAGCGTTTTTCAGTAATCTTTCCTATTTTTTTAAGGTCTTTTATCAGCTTGCAGGTTTGAGACGTTTCAAGTGACCATTCTTTTTCAAGGCTCTCTCTGCTCAAGTATCCATCTTCAACCTTATCAATTTTAAGGTGGCGATTATCGTTAAGAATTTTTAGCCATTTGTTTGCGCTCATAATGGCAATCTCCATTCTTTGTTAAACTCTCCTCTTGTGAGGAGCCAGACGGCTGAATCCTTTGGCCCAATCTCTCCGTACACGATTCCCTGTCTCCAGCCCAGCGTTGCTCGGCGGCACTTCGCATAGTCCATTTCGCCTCTGCGAGTAAGCGTACCAACGCAGTATCCTGTGCTTTCTTTAATTGTGCGTCCCTCACCAATCTGCGCTCGGTGAGTGTGTCCAAAAATGACATTACCCCCGTACATCTCTGCCATATCCCTAGCAGAGTTTTCGTTATAGATGGTTCCATGGGTGAAAGTCACATTGCCAATGACGAGCCTTTGAAATACGCCGTCATACGGGATGCGGCGACAACCAATTTTCTTAAATGATTCATCAATATGGTATGTGGCTTGGTTTGCGGCATATGCCACGAGAGCGTTATTTGAATTGAGCAATCGGGGTATGCGGTCTTCGTGGTTTCCATCCAGAACATGAGTTGGTCTGTATTCCTTAAGGAATGCAATTCCTCCATCAATATCTGGGGCAACTGGCTCTGATTCGTCTGAAGTTCCAGCCGCACCAGATCGGAATGCTGTGGTGTCGCACCAATCCCCCAAGTGAACAACAATCGTTGGGTTCCATTTCTCCCGCAACATGAGGACTGCTTGTATTGCAGTGGTATCTGCGTACTTCCCGTGAGAACAGGAGATTGCCATAAATCGTTCATACTTCGTAGCAATATGGGGGGCTTTTGCCCCCCGTTTGTTTGCTTTAGGCTTCATTGGGGTTCAAGGAAACAAGCTCCCACTTACTGGGATCTTTCTTGTTTGGGCAGACTCCTGCATCTACCACAACTCCATCAGATCCATACTGAGTGGCGAGGGTGAACAGCTTCTCGTCGAATGTGAATGCTTCGATCAGCTTCCCGTTATCGTTGAACTCAACGCAGTAAAGCGTCCAAGTCCTAGCAGAACCTTCCTTGCTTTGGGCGGCCACTTTCGCCTGTGAAGGCAATACTCCCCTCCAAGTAGCAGTAATGGTTCCTGCTGGCCTCACAGACGGGTTTTTATCCATAGCCTTTGCAACTGCTGGACGAGCCTCTTCAGCCGTCTTCTTGGACAAGCCAGAACTCACATTGCCATCATCGTCATCCTCGGTCGCCAGACCCAACACGGCGGCAAGGGCATAACGACGAGCATAGGTTATGGCAGATCCAACTCCCTGTGGCGACTGATCCTTGAGAGGAAGCAGAAGCGTGGTAGTAGTGGAGTGACCAGACTTGTGAAGAATGGTTGTATCAACTCCAGCGGCTCCTTCAAGGAACAATGGTGTTTGCTGAATAGCTAGACCATGCTTTGCTAGGACAGGACGGGTTGCGTCCACGATTGCGTCCAAGGGAGCGTACTTGCTTTTGAAGTATGGATTGGATGCTGTTTTGGCTACATTCTGTAGCTCTCCGATTACGGCAACGAGTGCCTGTGCGTATTCCTGTTGCGGTGTGGTTTCCATTTTCATGTTGGTTTGGTTTATCCTCTCTCGTCGGCTTCGATCATCGAGTCGTCGATAAAGGAAATTGCTTCGTCTAGCGTGTCTCGTAATTCTTTGAGTGAGTCAAGCAAGATTGAAACTTTCTCTTCGGGAGTGAGGGGAGGGTTTTCCATTATCGGAAGAGGGCGATGAATGCAAAAGTGATTGCAACTCCAACTCCGATAAGGCACATCCAGAATATACCATTGAGCTTGTCTGCAATAATCTCGTCATTGCTGAAAAGTGTGTCTTGGTTGTCTTGGATTTCCTGCATGACCTCGGAGTGGTTGTTGAGGACATTCCCGTGGTCTTCAGCGGACTCTTGGATTTCTGCGAGGATTTTAAGGAGTTGGATGTATGTGTCATTGCCTTGTTTGGATGACTTGGTTGTTTTGGTTTTTGGTGTTGTCATAACGAGTTTGGTTTTATGGGGAGATGAAAAAGATGTCGAGAATTATTTTGAAAAAAGATTCTCCATAATCCTAGCCAGATAAACACTAGCTGTGGAGCCTCCGTATTCGGAAGTGGCATAGTTGACGGCGGCAATCAATGACGCTTGCCTCTGCTTGATCTCAATCATTCGCTCGTTGGTAGTGTTGATTTCACGCTCTAGCTCCCTTGCGTGTTCTAGGATGTTAATGGCAATACATCCATTTTCCATAAGTGCGTCTGTGCGAGGAGTATCGCATTTTCTGCAATACGATTCGTGGTGGAAGTGTTTAGATTCTGTGTTTTCCATAGGACGCTCTTTTATACCAAGGGCGTTGGTATGCAAGAAAAAAATTATATGCTTGACACAAAAAAGTCGGTTAGTAAAATTCCCACCGAAGGTGCTTCTTACTAGGCTAGTCCCGTTACTTTCCTCAAGTCTTCAGTCCTAGCCAACCATCCCTTCAAATACTTCATTGAAGATGGTCGCCTGTGAGCAAGTTCACGATAGAACATATTTTGAATGTCTAAAAATTTGGAGCCATTGATTCCAGATTGAGACTTAATTTTGGTAGCTCGTCCAACTCCACAATTCACACAGCAATTAAAATATATCCAATCAAACTGAGGAGCGTACTCGTCGCAATGGAGGTTGCAATACTCAGTCCAATACACCTTGGTAGCCTCGCCCGCTGTGAGATTACGGATGTCTAGGTGAGGATGAGAACGCTTGTCTAGTCCGAATTTCGTTTCTCCTCCGGGGTCAGAAGGATCATTCTCGTAGGAAGTCCCCTCCCACTTGAACAACCACGGAATTATCTCCTTCTCAAATCTCGTGGTCATCAAAGTACCTTGGCTTTACCACCCTCTGATTCACCTCAACTTCTGGAGCTTCCTCATTAGAATCTATATGACGATCTTCATCAATGTGCTGGAGGACACTCATGCCCTTAAAATCAACTACTGCTTGACCAGTTAAAATTGTAGTGGTGATAGCGGCAAAAAACATGATCA
>Ga0208106_1000323_pt1 | contig 16845 bp, 14 predicted proteins | sample CryBogCBE25Jul08_FD_184577 | JGI IMG/M metagenome (GOLD analysis project Ga0208106, IMG submission 184577) | Freshwater microbial communities from Crystal Bog, Wisconsin, USA - CBE25Jul08 (SPAdes) | ecosystem: Environmental > Aquatic > Freshwater > Lake | place: Crystal Bog, Wisconsin, USA...
GTATAGAAATTTTCTTAACTATAAATCAAGAAACATTGCTCCATATCACAGTGCACTCTACAGATTACCTGCCTACCTGCAGCAACTCGATATGGAGAGTAACGGCAAGAGTGTGGATAAGTCTGCTCAAGGGCTCAGCTACGGGACTGCCTCGGTTTTATGGGGTGAGCCTGGGACGAATGGGCAGCACGCATTTTTTCAAATGTTGCACCAAGGCACCGATGTTATTCCGATTGAATTTATTGCAGTCAAAACGCCTAGTCACGCACATACAAACCATCATGAATTGTTGCTCGCCAACGCGCTCGCCCAGGCCCAGGCCTTTATGGTTGGTGATGCAAATGAAAACAAGGCCAGATACTTTGCAGGGAATAGGCCTAGCATGTTTACGATTTTGGAGCGTCTAACACCAACTTCTCTTGGTGCCTTGATCGCTTTATCAGAGCACAGAACCTTTGTTGCTGGAGCAGTGTGGGGAATCAACTCTTTTGATCAATACGGCGTAGAGTTAGGTAAGACGCTCACGCTTAATATTATGAAGCAGTTCACAAATTCAGAATTCACAAATCTGGATCCTTCAACTCAGGGGCTTTTGCGCCGTTTGAGATAAAAATGTCGATTCATCCGATTCAAGATTTTGTATTTGATTTTGGCGCCGTCATTTTTGAATGGAATCCAATCAAACGCATTGAGCAGCACTTTAAGGGCGAGTGGCACGGTTTTAAAAACTCTGCTGAACTGGCTAAGAATATATTTGGATCTCCCACCTGGCAAAGTTTTGATCGGGGCGTCCTCAGCATGACAGATGTGATTAAACAAAGTTCTGAGAAATTAAATATCGACCATGATCATTTGCGAGACCTTATCGCGCCTATCGGCGAGGATTTAGCTCCGATTGAATCATCCATTCTTATTTTGGATAATTTAGTTCAAAGAAAGAAGGGGGGCGAGGAGATCAGGCTCTTTTACTTATCTAATATGCCTGAGCCATATGCACGTGCTTTAGAGCGTAGGCATGAGTTTATTAAATGGTTTGATGCAGGTATATTTTCTGCTGATGTTAGGGAAGCTAAACCGGATGTGAAAATTTACCAACGTTTGTCTGAAAAGTATAAATTAGAGGCGGCAAGGACACTGTTTATTGATGATCAACTATCCAATATCCAAGCCGCGGAATCTCTTGGTTGGATAGGGGTGCATTTAGAATCACCCGAACTTTTGCATGAAAAATTAATTCCATACTCTAATACGTTGAGTAGTTAGAGTTTTTCATAAAAAAACCCGCAGTATAAACTGCGGGTTTAATGCTTTTTAAGCGGTGAGGATTAGCTTACAAGCTAATCCTCACAGAGGCTAAATTACATGCCCATGTCGCCCATTCCACCCATACCGCCCATGCCGCCTGGCATTGCAGGAGCATCTTCTTTTGGTGCTTCTGCAACCATACACTCAGTTGTCAGCATTAAAGCTGCAACAGAGGCTGCGTTTTGCAATGCAGTACGAGTTACTTTGGTTGGATCCAAAATACCCATCTCAATCATGTCACCGTATGTGTCGTTAGCAGCGTTATAGCCAAAGTTTCCTTTGCCAGCTAAAACTGCATTAACTACAACACTTGCTTCACCGCCAGCGTTGTAAACGATTTCACGTAATGGGGCTTCAATAGCTCTCAATACGAGTTTGATACCGGCTTCTTGGTCAGCGTTGTCGCCTTTGATTGCGCCAGCAGCTTGCTTGGCGCGCAGGAGTGCAACACCACCACCAGCAACGATGCCTTCTTCAACAGCTGCGCGCGTTGCGTGCAGTGCGTCTTCAACACGTGCTTTCTTCTCTTTCATTTCTACTTCAGTAGCAGCACCGACTTTAATCAATGCAACACCACCGGCGAGTTTAGCAACACGCTCTTGAAGCTTTTCACGGTCGTAGTCAGAAGTTGCTTCTTCGATTTGAACGCGGATTTGTTTAACGCGTGCTTCGATCTCAGCTGCTCCGCCTGCGCCGTCGATAAGAGTTGTGTTCTCTTTACCAACTTCTACACGCTTAGCTTGTCCGAGGTCTGTTAACTCTACTTTTTCAAGTGTCAAGCCAACTTCTTCTGCTATTACTTTACCGCCAGTCAAAATTGCTATGTCTTCTAACATTGCTTTACGGCGATCACCAAAGCCAGGAGCCTTAACAGCAACAACTTTTAAGATACCGCGGATTGTGTTAACAACCAAAGTAGCAAGGGCTTCGCCTTCAACTTCCTCAGCAATGATCAACAAAGGACGACCCGCTTTTGCTACTTGCTCGAGTGTGGGGAGCAAATCACGGATGTTGGAGATCTTTTTGTCGTAGAGAAGAACAAAGGGGTTCTCAAGAATCGCAACTTGCTTTTCTTGGTTGTTGATGAAGTAAGGAGAGAGGTAACCACGGTCAAACTGCATACCTTCAACGATGTCGAGTTCGTTGTTGAGTGATTTGCCGTCTTCAACTGTGATTACGCCTTCTTTACCAACTTTATCCATTGCCTCAGCAATGATTTGTCCGATGGACTCATCACTGTTAGCGGAGATAGAACCAACTTGAGCGATCTCTTTGGATGTTGTAGTTGTTTTAGTTGCTTTTTTGAGTTGTTCAACTAAAGCTGTTACAGCTTTGTCGATACCGCGCTTGAGGTCCATGGGGTTCATGCCCGCTGCAACGTACTTCATGCCTTCGCGAACGATAGCTTGAGCAAGCACAGTTGCAGTTGTTGTTCCGTCACCGGCGATGTCGCTGGTTTTTGAAGCAACTTCCTTAACCATTTGAGCGCCCATGTTTTGGAGCTTGTCTTTGAGTTCGATTTCTTTTGCAACAGATACACCGTCTTTGGTTACTGTTGGCGCGCCAAATGAGCGCTCTAAAACCACGTTGCGTCCTTTGGGACCAAGTGTTACTTTAACTGCATTGGCTAGGATATTTACGCCCTCTACCATACGAGCGCGTGCATCACCACCGAAAATTACGTCTTTTGCTGCCATTTAATTATCTCCGAATAAAAATTAATTACTTGCTGTCTACAACTGCAAACAAATCTTCCTCTTTCATAACGAGGAGTTCTTCGCCGTCAACTTTGACAGTTTGGCCACTGTATTTGCCAAATAACACACGCTCGCCGACTTTTACGCCAACAGCAACTAAATCGCCTTTGTCGTTTTTCTTTCCAGGACCTACAGCGAGGATCTCGCCTTGATCTGGTTTTTCCGCTGCATTGTCGGGAATAACAATTCCAGATGCAGTTTTAGTTTCGTTTTCTAAACGCTTAACGATCACTCGATCGTGAAGAGGACGAAGTTTCATACAATCTCCTAAATAATAAAAACAAGAAACAACATGAGAACTAAAGAATTCACATGTGTGAATCGAAGCGGCCAAGAGCACCAACACTGTTAGCACTCTTTAAGGACGAGTGCTAATGATAGTGCTGATTTGTGTAATTTCAAGGGCACTTCTGTGAAGATTCATAGAAATCTTTTAATTAAAAATCTACCGTATTAACTATTAATAATTAAATAAATCAAAAAAAATTATTAATGTAGTTCTTAATGATGCAATTACTAGAGTTTCTTAGTTTTGAAACTGAAAAATAAAAAAATGATCAGGATGCATCAAGAGTAGTTGAGAAGTAAAAAAGTCTGGGAATCAAAAATTCAAGGAAAATAAAATGGATTGCAGCTTTTGGGTTGTAGTTTAATTAAGTATTCCTAGTGATGCGTGAAAATAAAGAGTAAGTGAAGATATCCAGATTTAAAAAAATGTATTTCTTTCCAAATTCCTCTCGCCGGTCTTTATCGGCTGCGGCTCTCAAGAGCGTCCCAATCAAGTGCTTCCTGGTGCAGTTACTAATGTGCGCAACTGCATACAGTTCCCCATTTGAAATAAAAGTCCATGATGATCTAATTGCAAATTATGAACAGTCAGCTTATGAATTTGAAACAAACCTCTATAAAGCAAATTCATCTCAGAAGTTTAAATCGAACGTTTTTCAAACAAGACTAGAGTACGGATACGGAATAACTCCAAACAGTGAACTCGGCTTTAACGTCTATTTAAGTGACTACGACGGGGTGGGCGCTTTGAATGGAGGCAAATTAAGTCATATGTACATACCAACTCATGATGAAGAAGGTGTGTGGCATTACGGCGTTAAAAATGAGGTGAACTATATTAAGGATATAGACGGGAAGGAGGTAACGTTCTTTGAATTCACGCCTATTTTTGGTGCGAATGTTCTAAACTGGAGAATGACGATCAATCCCAGTGTAGATGTTACGTTAGATAAAAATGCCAGATCAACGTTCTCTCCTGCCGCTAAAGTGGTTTACGAATTAACACATCAATTCGATATAGGTACTGAGTATTACGCAGAAAATCTGCCCCTAAAAGGTTTTTACATACCCACTCAACAACCTAAAACGGTTTACATGGTTTTGGATATTAAACATGAACAAACAACTTACAACATAGGGGTTGGCAGGGGAGTTGGCTCAGGCAGTGATAACTGGGTAATAAAATTATTAGGATCTCTCGGTTTGTAATAGGTTGTTAAATCATTATTAATTGACTTAATTCTTGGGGGGAACTAGTTAATTATTCAAAATAATTGATATCACTTGGAGTTGGTGTAAAAAAACTCATTGATAAATTTATAAATCTCAGTCGTAGTAATTGGTTTATAAAGAACTTCGATTTTTAATTTTTTAAATAACTTTATATGCTGAGGGGAAGTGTCGGCTGTCAAAATTAGAGCTGGGATATGACTGTTGAATTCTTCTCTTATTTTTTGAATGATTTGGTCACCGGTTTCTGTCCCTAGTCTATAGTCACTGATAACGAAATCTAAATGAGTAATATTTAGTAACCCTTCTTGTAGCTGAGACATCGAACCGTTGAAGGAGTAGACAGTGAATCCTTTGTTGGTAAAGAATTCTGTGTATGCAGCTAATAAACTAAGATCATCTTCAATGACAGCGATATGACGATTACTTTCATTCACCGCATTTGGTTGATCCACTTTGTAATGATTGTCTATAGGGGCTAAGACATTACTAGGGGCGCAGGATTCTTTGAATTGATCTGAGTTTAGAAGAGCAGTTGTAGGATATGAGGTTATTACTTTGAAACGCGATCCTTTTCCTGTCTCAGACTCAAGAAGAATCTGTGCTTTTATGATTTTGAGAATTCTGTTAACGATCGTTAACCCTAAACCTAAGCCGTCATGCATAGAGCGTGAGCTACTGACTCTGTAAAACTCTTTAAAAATTAAACTTTGGTCCTCAATCGATATACCGCATCCTGTATCTTTGACTTCCAGGGCTAGATAATTATTTTCAGCATACAGAGCAACATCAATTCGGCCCCTAGAGGTATATTGAATAGCATTAGAAATCAGATTGTTCAATATCTGTTGAAGTAAAAATTTATCTCCCAAAATAGACAAATGATTTGATTTGAATTCAAAATCTAATTTTTTATTTACGAGTTGAGCTTGAAAAAGCTCTTGAATCTCTTTTAAAAAAGTTTCTGAATCGAATGACTCATTTTGAATGGTAACGCTCTCCGCGTCTAACTTACTGATATCTAAAAGAGTGTTAAACATTTTGTTGAGTTGTTCAACACTGGCTTTGATTTTTTGAATAGTAGACTTAGTCGTGGCCTCTAAATTTTTAAAGTTAATCAGTTCAAGATAGATGTTTAATGCTTGCATAGGTTGTCGAAGATCGTGACTTGCAGTGGCAATAAATTCAGATTTTGCAATGTTCGCTGCAATAGATGCATTTTTTTCATCAATTAATTGATTCACTAAAGAGTCATTCAAAAATCTTAGTGAAATTGATTTTTCCCATGATTTCGAAAATAATGTAGCCATCTTAAGTGCTAAATATAAAGCAACCAAGGATCCAGCAGCGACAGGCCAAACGATAGTCTGGAAATTGATGTAAACAAAAATGACTTCAGGTAGTTTTAAAGGTAGAACAAAAGAGAAAAAGGTTTTCCAATTTACACAGTAACCCACCATACCGACAAACAATACGGTGAGTGAAATAATTTCATAAATTAAATAATTTAAAAGCGTGTTTTCTTGTATCAAGATGAGCCATCCAACCCCCCAAGCAAATGTAGTTAAGCCAACAGCCCAGTTAAGAAGAGCAAAATTACGATTGATATCCTTAGTTAAGTCCACCGTGTAAATGATGTACATTCTTATACCCACTATGATGGTCATGGCGGTAAACCATGAATAAAAACGCCATGGATCAATACTAGAGTTGTACAGGGGGATGGAAATAATGGGCGCTAAGATCGTAGCTACCGTGCTAGATTTAGCAAATGAGTACATGTAGTTGAGTTTTTCAACAGCAACATAGTCCTCTTGTTTTGTTTCAGCAGTCTTCATTGCGCGGTTATAAGTACTAAATCTAAATTAATTTCAGCATTTGAGACTTATACACAGCTTGTGTTCTATTGGAAACGTCGAGCTTCTTGAAAATCGAGTTGATATGAATTTTTACTGTTTGTTCACTAATGCTTAGTTGATCTGCGATAGCTTTGTTGGAGTGTCCTGTCGCCAAATAGCCCAATACTTCAACTTGCCTATTGGTTAAATTCATAGATTTTGCAGACTCGGTTTCTTCATCTTTAATATCTAAGAGATCGCAAATTCCCTTGTAGATGAAGTGACTGGTATTATTTTTAGAGATAAAAATATCTGCACCTGCGTTAATGCTTTTGGTTTTCCATTCAGATTCATTAAGCCCAGAAATTGCAACTATGCGACTGACCCTGGGTAGATTCTTAAGTTTTGCAATTAATTCAACAGGACTGGATCCTGGCAGGACCAGGTCTAGCAAGATAACCCAATCTTTGTGGCTTCTATTGATCAGAGAAATTGCTTCATCAATAGTGCCGATGCATGCGACTGAAATACTGTGAGGTAAAAAATCAACGGTTAATTTTTCACAGATTGCGTCCCTATAAATAGGATGATCGTCGATAATTAAAATTGAAAAATTTGACATGCTAAAGAAAATAGATCGGAAGATGTAAAAACCAGAGAGTAATTTTTTAGCACAAAGCTACAAATAAACTGGTAATGATCGTAATCCAATTGATGGCTATTTCCAATAGAACTTTCCCGCTAGTCTGAAAGCGCAGTTTCAATCTTAGAGTTCGAGTATGTTTCTTTCAAATACTTGAGGCATTATTTCTTGGTTTCGCTTTAGGCACTTCATTGAATTATTTGCAGAGTCGATATGCTCTTTAATGCCTCTTTAAGTGACTCTAATGTGTATTCTTCACAGTTGGAAAACCAAATCTGAGGTCTAGGTGCTACTTTTCTTTTGAGTTGAGACAATTCAATTTTTGTCATCGCAAGTCTAAACATCCCCGTCATACATGCACCAATAGCGCTAGACAAAGTGTCTGCCTCCCACTCGGTGAGTGGACGATTTTGAGATTCAATCTCCATAAAAGCTACTTCAAGTAAATGAATCACTATTGATCTTTGATCCAGCCTTGTTAAATGGTCAAAGTCTACGAGTTCGCAAGTTAATTCAGAACTTGATGAATCGATTTCCTGCGTCGTTGAAAATTGTTGGTGGATTGATGTTTGAGACCGCATAAATAACTCCAAATACTGTTATTATGTACATGCATTTGGCTTTGTCAATACTTAATTCCCAACAATTAAAAATATAACGTAATTGATTAATGCGAAAAAATTAATTAATTACAAAATATTATTTAATTATGAAGTTTCTTTGCGTTGTGACCTGAAAATAAATAACGCCCAAAGTTGATTTTAAAGAATATCAATCAAGATGAATATTGGCAGACTTGATAATTTTGTTCCAGTACGGGAGTTCTTTCTTAACCAAGGCATCCAGATCATTGGGGTTGAGATAGGTGATCTCCACTCCGGCCGTATCAGCACGTTGTTTGACCTCTGAGAGCTCCAAACTTTTCTTTACTGATTCAGTTAATTTGGTAATGACTGCGGATGGAGTATTGGCTGGCGCATAAAGAGCAACCCAGGACTCAAGCTGAAATGAGGGAACTCCTGCCTCTGCGGTTGTGGGTACGTTTGGAAGCATTGGATGTCTGGTCTTACCTGTAACCGCAAGTGCTTTTAATTTATCCACTTGAATGTGTTGCATGACGGAGGGCGGGGTTGTTATAAAAACCTGCACTTGACCAGTTAATACGTCTTGAATTGCGGCGCCTGATCCTTTGTAGGGGACGTGAACAAGATCAATGTTTGCGATTTGTTTAAAGATTTCAGTGCCAATATGAGAGACAGAACCATTTCCTTGGGATGCGTAGTTAAGCTTGCCAGGATTGGTTTTTGCGTACGTGATGAAATCTTTTAATGTGTTTGCGGGTACAGAAGGGTGAACGGCGACGACGTTTGTGGATGTTGTGAGCAGCGCCACGGGCTTGAAATCCTTGATTGGATCCCACGGAAGTTTGTCCATCAAGGACGGATTGCCTAAGTGATAGCCGGAGTAAGAAATCAAAAGTGTGTAGCCATCAGGCTTTGCCCTTGCTACAAATTGATATGCGGTGTTACCGCTTGCCCCTGGTCTATTGTCAATGACAACAGGCTGATTAATGACTCTTGCTAGGGGCTCACTCAGTAATCTTGCAGAGGTGTCTACAAATCCCCCAGGAGGATTAGGAACCACAAGGGTTATTGGATGATCAGGATATGTTTGGGCGCAGGCAAATGCAACATATGCACTGCAAAATATGCTTAAGATTTGTTTTAAACCTATTGTTATTGGATTTCTTGCCTCCCGCTGTACAAGCATTGATTGAATCGAGAGTTTATAACTGGATTGTGTAAATTGTGAACTTGTATTCATGGTTATTTATTTGAAGTATTTAATTTAATTGTTTAGCCAAATAACTTTTTTGCGTTGATTGGACCATGTCTCATAAAAACCAGAGTAGACAAGGTCGATATGATTTCTTTTAACCTTTAAGGTCGGCGTTAAGAACCCGCCCTCAATGCTCCAAATTTCGTTTATACAAACCACGCAACTCAAGCGTTCGTGCAATTCTAAGTGTTGATTTATTTGATCCAAATGGAGTGAGATCGTATGCTCTAGTTTCTGGCGATCATGGCTAGAGGTTGATTTGAGGACGGTCTCTTGTGAGAGCATCAGCAGCCCAATTGGACTGTTCAAGTGTGCGCCTACAACGCAACAGGCCTCAACGCCTGCGATCATAGCCAACTTGTCCTCAATGGGGGAGGGTACAACGTACTTGCCCTTGCTGGTTTTAAAAAGATCTTTGAGCCGACCCGTGATCGTTAAATTACCCAAACTGTCCACTACTCCTTGGTCACCTGTGCGAAGCCATCCATCGGATGTAAAAGATTCTTTCGTTTGAATGGGGTCTTTGTAATAGCCAACCATCAAACAATTTCCGCGCATTTGAATCTCAGCACTAGCGGGGTCGATTCTTGACTCAACACCGGTATGCGTGATGCCAACTGTACCTGCCTTAATGTCCCCAGGCATAGTTGAGTGAGAGAGCCCACAGTTCTCCGTCATTCCGTAAAGTTCAACAATCTCTAGCCCAAGCTCTTGGTACCAAGCTATCAACTGGGTAGGCATAGGCGCTGCTCCGCTTGCCACAATTTCGCACTGATCCAGTCCAAGAGCTTTGAGTATTTTTCTTCTAACCAATGTGCCGACGATTGGTAATTTTAGTAAAAGGGATAGTTTTTTTGCAGGAACTTTTAGTAAGATATTTTCTTTGAATTTAATCCACAAACGAGGGACAGAGAAGAAAAAAGTGGGTCTTGCACGTTGCAAATCAAGTGCGAATGTATCTAGCGATTCTGCAAAAAATATATGCATTCCCGTTTTTAAAATTACGTGCTCGACCATCACTCGCTCAGCAATGTGAGAAAGCGGCAGGTAAGAGAGCATTCGCGTTTGTTTGTTCAAGGGGACCCGGTTTAAGCCTTGTTCAACAGTAAAAGCGAATGTATTAAAACTGTGCATGACACCCTTTGCAACGCCGGTTGTGCCGGAGGTGTAAATGATCGTACAAATCTCATCCCCGTCTCTGCTCACTTGGTGGGCAAGCGGGGGAGTAAATGCAACGATAGAGTCCCAGGAGATGTGATCGGTGCTAGGTGCTAGGGGTAAGTCGATGCAGGCAATCTGCCCTGGGATAGAGTCTTTGATGAGATCCCAAGTGTCTAATTTGCCGACGAAGAGGAGTTGGGTATCGCTGTGTTCCAAAATTTGTTTCAGCGATGCACTTGACAAGGTCGGATAAAGTGGAACTGAGATAAATCCTGCCATCCATATGGCCCAATCGGCCATTAACCAATGAGCCGTATTCTTAGAGAGGATCGCGATCTTTGAATTTTTTTCTAGCTTCAAAGAACTTAAATGGGCTGCCATTTTGCTTGTTTGATCTAGCACCTCCCTCCACGTGAAGTTTTGGATGATCCCGTCACCCATGGGTTGGGTCATGCAAATATCATTTGGGAACTCACTTGCCAATGCGTAAAGTCTTTCAAGGGCCAGTGCACTTTTAGGAATATTCATTGAGTCAATTTAAAAAATAATGATTCGTCCAAACAAAATGAGGCAAAGCGCGCCAATATGCTTGGCCAAAAATAAAGGTCAGTTTAACTAACTTGTGATGTTAACCAATTAAGTAAAAATAACCATTGGTAGAAACAATGAAGCAAAAAAAATCCAGTTCAGCGCTGCAAAACGCAAAACTGGACTTTTAGGAAAGTAAATCTATGTGGATTATTTAGACAATTATTTGATACCCGCTGCCGCTTTTAAAGCTGCTGCTTTATCGGTCTTTTCCCATGTGAACTCTGGCTCTTCACGACCAAAGTGTCCGTACGCGGCTGATTTTTCATATATGGGTTGCAGTAAATTTAACATTTGAATGATACCTTTTGGACGCAAATCAAAATGATCGTTAACCAATGCTGAAATCTTCTCATCTGAAATAACGCCTGTACCGTGGGTATTTACTGTGATGTTCATTGGTTTAGCAACACCAATTGCGTAAGCAACTTGGATTTGACACTGCGTCGCCAGTCCTGCAGCTACGATGTTTTTTGCAACATAACGAGCAGCGTAAGCGGCTGAGCGGTCTACCTTGGTTGGATCTTTACCAGAGAACGCTCCACCTCCGTGTGGGCAAGCACCTCCGTATGTGTCCACAATGATCTTACGACCTGTAAGGCCGCAGTCACCTTGTGGACCGCCAACTACAAATCGGCCTGTAGGGTTAACCAAATACTTAGTGTCTTTTAACCACTCTTTAGGTAAAACAGGTTTGATGATCTCTTCTATGATTGCATCAACGAAGCTTTGTTTCATTTTTGCGCCATCGCTTTGCTCGGGGCTGTGCTGCGTTGACAAAACAACAGTATCAATGCTGTGTGGCTTGCCGTCAACATAGCGCATTGTCACCTGACTCTTTGCGTCTGGGCGAAGGAAAGGCAAACGTCCATCGCGCCTGAGTTCTGCTTGTCTCTCAACCAAACGGTGGGCGTAGTAAATTGGTGCAGGCATCAAAACCGGGGTTTCGCTACATGCATAGCCGAACATTAAACCTTGGTCACCTGCGCCGGTATTTAAATGATCATCCGATGCGTGGTCCACACCTTGTGCAATGTCATTGGACTGCTTGTCATAGCAAACCATAACTGCACAACCTTTATAGTCGATACCGTATTCAGTGTTATCGTAGCCAATGCGTTTGATCGTATCCCTTGCAACTTGGATATAGTCTACGTGTGCGTTAGTTGTGATCTCACCTGCGAGTACTACGAGGCCAGTGTTGGTTAGTGTCTCAGCGGCAACCCTAGATCTTGGATCTTGTTTAAAGATCGCATCTAAAATGGCATCAGATATTTGATCGGCTACTTTGTCGGGATGGCCCTCAGAGACCGATTCAGAGGTAAAGAGATAGTCTTTAGACATGTAAAAAAAGCTCCATTTAGTTGAAAAACGCTTGGGCGTTGCCAACTCAAAATGCGAGCTTCGGCGAACGCTTTAGCAGAAATGAGACCCAGTTTGACCCAGATTTCATACACAGGTTGCCCTGTATGTGTCGCCCTGCAAGTTGCTTCATTAACTCAGCGACAATCTAAATTATAACCAAAATTGAAAATAGAACAATTTTCTTAAAAAATGTATCGTTTCTTTAGACTTCTTTCATTTGTTCCCTTGCAGTTGATGCTTGGCATGGGTGCGCTCGTGGGGTGGATTGTTTGGTGGTCCTCAGCTAGTTACAGGGCTCAGTTTTTAGTCAATACGGGGCATGCTGGGCTCAGCTGGAAGCAAACTAAGGGGGCGGTCTCCTCCGCTGGTAAATTGGTCGGCGAAATACCATGGCTGTGGGCAAGGGGGGAAAACATCATGGCCCTTCAAAGATCTGAAATTGACGAAATTGGTTTTATTGAGGAAGCTTTAGACCAGGGGCGAGGCGTGATTTTTTTGGCGCCCCATCTTGGCTGTTGGGAGATGGGGGCGCAACTACTGGGCGAGGTATTTGGACCTAAATACGGGGATATGATTGCGCTTTACAGACCAGCGCGTAAAGAATGGCTAGAGAATTTGCTCACCCGTTTTAGGTCACGTAGGTATTTAAAATTTGTTCCAACAACCCTATCCGGTGTAAGAACAATTCTTAAACACCTCAAGGCAGGAGGATATACAGCTATTTTGCCCGATCAAGTGCCACCCAAAGGACTGGGAGTATGGGCCCCATTTTTTGGACGGGATGTGTACACCATGACACTCCTTCCTAAGATTGCCCAACAAACTGGATCATTAATTGTTTTAGCTTGGTGCAAGCGCTTGCCAGGTGCAAGATATAAATGTTACTTTAGTGATTTGAGTCACTACGGCATAGACGATAAGTCTATTTCAATGGAGGAGGCTGCAGCAAGAATGAACAAAGCACTAGAGGAGTTGATCCTCAAAGAGCCTGACCAATATCTTTGGGGTTACAACAGGGGTAAGCAACCCCGGGAGACCGTTCACACCAAGTCCTCGGTCGTGGGCGCAAACAAGGATGCGTAAACTATTATTAACATTGGTAGGGTGCTTGAGGTTCATACCACTACCTCTTCTAAGAGGTTTGGGGACATTGTTGGGATCCCTGCTTTGGTTGATAGCATCTAGGCGCAGACACATTGTTAGAACAAATTTAAAGTTGTGTTTTCCCGGCCTAGACTTGGGGCAAAGAGAGCGTTTAGCCAAAGACAATTTTGTAAGGGTTATTCAAGCACTATTAGACAGGAGTTGGCTTTGGCACGCGGGCGAGGGTAAAGTTCGAGCTAGACTTAAATTAACCGGTGACCCACAGTCCTTGGAAATGCTTAAATTGCATAGCTCCTCCTTTGAGAGTTCAGCATCTGAACAGAGTCATTTTCCTGAGCTAGGGACTAATACTGATCTTGAAAATAAATCCGAAGGACTTGTGATTTTTGCTCCTCATTTCGTTGGACTAGATGCAGGCTGGACCGCACTTGCTCTTGAAAGCCCACGCCGTCTAACCACTATTTTTACTCAGCAGTCGAGTAAAGACGCCGATGATTGGGTCTATGCTGGCAGAAAGCGATTTGGGGATGTGAAATTATTTAGAAAAGTGCAAGGTGTATCTGAGATTGTTCGCGCGCTGAGCTCTGGATCTGTTCTTTACCTTCTACCAGATATGGATTTTGGAGATAAAGACACTGTATTTGTGCCCTTTTACACTCAAAAGGCGGCGACCGTAACCTCTTTGTCCCGGTTTGCCAAGATTGGTAAAGCAAAGGTGGTTACGGTTACAACCCAAATGTGCGACATGGGTTACGAGATCAAAGTGGGCGGCGTTTGGGATAATTTCCCATCTCATGACTTAGAGGCCGATACGGCTCGAATGAACCTGGAATTAGAGAAACTTATTGCCCAGATGCCAGATCAGTATTACTGGGTACACAGACGCTTTAAAACCCGACCCAAGGGAGAGGCTTCCCTTTACTGAGAAAGTTCCAGTCCCCATTAATGTGGTGGTAACACATCCTCCGTGTCTTTGGGGTCATCTTTGTCTACATCCAAAATCGCAGATTCAGCTGCTTGGTGAAGGGGGTCGTCTGCTGTGTGCACCCAGTCCCAAAGAATTTGGCTTGCCTGGGCTACACCTTGTTTTTTAAGCGCAGAAAATAATTGAACAATTCCTCCTGAAGATTGAAGTTTTGCGATGGACAAAGCCTTTGCCGCTTCAGCTTTATTCAGTTTATCTGCTTTGGTTAAAAGTACCAAAAACTTCAGCCCTTCTTCAACCCTAGGTCTCAATATATCTAAAAGTATGTCATCTAGTTCAGTCAGCCCATGCCTAGGATCGCAAAGCAAAACGACGCCTTTCAAGTTTGGACGCGTGATCAAATAGTTTGCCATGACTTGCTGCCAACGAATTTTGTCGCTTTTGGGCACTGCTGCATACCCGTAACCGGGCAAATCAGCCAAAACTGCATCTGATTGGCCTTGTCTGCCTAGTGCGAACAAATTAATGTGCTGAGTTCTCCCAGGAGTTTTAGACGCAAAGGCCAGTTTTTTTTGTTGAGTTAGAACATTGATCGAGGTAGATTTGCCCGCATTGGAGCGTCCAACAAAAGCAATTTCAGGCAAGTCATATGCGGGTAAGTGGTGCATTTGAGCTGCGGTGGTTAAAAAGCGCGCCGTATGAAGCCAGCCTATTGCTTCTTTTGCCGCCTCGCAAGCTGCGCTTTCGGCGTCTGATAGGCTTACACGGGCTTGAGTTTGCACGCCGGGGGTACTCCTTTTTGGGGAGATTTTTCGTGGTTGAGTATTCGACTTTGGCGTTTGGGGCATAATTTTCTAAGGAATTTAACCCACAGATGTATGGTTGAGGGCACCGTACATTGTAGAATCTAAAGTTTGGGGTTTCCCCTGATCCAAAAATAGAACACCATGAAGCTTATTTCATCTTTAATTTTATCCGGTGTAGTTGCATTAACTACACTGTCCACTTCCTTTGCTGCAGAAGAGGCCAAGACAGCTGCGCCTGCAAAACCTGATCTCGCTAAAGGCGAAGCTAGCTTTGCTGCATGTGCGGCTTGTCACGGAGCAGATGGTAACTCCGCAATAACGACCAATCCAAAACTTGCGCACCAACACCCTGAGTATTTAGTTAAACAGCTCCAAGAATTTAAATCCGGTAAGCGGGCTAATGCGGTTATGTCTGGAATGGCAGCAACGCTCAGCGAAGATGACATGAAAAACATTGCGGCTTGGCTGACAACTAAAGAGCCCAAGCGCGGTTTTGCTAAAGACAAAGAGTTGGTTGCTCTTGGTGAGAAGATTTACAAGGGCGGGATTGCTGATCGTCAAATCGCTGCTTGTGCAGGCTGTCACAGCCCAACCGGAGCCGGCATACCTTCACAGTACCCACGCCTGAGTGGCCAACACCAAGATTACACAGTAACTCAATTACAAAACTTTAGAGCAGGTGTTCGAAACAATAGCGTGCAAATGACAATGGTTGCAGCCAAGCTTAACGACAAAGAGATTCAAGCTGTATCAGACTATATTGCTGGACTGCACTGAAAATATCTCATGTGCTAATCTTAATGAGCCGCTTTTTAAATGAGCGGCTTTTTTATTGCTTTAAATTTTTTTGTATAAAGTAGCGCAATCAGAAGAACTGCGCCAAATTAAAAATTTCATTTGATGCATTTTGGTGTTCCGGGTGTATTGCTCCAAAACATTAATCAAATCAGTAAAGACCTATTGAGATTAGGGAAACAGCGATATATTACTGCAATCAATCCTTGGTTGGCTAGCATTGGCGTAAGATGAGCTTATTGTTGTATTAGTGCAGTATTTATATTTTTTAGGGGAAGACAATGTGGATTAAATCTTCAGAGCAGCGAATACAAGATGTTTTAACCAAAGAGATAACGCCTAGAGAGCACTTTGAGGGGCGAAGAAGTTTATTAAAGCAGCTGAGTAGTGCTGGCATGATCATGGGTGCAACTGGTTCGGTGTTGAATGCCAGAGCGCAATCTAATACAACCGTACCCAGCGGGACCGCTACTACGACAGGGGGAGGGAAATTAGCTCCACTCCCTGGCTCACATTCAAACGCCTCAGGCGCTTATGTTATGGAGAAGGTGACCAGCTACGCCGATGCATCCTCTTATAACAACTATTACGAATTCGGAACAGATAAAGGGGATCCGGTTAAAAATGCGCACACTTTAAAAACGTCTCCTTGGAGTATTCAGGTAGAGGGTCTTGTTAAAAAACCAATGAAGATCACCCTTGAAGATTTGTTAAAAGTGCATCCAATGGAGGAGCGCATCTATCGTATGCGTTGTGTTGAAGGTTGGTCTATGGTGATTCCTTGGGTTGGGTACTCTATGTCTGAGTTGATCAACAAAGTGGAGCCACTTGGGAATGCAAAGTTTGTAGAGTTCGTGAGCTTAGCTGACCCTAAAACGATGCCATTTGTTGGCTCTGGTATTTTGGACTGGCCCTACACAGAGGGTCTTAGGATGGATGAAGCTATGAACCCTTTAACCCTGCTTTCTTTTGGCATGTACGGCGAAGTACTTCCCAATCAAAGTGGCGCTCCTGTTAGGTTGGTCGTACCATGGAAATACGGCTTTAAGAGCGCCAAAAGTATCGTGAAAATCAGGTTCGTTGAGAAAATGCCTGCTACAGCTTGGAACAAGGCTGCAGCAAACGAGTACGGCTTTTATTCAAATGTGAATCCCAATGTTGATCATCCTCGTTGGAGTCAAGCCACTGAGCGCAGGATAGG
>Ga0208106_1000324_pt1 | contig 16829 bp, 30 predicted proteins | sample CryBogCBE25Jul08_FD_184577 | JGI IMG/M metagenome (GOLD analysis project Ga0208106, IMG submission 184577) | Freshwater microbial communities from Crystal Bog, Wisconsin, USA - CBE25Jul08 (SPAdes) | ecosystem: Environmental > Aquatic > Freshwater > Lake | place: Crystal Bog, Wisconsin, USA...
CACCAGCATGGATCAATACCAACTGTCGGGCTATAATCTAGCCGAAGGTTTCAATGCCGGGGATCGTGTGATTCACATTAACTGCGGCAACAATCCTTTCAAAGGCATGATTCCAAATTTTAGAGCACAGGATCCTGTCAACAGTCGAGCTGACTATGTGTTAACAATAGATCAATACGCACAGGCACACAAAACCAACAAGTTTAATGTTGCCTTGGTACTTAACGGACTAGATACATTAACCAACAGTTCAGACATGAACCATGCGGTACAGACTATTGCAAGCCTTATGGTCAAACGTGATGCTAAGATATTTTGGCGTACTGCCATCAACAACGCTTATCCGTGGACCTACGACGAACATGCTAGATTGGCTGCGTTGATTAATTATAGTGTTGTGGCTATTGCTATGGAAACTGATACTGAGATCTATGCTGAATGGGGCAGCAATATACGAAGCGAAGATTATAGTCTTGGTTAGCATAATACTTATGACACATTTTATAAGTTTTATACGCACTTAAAAAGCACTACACCTTGGTCGTAAATACTTGCGTGAACATACTGTTGTTCACTCAAACACAGTATGCAACACGATGACAAAACCAAGGAGTACCATTTGTCAAGACGCAACAATCGAGCAGTTGATACCGCTCATTTCTATCCCCAAACTAAACAGAGAAAACAAAGACAACCAGCACTACAGGTAGTAAACGAGGAATATGTAGAACGCCGTGTGCGAAAGGTTGAGCTGATCCCCAAGAGTCTAAATCAAGAAACCTACATTGACTTGCTCAATGACAATCACCGATTAATTATTTTCGCAACAGGACCAGCAGGCACGGGTAAAACCATGTTGGCTGTAATGGCTGCGATTCGTGCTTACCAAAATGGTGAGTGCAAGAAGATCGTAATCACACGCCCCGCAGTGGGAGTGGATGACGAAGAGCATGGGTTCCTACCCGGTGACCTCAACGCAAAGATGGCACCATGGACAAGACCCATTATGGATGTGTTCGCTGAATACTACCGACAAAGTGAAATTGCTAAAATGCTAGATGAACAAACAATAGAGGTATCTCCCCTAGCATTTATGCGTGGACGGACATTTAAAAATGCGTGGATAATTGCAGACGAAATGCAAAACGCGACACCTAGTCAAATGAAAATGCTGTTAACACGCTTAGGCGAAAACTCTAAAATGGTAGTCACTGGTGATACACAGCAGGCGGACCGTAAAGAAAACAACAACGGATTAATTGACTTCAAACGTCTTGTTAGCAAGTACGAAAATAGTCGCTATGTCGCAGGTGTTGAATTTGCCGGTGCCGACATCCACCGTCACAAAGCGGTTGTTGAAATCCTTAAAATTTACGGGGAGATTTAACGACGTTTAGCCAAACTACTATGTAACGCAGTCAAGTAATCAGCCTGGCGGGCGACTTTTTGCTCCAGGCTGTTTACTTGTGCTATTAGTCTGTTGATAGTTTGTTGTTGCTGTTCAATGATGCTCTTGGTGTCTTTAAGAGTTTTTTCGTGACTGAGTAAGTTGGGACGCGGAGGAGCGTTGGGATCAACTGCCCTCTTTTTCTTTGTCCCATACATTGATGCGTAGTCCATACAGTATTTATTCTGTTACTGCTTCGGGCTCTTTTGCTGCATCCAAATCTGCTTGCATTTCATCTAGCATTGAGTTCATGTACTCGGCATCTAGCTGTGTCATCACAGTTGTGACATACTTGTGGTAGCCCATGAAGTAGTGCTTGAAGTATTCGTCAAAACTACGAGCCGTTCCCCAACTGTTACGATCCACAGACTTCTTGGACAAGTTAAGAATGACCTTAGCAATCGAACTGTTTTTCTTAACTCCACGGGTGATTTCAATCGATTCATCGTAAGTGATGTTGGCAAAATCCGCCATCCAACCCTTCTGGGAAGTATTAACTCCGGGTCTAGGTTTAAGATGGTAGAATGCCACAAGATAGATGTCCTTGTTTTTATTAGCCAATTTGTGTTAACTCCACTAGTGTTGCGCTCAAATTCACTTCTGGATCAGCGACCATGCTGTGATTTACCATGCCTTTGCGAATTGCAAGGATAGCTTCATCTTGTCCTTCGGGAGTCTTGCTCCATAATTCAAGATTGTCATAGAACCAGCGAAACATGGCATTGATGTCTTCCACATTGGCTTGAGCACAGATGACTTCACGGCCTTTGCGAATGTTGCCTGACTTGAACAGTTCAACAGATTCCAGCTTCCAGTCCTTGACTGCACGGTCATTTTCGCCGGGCCGGCTCAGTGTACCTTCGCTACTGTTGGCTTGCAACAAATTCAAACACTTACGCAAGTCTGGGTAACAGGCTTTGACATAGCTGTCCAGTGTGTCAAGATCAAACTCTACCCCTTCAGTTACCAAGACTGTGGCTGTACGTGCCGTAAACTCTGTGGTGTCGGGTTTTTCGATATGGAAACTTTGGCAACGACTATGCAGCGCATCCATGATCTTGTGTGGCATGTTGCAAGTAAAGATAAAACGTGCTTGACTTGCGTAGGTCTCAAGCAAGCCACGCATGATGCCCTGTGCGTTATGTGACAGATAATCTGCCTCGTCCATGAGCACAACCTTGAACCGGCCAAATGGCATGGTTTGTACAAAGCCTTCGACCCGGGTTTTGATGAAGTCTACACCGTTGTCTCGACTTGCGTTGATCTGTAGGAAGTCGTATTCGTCGATGCCCAGTTCATTGATAAGAACTTTGGCCAATGTGGTCTTGCCTGTGCCAGGGCTTCCACTCAGTAAAATGTGTGGGATGGTACCGTCTTTGATCCAGCTGTCAATGATGGCTTTTTGGTTAGTGTCGGTAAACACATAGTCTTCAAGTTTCTTTGGTCTGTAGCGTTCCGTCCATAACTCTATCATATTCAATCCTTTGTTGATTTAACACTAATATTACATTGTAGTTCTGATTGATGCATTCAGTCAGTTTTGCCTTGTTTCGTTTTTCAAGGTCAAGATCATTCAGTCCAAAGTTTATTCAACTCCGAAATGTTCCTTCATGTCGCCTACCAAAACATCTAAAACTGTTTTCATTACAACATCATCCGGCCATTTCGCTTGTATCTGTGGTGTAGTCATGCACTTGGCACACTCTAACCCAATCAATGGGTCAATCACATTGCCTTCACGGTCAATTACCACTAATCGCGGATCATCTTTAAGTTGTGCTATCCCTGCATCAAGTCTTAGGTTATTGATTATCTCATTCATTCTGTTACCTTAATAAGTTTAATATGTAGTTTGTCGTCTTCTAAAATCATATAATGGACAGATTTCGAGCCAGTGGCTAATTGTTGTTCAATGCCCTCGATGGTTGTAACTGCCAACTCTGCTGTGCCTGCTGGCAAAGGATTATCTGCCCAGAGTTGACGAACATGCTCTACTACTTGGTTTGCTTTCATTGCTTAACTCGCTTTCGATATTCTTCATACATAATAATCATAATGCCCGGCGTGGCACCGACAATCAAACCCAATAAGATATACGACCAGTTCATACGTTGTTTAATCCAATGCGGCTATAGCCTAGGTTGCGTTTTATCTCTCTACGAGATTCTTTGAGTTCTTTATTATACTGTTCGATAACAAGCATAGCAAACTTTTCGGCATGGTCAATGCTCATCCATTTGCCACTGGTATCAGTGCCAGCTTGTTTCATTAGTCTTTGAATTTGTTCGTTCATTTTGTAAATCTGGGTATTCTTGCTTTGGTGCCGGCATAAACAAAATTGTCCAGCATTGGTAACAGTGATGCCAATTGATCGGACGGGCATCGCTCTACTGTTTTATGTTCACCTTCGACCAACATGTAGTAGAGAATCACAGTACCTTCTTGTATCTGTGGTTTGAAAATGTATTCTAAGTCTTCCAGTTGCATCATTCAACTCCGAAATGTTTTCTTACTTCTTCTGCAATAATGATTTCATCACCGCAAAAATCAAACTTGTCCTCAACAAACTGAGCACATTCTTTCACAATCAACTTGGCGAAATGATTTACCATTACTGCTAATTCTTCGCTCATGCCAGCAATACCTTCTGGGTTTTTACTGACATACTCTTTAATATCTTCTGGTTTAATATAATTCATTCTTCAACTCCGAAATGTTTCTTTAATTCAAGTGAATACATCTGTAGCATACGGTCGATATAAAATCGTGTGCCGTCACCTGTATGATAAGCCGGAGCCAATAAACCTACTTTTTCAGCAAGTTCTTTGAACTCTTTGTCCAGGTAAGGTTTGTTAACATCGTTCATTGATATCTACTTCCTGTTTGTCCTGGATTGTTGCTGTTAGTACAAGCCAAGCGATGATCAGTTGCGTGTGGGCAACGTTTGTTGCCACAGTTGGGGCACAAGATCATACGAGTCAACGGATACGGAATGCCGTTTACCTTTCGATCTTTGTTGCATCTATAGCAATAACAATCGTAGTTATTGGTTCGCGGGATCAATACCGTTTCGTCGGTTATATTCTGCCAAAGCCTCTTGATACGCTGCTTCCGTGAGACCGTGCCATCCGCAGCACTTGCCGTCAGGACTGCGTCCACAACCGCAGCTACCGAATTCTTTTTTGTCTTCTTGAACACGAGGTGTCATCTCTTTCTTTCTAAAAATTGCATCGTAGTTGTTGCCAAAAGTCTCTTGACTCACACTAAATGGTCTTGGACTAGATCCTTTTCCACCGTCACTCATCATCGTCCGTTACCTCTTCTAGTTCGTCAAAGCCATCACCCACGTGATGATTGTATTCAATGTTGCCTATACGCCACGATGTAGTCCAGACACGTTGATTGTTTGATGCCTCACCGGGACCTAGCAGTCGCAACATGGTTAGTACTTGTTCACGCTCTTGACCTTCAAGTATACGCCGCTTTTTAAGCAGGCCAAGACTTTTAAGGAAAGCACGGGCTTCTTCGGGAGTCTTTGGCGCCACAGCTCTTAACTGCTCAAGGTATTCTTCGTGAGTCACAATAACTCCAAATCTTTCTTGACTTGTTGCCAATATTTCTTGGGATTCATTATGACCCATATAGCAATTATAAACGGAGCTGCCAATAAAAGCAACCAAACTGGAAAAGGCCGTTTGCTTTTTACTTCTGATTCAGGATTTCCCATACTCGTTTCTTTTCTTCTGCTTCGAGCCATTCGGTTTCACCTGCGTAGGTGGCACTCTTGGCCAGGGTGTCGTCTATCAACCATTTCAGCTGATACAGTCTTGTTTTGGTTTCCCAAGCAACATAACTGTCGGTCCTGGGGTTTAGTAATTCAGCCCGCATTGACCAAACGCCATGCCGTATGGCGTTGTCGTCATAGTCTCTACGATATCCCATTAGCGTGACAATGCTGAGACGCTGAGTGCGTCACTGACGCCTTCAATGTTTTCGGGTTCCTCGTCACTGACCAACAAGATGTCGTTGTGGTCAACACGGCGCAACTGTTTCTTCTCGCCGTTGACTTCAATATCATTGGCACGTGTCCAGCGTCCGTGTGCTACTAGAATCCACTGTCCTACCTCAACATCATGCTGGTCGGGACCTACTGCAAACACACGACACCAACGTGGACGAATGCCTTCGCCCTTGCCATCGTCGTTGGGCAGAATAATACCACTGCCCAGTTTGCGTTGTCCGAAGTACATGTCTGTTACTAGTACATGTGAATTCAGTGCGCGAATTCGCTCAATTTTCTTTGCTTCAAATGCTGCTTTTGCCATTTAGATTCTCTGTGGTCCTTTGGGTTTGTGCATGTCTTTGTCCAATAGTTTTTGCTCAACAGTTGTTTGCTTGGCAATGCTATCGGCCAATGTGCCACGTAGTTTTGGTTCTAGTGGTTTAATTTCTTCTGCCTTGGGCATATCTGGCGGATCAAAACTTTCTCCGTCGGGTGCCACATTGTGCGTTGGTGGGTTGTCTGATATCATAGGTGTTTGTAGTTTGTATTGTTGGTTCATTACCTCGTTGCGACCTGCAACGATTTTACCGCCTTGGCCCAATTGATCTCCTCGGGCATTTACCTTCATATTGCCCACAGCAATAGTCTTTTCATTGACCAAACGTAGTTTGTCAATGTCCAACTGTTTGCCGTGTGCTGTTCTATACTTGTTTGACATGTTTACTCCTGTCTAATTATTTACTTTAAAAATTCGCCGATGTCTAGATCATAGTACATGCTGTTGATACGGTGTACACCAATCAAGTATAGCACATAACTGGCTACACTACTACCACGACCTAGACCCCAGACTACCCCATTTGCTCGCATGGTGTCTACAAAATACTTCAAATAGCGTAAGAGATCAATTAGCTCACGATCTACGTACAACAACAATTCTTCGCCCACACGCTGTAGTTCTGCATCTGTTTGACATTGATCCAATATCCACTGTGCAATGTCCATGCTCTTGTATTCATCAGGCATGTACCATATGGATTGATTGTGACGATCAAATCCATCTGCACCGCCCCAATCTACTCTATGAAACACAGTCAACAAGGGCACATCAGCATATAGTGATTTGACTGCATCATTATACTTAAACGGATCTTCAACACGAAACTTACCAATATCCAACTCGGGGTTTTGATACAGTAGTTCAAACAGTTCCGCTTCTGTTGTATATGATTGTCCGTAGTGATCGTACTTCATCCAATGTTGATAATATCTTTAAAGCCGCCGCCTTTTTTGCCCGATTTGTCCATCTTCTCTTGCATTTCCTGCATCAGTTTGGCATTACGTCTAGCCATTTCATCTTGGTAGTCTTGGATCAGCATCTGTAGTTGTGGAATGATCTGGTGTGGGCCAATTCGATAAGCCTGTACATAACGCTTGTTGAGATCTGCGAGCTTTTTGGTTACCTCATCGTCGCTCAATTTTGATAAATCGTTTCCTAGTGGGTGCATAGAAAAACTCCTTGCTGTAAGTATAAACTATTTACAGGCAAGGAGTCAAGTGGTTTGGAAAATATTAGAATGTGCTTAGAGCAGCACGTTTCCAGTTTCCTGGCCCAATGCAGATATAGATATTTCCAGAATCGTATGAGATTTGGCCAGCTTTACCGCCAAATGTTGCTGAGCTGCTTGGTACAAATACGTTGGCAGTGATCACGTTACCGTAGAACTTGGTACTTTGGTCGTTCTCAATACCCACTGCTTGGTAAACTGTGTGCGTTGCTGCAACGTCACCATCTTTACCTGTGGCCATTACAATGTTACCACCTAGTCCATAAACAACGTTTGAACCTGTTGCATAGAATGCAATGGTACTGACCTGTTGGAACACGTTACCAATTGTAGGAGTACCGTTACCAGTTAGTGTAACTGCATTGTGATAACCCAGTAGGTCGCCACCTTGTACAGGAGTAAATGTACCTGTTTGCAAGTTACCGCGTGTAGCAGTGATGTTGTAACCGCTTAGTGGACCTGTATCTAATGTGCTATAGATCAAGTTAGCTAACTGTAGGTTACCAACGCTGGTACTGCTGTACTGTCCAGCAGCGACAATGGTACTGCGTCCTGCATCGGCACCCACTGCATAGTTCAATAGTGCAGCGTTTGCGCCAAATCCTGCAAACAATGTGCTGGTGATATTGTCGTTCCAGTAGAAGTTTGGATCACGTAGAGTTGCAGCATTGCGACTCAAGTCAGTGATGAAGATGTTGCTACCGTTGTCAACTGTTGTGAACTGTAACAGATAGTTGCCAACTTGGTCAAATGTCAATACACCTGTACTGGCATTGGCACCAGCGATATCATTTAGGCCAATTGTAACACCTGGGCTAGAAATTGGCAGGGTAATTGTGTGGCTAGTGCTTGCTACATAGACCCATAGTGTAAGGGTAGCAAGTTGACCGCTTGCAGGCCAGTTAGTAAATGCTAGTGTGTAGCTGCCGTTTGTAGTAAACTTCTGTGCGCTACCTTGGCTATAGTCAAGAGTCACAGTTGAACTGGCAGTAGGAGTACCAATATTCAAATAAGTGTAACTTGGACTAAACAACTGTGCATTTTGAATAGCATTGTAGCCCATGCTGTTGTTTAGCGTAGCACCATTCAGTGCGCTGGTTGTAATAGCTTTGGCTTGCAAGTCTGCAATTTCACTTTGTGCATAACTGAAGTTGTTACGAATATTAGTGAAGTTATCACGGAAACCTTGGCTGCTGTTGTCTTGGCCAGCAACGGGAAAGGTTCCGTCGATGTTATTTGGGTTAATGTTTGACATTTAGAAAAAACTCCGGTATAGTGTATTTATGTCAGCAGCGGACCATTATAGGGGAATTTTAGCCAAGTGTCGCTGGATTCTGGATTTCCATAACTGATTCGATTATTGAGGAATCTCGTACCGTAGTTGTCAAATTTGGTCTCTGCACCAGCGTCAGCAAGGCGTGTCTGCAATGGTGTGTATGCAGGTACACTGAATCCTGACTGTAGGGACGTATTGTACAGCACCACTGTTTCGGTATGTGTGTTTCCTCGGTTGATTTGCACACGATCGCCAGCTGATACCACACTATAGATCTGGGAGAAATTGACTCCGGTGCCAGTGTTGCGTAGGAAAATTACCGGAGTTAGTGTGACTACGTTGGTGTTGGAGATGTTGATTTGCCAAACATTAACACGTAGGTTAGCGACTTTCCATACTGTGTCTATGACATTACCGTTGTTGTCGTAGTCAATTACATATTGATAATATACGTTGTTAACTAATGCCGCTTGTCCAACAGATGGATTGCTTGGAAAGCCAGCAGTGCCATTGGAATACTTGGCGCTGTTGGTAAATTCAACCCAACCTGGAATGATTGCAGCACCATTAGTCCAACCATCGTAGCTGCCAGTTTCTCCAGGGTAGTTTTCTTGTCGTACAAATATCAGTGTCTCGCCATTGGCAAAGTTCTTAACACCATCAAGTCCACCGCGGGAATTTATCTGCGCCACAGTTTGATTGTTGATCATGTTGAAGGCTAGATTATTGATACCATATGTAACACTGGTAGCAATAGTACCTGTGCGTACAATGCGATCAAATGTAGTTTCCTTGCTGAGGTTGTAGCTCTTTGCTGTGATATTGTAGTTGGCAGACAGGCCGTTGTCAAGATCGTAACGATCAGCAACAAAGTTGACATTGTTGAATACAATACCATTTGATTTTAGTCTATAAGCAATCAATTTGCTTGCACCCGGTACGGTATAGGCCAATACGATTGCTCGTGTAAATCCCAGTGTTTTTAAGTCGCTTTGTGGGCTACTCATCCAATCAGGAATAGCGCCAATGTTGGCATAACCTGTTGTGTTGGTTACAACGCTGCTCATGTTCTCAAAGCTGTTGGGATAAACAGTCTTGTCAATTGTGCTATTGTAACGACTGTTGGCAGGACTATTGCCTTTGTATACTGCGTTGTCAATCAGCTCAACATAGACAACTTCGTATTTGACATTGAAGTTAGCATCAACTGCCTGTGCTGTTTTAACTTCACTAAACTCAATGCGCTTTTGATATGTGTTTGTTGCAATAGATGCAATATAAGAATCAACTGCTGTAGGTGCAAGGCCTGCTAGGAACAGACTGCGAATATCTGTGGCACGACCAAACCATGGATCGCTTGGTCTGTAGATCAATTCTGCAGGGAATATGTCATTGTTGTTAACAATGCTCAAGAATGTATTGCGCTGATCCACAGTAGGCAACGCTTTCAAGTAAACATTCTCGTAAGGTGTCATGTTGACATTCTTGACTAGAATTGTAAATGACTGTTGGCTGCTGGCTGTGCCGTCTGTGGTAGTTGCTTGCACAGTAAAACTATAGCTATTGTCAAAGTTGCTGATAACACCATCTACTGTAGTTGAACCACCATCTAGACTAAAGAATTCAAATCCTGTACGTCCCACAATCAATCCCGAACTTTGCAGTTCAAGTCCCTGTGGCAAACGGCTGGTGTCTGGCACTAGAGAATATACAAGGCTCTTGCCTGCATGGTTTACAGCACTAACGCCAAGTTGACTGACAGTACCGTTGTCAATAGTGCCTAGGTCTCTGCCAGTTACCCATGTTATATTGTTAGTAATATCACCAAGCACAGTCATGGTGTACTTGATGGGCAAGCTGGCTCTAGTAGGGTCACCTGTTTCAAAAGCATATACTTCAAATACATAGTCTTGCACTGCCTGTACTTGTCCGCCAACTGTGCCACCAAACCATCCTGTAGTAGCATCCAAGATCAAGCCTGGAGGCACACTTAGGTTTTCTTGGTCAAATGCCAGTGTATCAAAACCTTGCGTACCATTGTAGTCAAATCCTGATCCTGCTCCGCCTAGGCTCAGTGCGTAACTTAGTGCAACATCGTTTGGATCAATGGCTTGGAATTGAAATGCAAACTTGCTATTACTACGCACTTCAGGCAGTGCTTGACTTGGCGTAGTCATAATAGGCAAGTACTTGTTGTCTTGATCAATGGTCAAATGTGTGTCATTGATCTTGATTGTGGTGTTGTCTGCGCTGTAGTAGTCCTTGGCAACAACATAGAGTTTATAGGTTAAACTGTCATAGTTAGCACCATCGAATACCTTGACTGTGAACTTGTAGGTGTTGTTTTGATAACTGGCGGCGTTTTCATAACCAAACTCTTCGTAGGGTGTTGCGTTGAAACCAAACAGTCCATTGTTACCAAATGTGGCCAATGGTAAAATAAAGCCGCTAATCAGTCCGGATGAACTCAATGTTAGTCCGTTTGGTAAACTGCCTGCGTCAAGACTCCAAGTCAGCGTAGCATAGGGATTAAGTTCAATGGCTTCTAGTTGTAGGCTATAGAACTCGCCGTCAAATACTTCTCCAAGGTCAGTTACTCTTGGCGTGATAACAGGAGGATTGATGTTGGCAACTGTCAGTGTAAACGACTTATCACTAACCAGTCCGTTTTGATCTGTTGCACGAACTGCAAACTCAAAAGTACGCGATTGGTTTGCAACGTCTTCAATTAAGGGACCGCCTTGGATAAAGCCGGCTGCGTTGATACGTACACCTGGAGGTAATGTTCCTGCTAGAAACTTGTAGGTGACTGCACCACCAGCTGGATCGTAGGCATCTAAAGGCACTTCAAAGTAGTTGCCTTCAGTTACGGTGCCTAGATTTATTAAATTTGCGCCGTTACCAGTTATCCAAATTGGGTTTGCCATTAGAATGTCATCCAGCGATTGTTGCTTGTTGTATAGGTTAGACGTGCTGTTACATTACCGCCACTGAAGAAACCGTTGCCAAGCCACAGTATGTTCTGTCCGTTTTGATTTACGAAACAACTTGAAATAGGCACTAGACTAGTAAGCAATAGTTCCTGTCCGTCCCAACCGCTAGTGGGCAAGTTGATCCATACATTGCTGAATGTGCCAATACCGTTTGCTACAAATTTGCGTACTCCTGTGTTGGCATAAAGTACGCTGTTATTGGTTGCAACGTTTGCAATGGTATAGCTGGTGATGTAGCTGAAGTTGTTGTTAACTGTTTGAAATGCGCTACGGATAGTATCACCGGTACCATCGTTTGCCGATGTACCAGTGTTGACTAAATTGATGGGTGTGGTCATGTCTAAAAGCCTAAATATTTCTAGTATTTAGCTGATTTAGGCTTTAGTGACCGATGTTGGCTAGACGTCCAGCAAGTTGATTCAGTGCGTCTTGCACGTTGTATACAGGAACTGTCCACTGTGCCACGTTGGCCATAGTAAATGCGGTGTTTCCAGTGACCTGCAGGTTTCCAAATACTGTGGTAGTGTTGGAGTGAAACTCAATTGAGTTATTTGAAAATTTTGCCGACAGTGTAGTGGTATTAGCACCAATTGGTATGGTGGCAATTCGAATGTATGTGCCTTGATTGGTGTTGGTATAGTTTTCTGCGGCAAACACACTGAAGTTAGAACCCAAGTAGGTGGGGCCTGTGAATCCGTTAACACCACTCCAGCCTTTTGCTGCAAACGAGGCAATAATGTCATCGGCTAAGAGCGGAGCTGGTGAAGAGCTTGTGCCTCTTGCTTTTCTCAATAACATTCCCGAGTAAACAGTACTGTCACCAAAACTGTCAGCACCGTACTGGCCGCTCTTACCATCAGGGGCACTCATGTGAACGATGTTGTTTGGTGCGTTCAGTGGTGTAGCTGAGTTTTGATTGATAGTTAAAATACTGTCAGCTGATGCTACAACGTTACCAATGCCTAGCAAGATATTGCCGCGGATGTTGTGCAGACTTTTGTTATATTGCCCAACGTTGAGGTTGCCACTGACTCCGACCCCACCAACAACTACCAAAGCTCCTGTGCTGACGCTTGTAGGATTAGTACCTGGGTTGTTGATTGACACCGCAATATTACTGCTGTTGATACCGCCTGCTAGGAAGTTAATGCTGGTTCCAGGCACTGTTGTACCCAAGACCAAGTTACCGCCTGCTGTTCCGGGTGTGCTGCCCTGTACATACACGTAACCGTCGTTGGGGTAAAGGCTAGTGCCTAGACTGTTGCTGGGCACTGTGCCATCGTATGAACCGCCGGCAATACCCATGTCAATGTAGTTTGAAGTATTGCTTCCGTTGTCGGCAGTGGCCACATAGTCAGTGGTGCTTTGATTGCCGCTTGCAGTATTTTGACTGTTGATTTGACTGTAGCTGTTGAAATTGCCTGTGTGCTGTGTAAGCAGGTTAGGAACTACTGTGAAGCCCGTTTGACGTCCAACATAGAGACTGTTATATCCAGTTACGGCATCGCCACTGGTTTGAAGTTTAACAACTGCTAGGTTCCCGGTAAAGCTAGTTAACTGTGCTTGCAGGTTAGCAATAGTCATTGTACCTGCAACATCACTGGCAGTCAGTACAATATTTCCCGTGCGTCCAGCTACAGTTAGTACCGGAGCATTGACAGTGATCTGCCCTGCAGCAATATTGGCAAAATTTTGATTTATTTTATTAAAGGCGGTGCGTAAGGGATCTCCTGATCCGTCCCCGGCGGTAGTACCTAGATTAACATTAGCAAACGACATAAATTATCCTGTTTGCTGTATTTAGTTATTTTCCCGAGTAAATCCTGCGGTTGACCATTTCCCAGTTGATACAGCGCCAGAGATTATTGAGGTATTTCTTCTTGTCTGACCCATAGTCCAAGGCCCAAGCATGTTCCCACCAGTCAACCAAGAGTGCAATATCTGTGCGTTCTGCGTGATTTTTGATGGTCTTGATCTGGCCACTACGGCTTAGGTAGATCCAACCCGAACCCTGTATCTTCATGGCTTCGGCTTCAAAGTCCCGTTTAAAGTCTAGGAAGTTTCCAAAGTGTTTGTTAATAAGAGCCAGACTTGCACCGTGTGGGGCATTGGCGTTCTTGGGTGCCTTCAGTTGCGGGAACCAGATGGCATGTAAGAATGCTCCGGCCTTGTTGAAGTTCTTGTCGCCTTCGCCCTTGTTGAAACGATCTACGTAGCCCTTGTACAGCTTGCCGTAGTGGTTATCTATATTGGTTTTGCTTAGTACAGGAGCCAATGCACTACGGTTGTAGGGCAGAGCTTTTTGTTCTAGCTTTTCTTTTGCTTCTAGTAGTTCAATGATATGTCTCATTGAATATTTATATAAATAAGGGTGTAGTTCGCGATATTGGCGTATCCAACTACTCTAATGCTTGAAGGAGCGATCAGCGACATGAATATTTATTATGTATATGCTTACCTACGTAAAGATGGTACACCTTATTATATTGGCAAGGGAAAGAATAAACGTTATATAGAAAAGCATAACGTAGAAGTTCCTAAAGATAGAAAATTTATTGTTTTCTTAGAAACTCATCTCACTGATATTGGTGCCCTTGCATTAGAAAGAAGATATATTAAATGGTACGGACGCAAAGATCTAGGTACCGGAATTTTACGCAATAAAACAGATGGCGGAGAAGGTCCTTCTGGGCAAATCGCTCATAATAAAGGGCAACGTATTCCAAAAGAGATTTGCGAGTCAGTTAAGATTAAAAAAGAAAAAATTCGTCCAGGCACCGGAGCGCATGTAGGTAAAAAGTTTTCAGACGAAACAAAAGCAAAAATGTCGGCTGCTAGAAAAGGTAAACCACTGTCAGCAGAAACCCGTGCTAAAATGTCAGAGGCAAGAAAGAGACTTTTTGCTGCGGTTAAAGCAAATCATTTGTTACGATAAACCACCCGTCCACGATTCATGTCATATGGTGACATTTCAACGTCGACTGTGTCTCCCAATAAAATGCGTATATTATGCTGTCTAAGTTTACCACCAATTGTGGCAATGATCTTGTGGTTGTTTTCCAATACCACACGAAACATAGCATTGGGCAAAACTTCTTCTATTTTGCCCGATAGTTTGATTAAATCTTCTTTTGCCACTTTGGCTAGTTCTCCTAAAAAGTTATTTAGCGGCGCTCAATGTCTTCTTCTGTACAATCAGTGCCGTACTGTATTTCTACCAGTGTGCAAGGCTCGTCAAATGGATTAGTAAGTTGATGCCAGCCCATTTTGGGAACAGAATACATGCTGTGTATTTGCAGTTCACGAGACGGAAAAGCATAACCGCTGTTGCCCTGTTCGTTTACAATACAACGCCCGCCTGTAACGTGCCAGTGTTCTGCTCGGTCACGATGCCGTTGCATACTCAGCTTTTGTCCCGGCATGATGGTGAGTTCTTTGACTTTTGTGCCGTTTACTTCATGCAAAACACGATAATAGCCCCAGGGACGCTCGGTTTTAGGAGCCTTCCATTCATCAAGAATCCAACTGCTACTGTTGGCTTTGCAGTCTCCGCCAACGCCAAACACAAACTCCACACCCTCTACTGACATTTCAGGAATGTTGTCGGCAGTACGATCACCACCATTGGCAAAGATGATTTCATCATTCGGGTAACGAGTCTTTATATTTTCCAATAACTTAATCGCGCTACCATCACTGTCATCCCAATATGTGGTTCTATCAACAAATTTTAAGTTATTAACCACTGATTCGCGTTCATGCCATGGCATAAATGCTCTGCCTTTTTTGCGTTCAAGCCAAGCATTGCTGTTTAAGCCAACAATTAATATATCACCCAGTTGTTTGGCTGCTCGTAAGTATGCGATATGACCGCTGTGAATGGGATCAAAGCCCCCTGTTGCTAATACTATTTTCAATTAATATCCTTTGCTTGTAATTTGGCCCACGCAAACTCCTGCATGGCTTTTTCGTCTCGGGTTATGTAACCGTACTTGCGTAACCAGTCGGGAAACTTTGACCAGTTGTAGTGGACCAAGCGTACTCCACCTTGGGGACCTTGACACCAAACTATGTCATAGTTTGCATGGTACCAACTTGTATTGCGTGGAGGAGCGTTTGAGGTAAGATGCCGAACCTCATTGCCTTTGGTGACGCAGTAATAATGATAACGCTCAGCCACGGCGCATACGGCTGATTTCCACAGCCTCCTCATCTGAGAACACTGGCACGGCGTTGCTCTTGTGCATGGTGGCAATGCCTTTGACCTTGGTGCCTGTGTAGACTTTGGTCACAGAGGCAGTGCTTGCGCCTGCTGTTACCTTGCTAGGAATGTGATTGGTATTGCCGCGACCTGCTGGTGCACCAAGCGAATAGGTCAATGCAGGTGCAGACATGGCACGTTGACGTTTCTTAGCGTCAGCATCCACGCCCCACTTTTTCTGTAGCTCTTGCCAATCAGCGTCTAACTGGCGTGACTTGCGAGCTTCTTCAGCGTTGCGAAATTTAACCTTGCCTTTTTTCTTGCCAGCAAGGCTAAGACTGGGGTGATGTAAGTGCATTGTCATAACTGTATTATAACAACAAAATCATTTTGGGTCAAGTTGAGATTTCTTAATACTTTTTACTGCTTGAGTAAGCGTGTCTGCGTAGTTAAGTGCCTGCTGTTCACTCATGCAAATAGTTGCTTCATATTCCACGTAACCACGTGTAAGCAAACGCCAGATCTGTCGCCAACGATTTAGTTCCCACCACTGGCTTTTTACCTGTGTGTAGATGTTGACCTGCACACCAGTATCATCGGCCTCAACCCAAACATTGTGATCATGTTCAGGATCGCCGCAATCGCATACAACTCCAAACAAGGCAGCATCGTCCCAAGTTTTACGAACATAAACACCTTCAATTGCCTGCTTCATAGTCGTCCCTGTGCTTTCATTCTGTCAATCATCTTGTTGGCAAATGTCTGCCCCATTTTGTCTGCATCCGCTGCTTCCTGTAGCTCATAGTCAGGTCCTGCCATGACGTGTGTGCCGTTGATTAAAAAGATATGATCTTTCCAACGCTGTTTGAGATGTTCACGAATCTCATCCACTGTGCGCCCTTGTGCTAGGAAGGCATCACTTTCTTCATCAAACCAGTAGATTACATCTTTATGTTTTTCCTGCTTGACACCGTGCATGATCTTGCTCAAGGTTGCAACCATTTCTTCACGTAGCTCTCCTGCTTCTTCTACCGCTGCTCGCAGGTCAATGACCCAACGAATGGCCCTAAACACAAAGAACCAAAACATACTCCATACTGCCAGGTCCAGTAACCAAGCGCCAAATGCCATGAGATCTTCCATTACTACTCCTTAGATGTCAAAACCTTCAGTTGGATCAAAAACTTCTGCCCGTTGCTCATACATTTTATAACCACGTGGGTTACAAATGACCTCACAGTCGCCAACCCGATAACGGAATGGTTCGTGTGTATGACCATGTGTCCAGAACTTGATTTCTGGATTTTCTAAAATGAATTCTTCAAGATCACTACTGTAGGC